>Ga0315549_1001412_pt1 | contig 25106 bp, 24 predicted proteins | sample SalMarSW160200MG_FD_203101 | JGI IMG/M metagenome (GOLD analysis project Ga0315549, IMG submission 203101) | Salt marsh sediment microbial communities from the Plum Island Ecosystem LTER, Massachusetts, United States - Salt Marsh Sediment SW1601-200 ... | reverse complement strand
CTTAAAGATTTAGTCTTCTTTTTATATGGATTATCTGATGATGGTGGCTTATTGTTATTATGACTGTTTTTAAAAAATTAATAGTGCTTAAGTGATTTTTTTTAATTTTTTTGCTGAATAGTTACTAAAAATTAATGTAACAAAAAATAAATTTATACATCATAAATAATGGATAACGTAATTAAGCTTTTAAGGAGAAGTACATGAAAAAACAGTTTATTTCATCATTCGTATGTTTGCTTTTTATTGTTTCGCTTGTATTAATTTTTGCGAGTTGTACAATGCCGGGTTCCCATGAGCCTGGTGATTCTACAACCACTTTAACTGTTTATAACAACATCTCCAACGATTTTTCCCTCAGTTTGGGGCATGGTCTGATGATAAAGATTCAAGAACAGCGGAATGGAATTCAGGAACCGTAACAACTATGTCTGAAACCTCTGAGGAAACCATAGCATCCAGAGATTATGAAATCTGGATTCGTATCGGTGAATCGGATTATGAATTCATCCGCAGCGGCAATACAAATGTTTTTGATTTGGCAGATGGATTTGAGTATAGTATTACAATAGATATTAATGGTGCTAATGAATTTGTCTGGACGTTAACGGATTCGACTATCACCGAATCGGGAGCCATGCAGGAGTACCCGGAAAATCCCTGTCCGATTCCCGCCCGCGTGAATATATCCAATGAAAATTCTTTCACAATCCGTGTTCATGCCGGAATATGGGCAAACGATCATAATTCCAGAGTCACTCTGTTTACATCTCCCTATATGCTTTCAGGCTCTAAATCTAATAATTGGGAAATAGCATCGGGAACGTACAATGTATGGATACAAAAAAACAGCCTGCTGTATCCCCTGCTTGACGGCGCAGACGCCGAAGAGTTCTTTTTTGAGTCCGATACCGACTATCGGATCGTTATCGGTGATGACAACTGGGTATGTACGAATCTGGAAGATTCAAGTGAGACAAGCGGCAGTTTGAGTGCAACCGGATTCGCTCTTGAGCCTCCAAAAGTGTATGAATCCTTTATGTATCCTAGTGACGGCAGAGTAGATGTATGGACAACCATAAAGTTGGTCTGGAGATACAGCTCCAATACGGATTCCTGTGATCTGTATTTTGATACAACAGACGGGTCAACGTTGCTTGCCCAGGATTTAATCGAAGACGAATTCCAAGTTCCGCTTGCATACAGTACCACGTACTATTGGAAAGTTGTGGCAAAAAATACTTCAGGAGAATACACAACCAATGTAATCTCATTCACCACCGAACCGCCCCTCATCCCGGAGTTGAGTTCTATTGATTCAGGAGAAACAAACCAGCCGGAAATACGCATTGACATTGAGTTTAATGTGAATATCGATGAAGATACCCTTACCGCGGCTGCTTTCACCATTCCCCTGCGGCCGGGAAACAATTATGAAGCAAGCTATGAAATTGTCACTATTCCGGAGCGTTCAAGCCTGATTATTTGTTACCAGGACAGCGACTGGCCATCAGACCATTGTGTCTGCGTTATATCTTCAATAAACGGCTCCACAGTGATCGCGCCGGTTATGGCAGGAGGAAATTCAGACGACGGAAGATTCATGGATTACGAAGCAGGACGGTTAGCTATTGGTGCAAGAGGACAAAGCACCGGAGAAATGAATGTCTATGCAGTGGGCGCCAATTCACTGACCCAGATTGTACCGTATACCCATACGGACACATTCATAAGCTTTTTTGACATGGATCCTTCCGGAACACGCATCGCCACAAACTGTACCGATACCGATATTATTCCCGATGATTTTAATAAAATGTATTACATCTATGACCTTGAGATCTCGGGCGGAGAGCTTATTTACAAGGGAAGCTGGAGTACCGGCGCGTATTGCAAGTATCCGCTTTTTAGTCATGACGGCCAGTATATTTACATAATGAGCCGTGATAACGACACTCTGATGGTTTGGAACGCGGACGGAACAGACTACAGCAAGGTGAGAGATATCTCCTTTCCTTTCAACAGTGATTATTGCCGTTACTGCTTGAGCCCGGACGGGTCTGTTATTGTAGGGTTCAGCTATAACAATTATTACGATGAGAATTACAGATTTTATATCTTTGACAATATCAGATAAAGGTAAAGTTTATCCTCTTAATAAACCGGGCGGGCATATAACCCGCCCGGTTAAAGATATCTAAAAAGAATCGATGATGCCGCTGTAATATTGTGCTATAAGCAGGGCGTCCACATTATCGATGGCGCCATCCTTATTCACATCCGCTAATGTTGGATCAAAGTATACTTTTATATCATATCCCACATAGTATTGCGACACAAGCAGAGCATCAACAATGTTAATCACACCGTCGTGAGTAACATCACCCAATTGAAAAACTTGTTGCGGCTCCCTGGCCGCTCGCTCCTTTACCCACAGCCCGGACTCCGTGTAATCACAGCCGTCGGTGTGAGGATGGGGAGAACCGGTCTCATACCATGGCCCGATAGTATCCACGGACGGTTTTAAAATCGAAGAGGCCTCATCCTTGCTGCTGAACGACCAGTTGCACCAGCTTATTAAGTTCTCATCCAAAAAATCAATCCAGATCTCGGCCCATGCCAGATCAAGACGAGTGGCATCGTAATCGCACGTGCCCCATTCCGTGGCGATAAGGGCTATTTGGTTGCCATTGGGATTATTGCCCATTGTGTTGGTGCCAAAAAGCGCGTCTTTGGCTCTGTCCACATACGCTTGCTGATGCGATGCGGCGTAAAAATGAAGCGCGTACATCAGATTATCGTACCCGGTAACAGGATCGCCGGCCGCTTCATCCACGTACTGACTCCAGTTGGGAGTTCCGATGATGATGATATTATCCGGATCGTTGGCTCTTATTTCGGGTATCACCGCTTCGGCGTATGCTTTTACGGTAGACCAGCTTACGCCGCCTATGATTTCATTACAGATTTCATACATCACGTTGGGATACGAGGCGTATAAGGCGGACATCTCGTTAAAGAACGCCCGCGCCTGCTGGGTAAAATTGGAAGGATCATTATGGATGTGCCAGTCGATTATCACATAAATACCCGCTTCTATGGCGTCGTTAACCAGATCGATCGTCCATTGCTTCATCTCGTCGGGATGCGCCAGATAACCGTTCCAGAAATCATCACCTTCATACCAGTCCTCGACGTACATGGCGATTCTGATAATGTCTATGCCCCACGAGTTAACCAGATTGGGAATAGTATGATCTTTATAAACGGGAAACCACTGAATTCCGTGCGTGCTTAAGCCCTTTAACTGCACGGGATTCCCGTTCTGATCGCAAAGACGGGTGCCGATAACCTGAAGCCTGCCGCAGCGTTCCACAACGTCGGAATACGCCGCTACCGAACCGGAAGGTAAAGGAATTTCCGCGCCCGTGCTTGAAGGTATGTATGACAAATTCCCGGTAATAAGAACTTTATCAATCTGGGTGCCGGATTCTCTGTAGGCTATTACCAGCTCATTATCACCCGCCGCCAGATTAAAGGTGGTACCAAAGCTTACCCAATGCCAGGGATCATCCTGCAACACGGTAATATCTTCCCAAACCGTCCAGCTTCCGGAGTTCATTTTAATCCAGTACGAATTGGAACTGGAATCGGGAGTTTTTACCCTGGCCCAGAGGCGGTAACTGCCGGCCTGGGCGGCATTGAAATTATAAATTATGTTTCCGTTTGACGGCGCCGAGTCCAAAGAAGTATCGGTACTCCACGACGCCAGATAAATTTGACCGGATGCGGTCTGATCGCTTTTAACGATTATAGGATTATGTTCCGCTCCCGCTTCGGCCTCCATCCAAATGTGGTCACCTTCCACATAGGTTATACTTTTAGCACTCGCGTTCGAACTATTAATATTTGTATGTTCGTTATCATATACCGCAGGATTACTGCAAGAAATCAGGAAAAGTAAAATAGCTCCTATGAAGAAGATGAATAAATGAAAGTATCTATTCATGGCTTTCTCCTTTTTGATAAGTGTGACTGTCGGTACTTTTTTAAGAATGCGCAATTATGTTCTATATATATGCAGATTGTCAAGAGAAGATTTGTTCTTAATGAAACAACAAATATTCTCAAATTCCCCCTCATTCTTGTCTTAAGCTTATTATTTACTCTCATAAGCTGCTCTACTATATCAACCAGTGAATATTAATCACCGGAATTTGATGATTATAAAGTCTCTAAAATTGCCATAATGACGATAGTTATTACGGCAGCATCCGAGACCACAGTTTCAGGCAGTTATTCTCCGGCCTGGATAAATGAAACACATACAACAAGAGCTCTTTCCCCATCCGAGTATTATCCGGCAGAACAGGAATTATTAGTCGAGCTAAATAAGCATTTTTAATTGCACGCGTATTCAGTGTGTAAAAACTTCCGGTAATAGTATCTAAGTCTCTTATTTGTCAGTATACAAATATCGCTAAATCGATAAAAAATATCGTATATTAGTTGTTTTTAATATTAATTGTAATATATTTATAGTAGCATGAAATAATGGTGTATACGGAGGTGTAACTATGACTATTATACATGCACCTTATTCAATAAATCGTAAATTAAAATTGGTAAACTTCTTTGTTCTCATATCAATAGTAGTTTTTGCGCTCCCGTTTAACTGTTCCTTGGCAGGCGGAGGAGGAGATGGCGGAGGCGGTGATGACACCACATCACCAAGTATAGTAATTACCTCTGATAAACTTACATTTACCGCAACACCTTTTACCGCAACATTCACTTTTAGTGAAGAAGTTACCGGTTTTGCGCTTGAAGATATAACTGTAGTAAATGGTACCGCGGGCACTTTTCAAACTGCAAATAATATTATATTCACGGCAGTGATTACCCCAGCCGCGGCCGGACCGGTAACAATCGATGTTGCGGCAGGTGCAGCAACGGATGCCGCACTCAATCCAAATACGGCAGCAGTCCAATATTCAATTACTTGTAATCCAAATGCTCCGGGGGTTACTGTAAGCACTTCTTCCCAGTATACAAAAACCAGCCCAATACCTGTAACAATTACATTTACAGAAGCGGTAACAGGATTTGACGACATGGCAGATATAAATATTACCAATTGGACGGGTTCAAATCTATTCACAGGGGATAATATAACATTTACATTAGACATAACCCCATCTGATAATACGATTACAATTCAGGTTCCGGAGGATGTATGTAATGCTTTAGATGATTCAGCAATTAACTGCTCATCAAATATGTTAACAATTCATTATGATATTACTGATCCTACGGTTGTTATCTCCTCAGCAGCCAATAAGCCGACAAATGTATCACCTGTTCCGATTACAATTACTTTCAGTGAAGAAGTAACAGGATTTGAATTTGGAGATATTACAATAGGGAACGGCTCTACAAGTGCGTTAGATACGACAGATAATATAGTATTTACCATGAATATTACTCCCACTAACGAAGGTACGGTTACCGTTGATATACCAGGAAGTGTGTGCACCGACCTGGCAGGAAATGACAACTCTTCTGCAACGCAACTCTCCATTGTCTTTTACACCGTAAAGATAAGCTTTACCAATAAGCAAAACGCCAGTGTTGTGTTCGGTCAGCCGAACCTTACAAGCAACACGGCAGGCACATCAAGTACCGTAATCCATGGACCTGAGAGTGTGAGCACAAACGGTACCAAATTAATGATCGTTGATTATAATAATAACAGGGTTCTTATATATAATACGATTCCAACCTCTTCGGGCGCTGCCGCAGATGTCGTGGTTGGCCAGACCGATTTCACATCGAGCAGTGCGGGCTTGTCCGCAACAAAACTCAACGGCATGGAATCAGCCTTTATTACCACGGACAAACTTCTTATAGCTGATTCCCTGAACAACCGTGTTTTGATTTTCAACTCTATCCCGACATCAAATGGTGTATCGGCGGATATTGTTCTTGGGCAGACGGATTTTACGTCGAATGGAGCCGGCACTTCCGCTACAACTCTGAATAATCCGACGGATGTGTGGAGTGACGGTACAAGGGTGATCGTTTCCGACGCGGGAAACAACCGAATTCTCATCTGGAACACATTCCCTACCGGAAACGGACAGGCAGCCGATGTGGTAGTGGGACAGTCGGACTTTACAAGTAATGGAAACGGAACGGCGGCACATAAATTCAGACGACAGTGGAACTTTACCGCAAGCTCGGTTTCAAATCAACTGTTTGTTACCGACCTTGACAATCACCGCGTCCTGATCTTCAATACCATACCGACAGCCAACGGCGCCTCAGCCGATGCGGTATTGGGACAGGCAACTTTTACCACAAATGCAACCGGCTGTACCCAAAGCGCCATCAACCGGCCGTGCGGTGTATGTGTTATAGACGAAACGCGGATCATCATGATTGACGCCAACAATAGCCGGGCACTGATTTTTGAAGGACTTTGATTTCAGGAGTTCCCCTATGTAAAGGGTTAAGTATAGATACTTAGATAAGATATACTATTAAAAGCCTCTCTCTAAAGGGAGGCTTTTAATTATTTCCTCGAAATCCGCAGTTTTTTTACCTCCACTGGTCTTTCAAAACAAAATACAAACTACGGATTAGGTGGATTCGCGCGCATAATACTTTATTTCAGACCAAAGTATGAATTACAAAACCGCACTTCTGTGGTATGTTATATCTCATGTAAAGGAGGCGCTTATCATGAAAAAGATTATCGCGTCATTCGCGGCTTTCATCATCATAACCGGATTCACCGCTCCCACATACTCCCAGACACCCTGCACATGGGGCTATATGGACAAGACCGGAAACATAGCAATAACGCCGCAGTTTGAAATGGCGTTCGCTTTTTCCGAAGGCCTGGCCGCGGTAATGAAAGACGATTTGTGGGGATTCATCGACAGGACCGGCAGCATTGTCATCGAAAACACGTATCAACGCGCATATACCTTTTCGGACGGCCTGGCCCTGGTAAGCACGGACAATCAAAACTACTATTATATCGACAGGACCGGCAGGATAGTGTTCGATCCTGATAATGAATGCGCGGACATGTTTAGTGAAGGATTGACGGTGGTGTGTACGGGGGATTGTGGGTGGTAGGGGGGATAAACTACGGATTACGCGGATTCAAACATATACAGTACGAAATACACCTTGAAAACCTGCATAATTCCTGGTTCATATAATTCATGCCACCTTGATTTTAAATCCGGTTGGTAGTATAATAGTAGTATGAAAGTGAAGACTTCTATAACACTATCGGAATACCTGCTTAAAGCAATCGATAAAATGGCAAAAGATTACGGAAATCGTTCACAAGTAATTGAACAAGCTCTAAAAGAATTTATCTCTCACAAAAACAGAGAGTCCAGAGATTTGAAGGATATGGAATTAATTAATAAAAATGCAGCTTACCTTAATACAGAAGCAGGCGACACATTAAGTTACCAGGTGGAAATGTGAATCGAGGTGAGCTTTATCGTGTCTATAAAGGATCAAAACGTGATCCCAAAAAAAGCAGGATTTTCTGTATAGTAAGCAGGCAGGTCTTAATCGACTCAAAATTTTCAACTGTGATCTGTGCTCCTGTTTATTCAAACTTTACAGGCCTTTCCACTCAGGTAAAAATAGGTACGGAAGAAGGATTAAAACATTCCAGCTGTATCGCCTGCGACGAACTTATAAGTCTGCCGAAAAACAAACTGACCAATTTTATCGGAAAATTAAACACTAAAAAAATTAATGAGTTAAACAAAGCGCTGTGTGTGGCGACCGGTATTTTATAATCTGAGAAAAACATTACTACGGATTACTCAGACGCCAGCTGATAAAACAGATACCCATCCGCGGAAATCCGTAGTTAATATAACATGTTATCTTTGACTGTATTCGCAGCAAAGAACAACAGCATAGTTTTTATATATTGGTCTCCGGCTAATTGCATAAATTTCGCCAATGTAAAATCTTCAGGTATAGCAGGCTAATAGTATTGTTTGGTAAAGAGGATTATAAGCAAATTAAAAATGTCCTCTTGATCCTGCTTAACACAATCTGTTACATTAAGAAAAGGCCATGTATCCTAAAAAATTGTTATTCCTTATCTTAATTTTTTCTACAATTTTCACCATTACGAGTAATAACAATATGTTACATTCTCAAGAAAACAATAACACAGATGGTGAAGGACAATCGGAGTTTACCGAACAAGGTATCACAATTACTCAAATTAGTGTCCAGATACAGAAAAAAAGTCAAGACGGCCAAGAATATACGACTGAGACAATATATCTTCCCCATTCCACAGAGGTGTCGGTAATTGCGGAAGCGGGCAATGAATACCAGATTGAAATTGAAGGCGGATATCGGTGTTATGTGCACAAGGAAAAAATAATAATTGGAAAAGAAAATATTGAAGATTATAAGTATAAACGGTTATTATCCACATTCTCCGAAGGTCCGCGCGACGGTTACAGCTGGCATCAGCGCAGCATAAACTATAAAGGATTCGGCAGCGTTACAAAAGAATTATTGTGCTCCACAATTTGGCAACCGCATATCAATGGTTTTTTTGTGCTGGTATTTTTTATGGATGATATATTCAAATACGGCGCGATTGACAGCGGTGAACGGATAAAGGGAAAGTATAAGATTGAAGACAACAGAGTTATTTTGTATGCAATGGAAGAATATTATTTAACACACGACACTGAGAAATATTTAATTGAACAGAAAGAAGTAGTGTTGGAAATTAAAAAGGTTAATACGCTGTTTTCCACCGACGCTTTAGTGGATATAAAAAATCCTAAAATTATATTTTGCACCAGAGGAGCCGAACCCAAAGCAGGAGATAAGGTTTTTGTGCAGGGTAAAGAATGTGTGTACCTGTATGAAGGGGCCAAAATTAAGCACGATACGTATCCGTATTTACAAATCGGCGGCGAACAGGAAAAAAAGGATTATTCCGGTAAGAGTTTATTGATGAAAAAGGATGCCGGTGTTTTACTCTACGCCTCGTATCTTCATGAAGGTACTGTATGGTATTATTGTAAATATGAATATGAATCTTCGGACGAGACGTTTGCAAACATCAGGTTCTTGTGGATTCCGGAAGATGATGTTTTTAGGGAGTAGGGAAAACAACGAATTAAAAACGTTTCTATTAATTTTTATAAGCTTGTATTTTTTTGAATTAATTAAACTATCAATAATTTCAGACATACAATTCTTTATTTCTTTTTTGTTAAATCCTTCTTCTTCCAATGCATCTATAAGAGCATTTATATCAACACAATTATCTTCGTCTAAAGGTACAGGAGATATTTGGAGCTTATTTCTTCCTTTTACTATTTTTAATTTGTTATTTCTGAAACTTATAGAAATTATCATATTATTAATACCTCTCTTCTATAGGAAATATATATACTATTAATATTATTTTACCAACAAAAAATCAATCTTACGTTAAATCATACAAAATAATTTTTAAATCTTGTTCAGATCTCACTTTTTTCATAAACACCTTGTAAAGCACCTATCTTCTGTTCTATTATTAATAAGGATTAATTGGACAAAAGTAAAATGGACGACCGCTGGCACTCAGTAACAGAAACAGCCCGCTATCTGGGTATAAAACAAGACACACTTTACAAATGGATTATCCGTAAGGACATCCCGGCTCATAAAGTGGGCAGACTGTGGAAATTTAAACTTAAAGAAGTGGATGAGTGGATAAAAAAGGGAAAAGCAGGGTAACAAGAAAATGTCAAAAGAAAGTGAATGGCAGACAAGAAAATTAAGAATTGATACCCGTCTTAAAGAACTTTCAAGCCCTTGGAAAATACAAAAATATGATGCTGCTTTAAATATAAATGATTTGCATGCGGTTGCAATCGAAGAATACCCGACAGAAAACGGCCCTGTTGATTATGCTTTTATTGTAAATGGAAAAATATTAGGTATCCTCGAGGCAAAGAAAGTTTCCGTAAATCCTCAAAACGTATTGGAGCAGGCAAAGCGCTACTCACGTGGCTTAACCGACGGACCTTCAAAATGGCAGAACGAATATTATGTTCCCTTTCTATATTCTTCAAACGGTGAAGTTATATGGCATATCGATGTAAGAGCCTCCAATAGCTATTCCCGAACCATATCGGAATTTCATACACCGGAGGCATTAGATGAATTCTATAATAGGGAAAATGATTTTGATTGGTTTTTAAGAACACCCCTTACCAATGAGAAACTGTATCCTTTTCAGGCAAAAGCGGTTGTTAATATTGAAAAAGCAATTATAAAACGAAAAAGGGAAATGCTTCTGGCCATGGCCACAGGTACCGGTAAAACTTTTACCACGGTATCTTTGATATACAGACTACTTGAATCAAAACAGTTTAAGCGCATTCTGTTTCTTGTGGACAGAAGGGCTTTAGCCGCACAGGCGGTTACCACTTTTAACGCGTTTGAAACGTCCAAAGGAAATAAGTTAAGCCAGGAATACGAAGTATACAGCCAAAAGTTCAGAAAAGAGGACTTCGGCGAAGAGACTGCGTCTTTTAATATAAATCAATTGCCGGAAGAGTATATCACTAAACCGCAGAGCAGTCATACATTTGTGTATGTTTCAACTATCCAGAGGATGGCGATAAATATTCTGGGAGCACAATACACTTTCAGGCAAAGCGGCGGAGATGTGGAAACGGAAGAAGACGCGGGAAAACTTAATATTCCTATCCATGCTTTTGATGTTATTGTCGCGGACGAATGCCATCGCGGCTATACGTTTAAAGAAACCGCTACATGGAGAAAGGTCTTTGATCATTTTGATGCCATAAAAATAGGACTTACGGCTACTCCGGCAAGTCATACGCTTTCTTTATTTAAGCATATAGTTTTCAGATACACCACAGAGGAAGCAGTAAGAGACGGTTTTCTTGTTGATTATGATGCGGTTAAAATAAACTCAAAGGTTAAAATAAACGGCGCGTTTCTCAACAAAGGTGAAGAAGTAGGAGTGGTAGATACGGAAACCGGAGATATTATTTATGACGAACTTGAAGATGAAAGAGAGTTTGATGCGTCTGAAATAGAGGTAAAAATTACTTCGCCCGACAGTAACAGAAAAATTATTGAGCAAGTGGCCAAATACGCGTATGAACATGAAACGGAAACAGGAAGATTTCCTAAAATATTAATCTTCGCGGTAAATGACATCCCCCAAATATCACACGCGGATCAGATTGTAAGGATATGCCGGGACGTATTCGGCCAGGGTGATGAGTTTGTGCAAAAGATAACAGGGAGTATCACGGTTGATCGTCCATTGAAAAGAATAAGGGAGTTCAGAAACAGACCCGATCCCAAAGTCGTGGTTACAGTTGATATGCTTTCAACAGGAGTTGATATACCGGCATTAGAGTTTATTGTGTTTATGCGGTTTGTGAAATCACGTATCCTCTGGGTACAGATGCTGGGCAGGGGAACACGGCGTTGTGATGAAATAAATAAAACTCATTTTACCGTATTTGACTGTTTTGACGGTACTTTAATTGAATATTTTAAGAATGTAACGGATTTTACGGTAGAGATTCAGCAGGAGACGATCCCTATTGAACAGGTGATTGAGAACATATATCAGAACATAGACAGGGATTATAATATTAAGAGCCTTGTAAGAAGAATGCAGAGAATTGCCAAAGACATGAGCGGAGAAGCAAGGGAAGATTTTGCGTCTTATATTCCCGACGGTGATATCGAAGCATTCACCAAAGAACTTCATAACAGGATAAAACACGATTTTATTAACACGATGAAGCTTTTAAGGAATAAGGATTTTATCGGCCTTTTAAAAAATTATAAGAGAGCAAAAAGGAATTTTCTTATAGGATACGGCATAGAGGATGAGGTTTCGTCGGAGGTTATGTTTAAGGTGGGGGATAAGCAATTACGACCGGCGGATTATCTGAAAGCCTTTTCCGAGTTTGTTACTGTAAACAAAGATAAAATAGAAGCTTTTCAGGTACTTATAAACAGACCTGAGCAATGGCGGACCGAAGTACTGGAGGAATTAAAAGTCATACTGCAAAAGAATCATTTCAAACAGAATGACCTGGCAAAAGCGCATCTTATGGTTTATCATCTGTCGCTGGTTGATATTATTTCCATGATCAAGCACGCTGTCAATGAACAGGCCGAACTGTTAAGTCCCGGGCAAAGGGTGGACAGGGCAATTGCTAAAATCATTAAAAACCTGGATTTGAACGAAGAACAAAAACAATGGCTCGGATATATCCGGGAACACCTTGTGGAAAATCTTACAATAGATGAAAATGATTTTACACGTATGCCGGTATTTGAAAGACACGGCGGTTTGGGTAAGGCAAAAAAAGTATTCGGAGACGATCTTCCCGAACTCCTGCATAACATAAACCGGGCAATCGCTGCTTAGGAGAAAACATGGCGGATATTGTAAATAAACTGTGGGGCTTTTGTCATGTATTACGTCATGACGGAATTGATTACGGTGATTATATTGAACAGCTTACCTACCTTTTGTTCCTGAAGATGGCGGATGAAAAAGCCGTTGCCTTACCCAAAGGATACGACTGGAATCTGTTAAAAGAAAAATCCGGAACCGATCTGACCGATTACTACACCGAAATATTGCGCAAGTTACGCGGAGAAGCGGGCATGCTGGGGGACATATTCGCGCAAAGCATGCCGAGATTCAATAATCCCGTAAACTTAAAAAATCTTATCAACCTGATAGACAAGGAAGACTGGGCTGCCATGGACGTGGACGTGAAGGGCGCGGCTTTTGAGGGATTGCTGGAAAGAGCAGCCAGTGAAGGCAAAAAGGGAGCGGGACAGTACTTTACTCCGCGGGTATTAATCAGAAGTATGATCCGTATCATGAAACCCGATCCCAGACAAAATCCCAGGTTTACAATTTGTGATCCCGCGTGCGGCACGGGCGGATTTTTACTGGGCGCGTACGAATGGCTTATGGAAATTACCAAAGGTTCACTTGACAGAAAAGACACGGAACGAATAAAGACGACCACCTATTTCGGACAGGATCTTGTACCCCGCCCGCGACGACTGGCTTTGATGAACCTGTTTTTACACGGGCTTGAACCCATGATTTATTTAGGTGACGCGATTTACGAACCGGACAAGGGTGAACATTACGATTGTGTTTTAACCAACCCGCCCTTCGGAACAAAGGGCGCGAACCAGGCTCCGTCGCGGGACGACTTTACAATAGAAACAAGCAACAAACAGCTGAATTTCGTACAGCACATTCTCACTATCTTAAAACAAGGAGGACGGGCCGCCGTGGTGCTGCCGGACAACTGCCTTTTTGAAAGCAAGGCCGGCGAAGTGATGAAGATAGTTATGCAGGACTGCAACGTGCATACCATCCTGCGTCTGCCCAGGGGAACCTTTACCCCGTACAGTCAGGGAGTTAAAGCAAATGTGATTTTTTTGCAAAAAGGATTGCCCACAAAAGAGACCTGGATTTACGACAACCGCTCAAACATAGAAGGCATAACCAAAAAGGAACGCCCGTTAACAAAAGAGCATTTTACGGAATTCGAACAATGCTTCGGTGAGGATCCCAACGGAAAAAGCAAACGCACAGACCAGGGAGAAACAGGCCGGTTCAGAAGATTTACTATCGATGAAATAATAAACCGTGAGTACCGGCTGGACATAACCTGGCTTAAAGACGAGTCCCTGGAAGACCCAAGTGATTTACCCGCGCCCGAAGTACTTGCCGAAGAAGCGGCCACGGAACTGGAAGCGGTTGTGGATGAGTTAAGGGAGATTGTGGCTATGTTGGGGGAGAGGGAATAGGCCGTGTTGCGACCTGTTGCTATAAGCGAAAGTTTTATGACAATTTAACCAAAAAGGTTAAATATCTACTTGACTTTATCAAAATATCGTGATATTATAAAGATCATAAGGACCTGGTAGTGGAATATGAAATCGGAAATCCGCGCCTTATTGATTTGTTTTCAAAAGGAAAAAGCAATAAATACAAATTTTTAAAAGAAGCTGAAATAAACAAGTTTATGAAGGCTGTTGCCGTCATTGAAGCGGCGGAAATCGTTACTGACCTATGGAAAATGCAATCACTTAAATTCGAGCATCTTGAGAGAAATGTTTATTCCATGCGCCTGAGCAGACAGGTGCGCCTGGAAATGCAAATCGAATGGGAAGACGAGAAAAAACAGAAGGGATTTATCACGATAAAGAACATTACCAAGCATTATGAATAAAACAGGAGGCTTATTATTTGGCTAAAAATAAACCGTTTATAAACATAGGGCCGGGTGACATCATACGTGATGAAATAGAGGCAAGGGGATGGTCACAGGAGACATTCGCCGAAATACTGGGAATTTCACTTACTCATGTAAGCAGAATGATCAATAACAAAGAAGCCATAAGTTTTGAAAGGGCCAGGCTATTAAGCGGCGCGTTCGGAAATACTCCGCAATTCTGGATAAATGCTTATACGAATTACCGGCTCAGACAGGAAAAAGGTAAAAATGAAAACAAGGTAGCGGTTAAAGCGGCGATTAATTCTCATATGCCGCTTGCAGATATGGTCAGCAAGCGCTGGATACATCCATACGGTAAAAATCTAAGTAAGCTAATCGAACAAGTGAAATTATTTTGGACGATCACCCATATTAACTTCTCATTTATGGACAAAATGGTAACAAATGTTCATTTCAGAAAGTCAGAAAGAGAAGCATATAATGCTTATTATTCACTCACATGGCTGCATATGGCACGTAAATGCGCTGCGTATTACCGGGCCGGGAAATATCAAAAGGAGTCTTTGGAACAATTAGCGAAAAACATTCCCCGTTTTACCGTGAAAAGAAACGGGATCAGGGATTTTATCCGCGCTCTTTCCGGTAGCGGGATCAAGTTTTTTGTGCTTCAGCACTTGAAAAAAACCTATATGGACGGGGCGTCTTTTTATGATGAAGATACGGGCAATCCGGTAATTGTCTACACAAAAAGATACGACAGGGTTGATAATTTCTGGTTTACAACTACGCATGAAATTGCACACATATTAAAGCATCTGGCAAAAAACAAAAAACGCAGTTTTATCGACTGCCTGGATGAAAGCTCTCATGACGATATAGAGAAAGAAGCCAACCGGCTTGCCGCAGGTTATTTAAGGCATGATGAAATTCTTAGGAAAGTCAAGTTCAAAGGTTTTTATCCGTCAAGGGCACTCATATTGAGAACGGAAAAAGAACTCGGCATACATAAATCCATTATTGTGGGTACGCTTCAATACCATAAAAAGCTGAGTTACCAATCTTTGCTTTCTTCCGAAAAAGACAAGCTGGAAAATAAAATACCGGCGGAATATTACGCAGAAAATAATTTCCGTAAAAAGAAAAAAAGCTCCTGAACCAGGAGCAGGAAAAGAATAATGGATCAAGATAAGTTTGATTATACAAAGCTTGAGACAACTCGTAATAACGGGGAAAGTGAATGAAGAAGCTACCGGAGGGGTGGAAGGAGAAGAAGTTAAAAGAATTAGTGACTGAAAAAAAAGGTAAGAAACCAAAGATATTAATAGATAATCCACAAGATGGTTTTATTCCATATTTAACTATTGAAGCATTTGAGAAAGGGATTATTTCCCAATACGCTGATATAGAATCATCTGTTATAGCTGATGAAAATGATATTTTCATTGTATGGGATGGAGCAAGATCAGGTTTAGCAGCAAAAGGAAAAAACGGAGCAGTTTGTTCAACAGTTAGGAAAATCAGACCAATAGATATTGAAACGGAATATTTATTTAGATTTATTCAATCAAATTACACTCTAATTAATACGAATCCAAAAGGAAGCGGGACTCCACACGTCCATCCTGATATTTTTTGGAATATTAATATACCAATCCCCTCCAAAAGAACACAACAAAAAATTGTCGAGAAACTTGATAAACTTCTGCCTAAAATACGTGAATGCAGGGAACGGCTTGAAAAGATTCCTGCTATTATTAAGCGGTATAAACAGGCTGTGCTTAATGCAGCGGTTACGGGGAAGTTGACGGAGGATTGGAGGGGTAAAAAAAGTACATATGAACCTAAGGATAATAATTTTGACCTATTTGAATTATTTGAAATTCCAACTGAATGGACCTGGAAATACTTATATGATACCTGTTCTGAATTTAAATATGGTTCTTCAATAAAATCATTAAAAAAAGGAAAAGTACCAGTTCTTAGAATGGGAAATATCCAAGATGGTAAAATGGATTTAACGGATCTTGTGTTTTCAAACGATAAAAATGAAATAGAAAAATACAAGCTTGAATTTAATGATGTTTTATTTAACAGAACAAACAGCCCTGAATTGGTAGGTAAAACGGCGATTTTTAAAGAAACCGTAAACGCTATTTATGCAGGTTATCTTATACGTATGAAGACTAATGAAGAACTTGAATCTGATTATCTAAATGCTTGGATGAATACTTCATATTCTCAAAGATGGAAATTATTAGTAAAAACTGATGGTGTTAGTCAATCTAATATTAATGCAAAGAAATTGTCAGAATTCATTATACCTATTCCAACTATTGACGAACAACAAGAAATTGCAAAGCGAATTGATACTCTTTTTAAAAAAGCAGATGCAATAATGCAGCGATATAAAAAAGCTAAAGCTTTGGTAGATAAAATGGATCAGTCGGTTTTAGCCAAGGCTTTTAGAGGGGAATTGGTTTCATAATTGAGAATAGTGAAATGTCTTAAATAAATTATCATTTACAAAAATTTATATGCGGAGTATAGTATTAAATATATAAAATATTCAGTTTTTTGTCACGGTTCATAGTATTAATATTGTATTATATAAATTAATATAGTTAATTGAAATATTCTTTTGAGGGCACTATGAATTTTTCTGAAGATTCTGATTACGATTTGCTTGAAATAATGACTTGGAAAGATTCTGATCCGATAGCAGCAAAAGAAGCATGGGCTGAATTTTATCATCGGCATGTAAAATATCTATATTATGTTCTCTTGAAATCAATAAAAGGACTATGTAAACATGAATTAGCAGAAGATCTTACTTCTGAGACACTATTGCGTGTTTTTGAACGAGGTGCTGTCACATTTAAAAGATCCAAAGAAGAAGACCCTGATAAAATCAGGAGACATGTGCGTGCATGGATAGGTAAAATTGCCCACAATCTTAAGTGTGAAGTTTTTCGCGGACGTTCATTTAATGAGATTAAAGTTCCATTTGATAATATAGAGGATATTTCTAACAATGAAGTCACATCGTATTCTCAAAGAAATGAAGAACTTTACCATTTATTTGAAACTGTTTTAGATGAAAGGAAGAAAGGAATTCTCAGGGTTATATTCATGTATTATGATCCAACTAAACCCAATCAGAAATTACCCGACGATGTTCTGGATGATATTTCTCAACAGTGGGGAATAACTCGTGTGAATATACGTCAGATAAAAAGTCGAGCATTAAAAAAAATAAAAGATTCATATAATTTAAAAGAAGATAATTCTTCTATAAATTAGAATTGGGGGGTAAAATACTATGCCGAATAATGAAGATGATATAATAAAATCTTCAAAAATGTTAGAAAATGACCTCTATGATGCTATGCGAAATGTTGGCTCGATAATTCCACAGACAATAGAAGATGTAGCTAAAGCAGAAAAAGAACTTGAATCAGAACAAATTGATCTTCCCAAAACCATAACAAATCCTGATAAATTATTTGATAAGACTGTGTGTGGACGCAGATTTTCTGGATTCGTAGACAATAATTATAATGCAGAAATGGAAGAAAATCTTGCTCAAGCTGCACGAGAAAGAGGTAAAATATCGGAAGAAGTTTTAGAGAAAATGAAGAAAGATAGAAAGAAAGCTGAAAACAATTCTGATGAGTAAAAATATTATTTATTATAAAGGGCCATCAAATGAAAGAAAAGAAGAAATTGCCGAATTGGCTAATTGTGTTATTAATGAATACTCTGAAGAAAATATATCTAATCCTGAACATATAGTGAAAAAAGCAGGTATTACAATTAGTTACGGAAACTATCAAGATGCTTTTGACGGATTATTAGAGTGTTATTCAAAAAGATTCCATATATATTGTAATTTAGACCGTCTTGAATTAAAAAGTAATCCTCGTACTATGTTTACAATTGCTCATGAATTGGGACATTTTTTTATTACTGAACACAGGCTTGCTTTGTTGTATGGTAATATTTCTGTTCATGGCTCATTTACAGAATACCAATCTAATAATTACGCAGAAATGGAAGCAGATTGCTTTGCATCAAATCTACTTATGCCAAAAGATCTATTTGTTAAAGCTGCTAAAAGTGAAGAAATTGGATTAACAGCAATTCTTTCACTTTCAAAAAAATTTAAAACTTCAATAACCTCTACAGCTATACGATATGTAAGTCTCGATATCGCTTCTTGCTTAATTATTAAATGGACATCAGAAAAATATCAATGGAAATGGTTATCTACAAAAACTCGTAATGCGAATTATAGAAAAACTATTGATGACACATCTCAAATTCTATCTGGCTCCGCAACTGCTAAAGCTCTTTCAAATGAAAAAATTCCAGATTGTGGATTTTTCCAAAATGGAACAACAGCTGAAGCATGGTTTCCTTTTGTTTCGACTTCTTGTCATAGAAATATTATTCTTATTGAACAAGCCATACCTCTTGGGCGATTCGGTGTGTTAACCTTTATATATCCTGAATCAAATGATTTTCCAGCAATAAATATTGATTATTAATAAAATTATACTATTTGTATTGTCTCTAAAAATTTATTTTTAATTAAATCATAAAATATGAGTATGAGTTGTCACGTTCTACCGTATAAATAATAAAGAGGAATTTAACTATAAATAATATTCTGATTTTATTTAAAAATAAGAAATGTATGAAAAAATAAAATCAATGATATCTTTTATAGCTTAAGAGATGATTAAGAAGGGATTCAAATTCATCTCTTTAAATTATATATTCAGGAGGTTTTAATGTCAGATTTTCATAATGAATTTCAAGAACTACTTAAAAAAATAAGTTTATCTTCAACAAAAATATATAATCTTAGAAGAGGTCGAGATGCTCTGCGTGATAAGATTGAGAGCTATTATAAAGATTTAAATGAAGAAATCCCAAAGTTCTGTTGGCAGGGTTCCTTTTCAATGAAAACAACCATAGTTCAATCAGGAGAAGACTATGATATCGACGATGGTGTTTACCTGGAAAATCTACCCGAATTAAAAGATCAATGGCCTAAAACTGAGGAAGTGCATGAGAAAATATATGATGCTGTAGAGGGACACACTGATTCAAAACCCAAGGATAAAACATCTTGTATTAGGGTTCAGTATAAAGCCGAATACCATGTCGATTTAGTTATTTATGGAGAATACCAAGACAAAATTTATTTAGCAAAAAAAGGTAGAGAACAATGGGAAGAAAATAATCCTAAACTATTTAAAGAATGGTTTGATAATAAATTGAAGAAATATGGAGAACAGTTCCGATCTGTGTTTAAATACATTAAAAAATGGGCTTATTATAATGGACATGATGAAATTACTGGTTTTCTTATTACAATACTTGTGGGTAACAATTTTGTATTATACGCAGAACAAGATGATAAATCTTTATCACAAACACTAATAAACATCTTAGCAGATATAAAACAGAATAGAATTATTGTTCGCCCTGTCTATCCATATAAAAATATGATTGAGGATATGACTGATAACCAGATTGATTCTTTTATTAAAAAAATAGATAATTTTTCAGAAAAAGTTTCTGAAGCAGTAAACACTGAAGGTGAAAAAGCTATATATATTTTTCAAGATCTTTTTGGAGAATTTCCAAATAAAGAAACTTCAAAAAGTGAAAGTTATTCTTATAGTCCATCAATTATTAGAAAAGAGACAAAACCTTGGGGTAACTGATTTTTATAATAAAGAAAATCCTATATTCCAAAGAGAATTAGAACAAGCTCAATATTTTCCTGAACTTGGATGGAGATGGAAGAACGATATTCCCATATTATCTGGTCGATACTATTTTGATGGTATTAAGAATGGAATAAAACTAAAGGATGATTTTTATCTTATATTTCATTTTCCACAACAATATCCAGATAAGCCACCATTAGTATCAGAAATAGAAGCTAAGATTCCCTTCGATTATCATAGAAATGAAAAAGAAAGATGGCTTTGTCTTGCTACTCCTTCAGATATTGAGATTCAGTTTACCAAAGACCGTTGTCTAAAAAACTTTATGGAAAATTTAGTAAATCCATACCTTTATCTCTGGCTTTATTTTAATAAGTTTGGGATAATGCTCTGGCCGGACAGAAGTCATGGAGTCGATGGATTAATAGAAGGATATAAATCTATATTAAAAACAGATGATATTAATGTTATTTTAATGTTATTAAAAATGGTATTTAGTGGAGACTTTTATTGGAGAAATGATTGTCCTTGTGGTTCTGGTAAAACAATTCGTAAATGTCATAAGAAACAGCTTAAATTTGTTGATGACAACATCTCAAAAAACCAATTACAAAAAGATATCAAAGAAATAGGAGAATATTTATGAAATCAATTATTATAAGATTAATTCCGATTTTTGTTGTTATAAATTATTTTTGGAATTTGATACCAATTCAATCTTTACCTGATTTACTAAAAATAGTTATTGGAGATTTTATAGGACCCATTGTTATTCTAAGTTTATTTATTACATTATCATTAAAATTTATTTGGAAAATCCCTATTATTGGATATTTGTTTCGGTGGTTATTTAATACAAATGTACCTTTGTATGGTTCCTGGTTAGGTGAGATTGAATATGAATTTGAAAATAAGAAAAAAAGTAAAAAAGTATTTCTTGTTATTAAACAACCTGATGCCTTAAAAATTAATATTTTATTTTATTCAGACGAACGTGAAAGCACTAGTGATTCAGCATCTATAATTAATAAAAATGGGAGAAGCACACTTATATATACTTATAAAACTGAAGATATGATTAAAAATAAGGAAAAAAATCCTCTACATAGCGGCACTGCTGTTTTAAGAATAGATGCATCACCTAGATATTTTAAGCTAAATGGTGAGTACTATTCAACAAGGAAAACTGTTGGTTCAATGACTTTTTTAAGGAAGTCAAAAAAAGTGTCTGATTCATATAAATCTATTAAAAAAATATGTGGTTTATGATTTTTAATTTAAAAATATTATTTAATAATATATAAAAGGAGAGATAATAAATGATTCAAATCTATTTTACTATAATAATAGCAGTTCTATCCGCAATTATTTCTGGAGTAGTAATTTTTCTTATAATGCTTATTAATAATAAAGAAATGATAACAAAATTAAAATTCCTTGAAGAAGAAAATAAGAAAATTAAACAACTTACTGAAATAAACAGACAATTAGAGATAAAATCTGCTGAACTGATAAAAGAGAAAGAAGCGGATATAGAAAAATTAAAATGGCTTGAAACAGCCGAGGAAAAATTGAGAGAAGCATTTGAAGCCCTTTCATCTCATGCTTTGCGCGCTACGTCTTCGCAATTTATGGAACAATCAAAAGAACAATTAAAGAATATTTTAGAACCTTTGATTAAAGATTTGGATAAAATGGATAAACAGGTACAGGAGATAGAAAAAAACAGAGTCGGAGCATATGAATCTCTTTTAACGGAAGTATTGAATCTAAAAAATGCTCATAAAGAACTACAATTAACTACAAACACATTATCAGAAGCCTTAAAATCATCTTCAGTAAGAGGACGATGGGGAGAAATTCAACTTCGCAGGATCGCTGAAATGTCAGGAATGGTGGACCATATTGATTTTGATGAGCAAGAAACAACAACTGCCGGGTACCGTCCTGATATGATAATCCATCTACCAAATGAAGGGATAATTCCTGTTGACTCAAAAGTTCCTATGGAGGCTTATCTAAAAGCCTGTGAATCTCAAACGAGTGAAGAATATCAGAATTTCCTTGATGCTCATAAAAAAGCATTAAGATCACATATTAAAACTCTTACACAGCGTGCTTATTGGTCTCAATTTGATGTCTCACCAGAATTTGTTATCATGTTTATACCTTATGAATCTGGACTTGAAGCCTCCTTTTCGCAAGATCCTCAAATACTTGAAGAAGCGTTATCTAATAAAGTTATTATTGTTTCTCCGGCTACATTGCTTGCTCTACTGAAAGTAATATCATATGGCTGGTTACAATTGCATCTCACTAAAAATGCTAAAGATATTGCATATCAGGGGAAAGAATTAATGGACAGATTTAAGGCATTTATCAAGTATTTCATTGATGTAGGGAGTAAACTTAATTTGTCCGTAGATTCTTATAATAAAGCGGTAGGCTCTATGGAAGGAAGACTTTTACCCTCTTTAAGGAAATTTAAAGAGATGGGAACTTCTACAGAAGATGTCCCTGATATGATTCATGTTGAAAATAGATCAAGAATTACTGATGGGAATATTGAGTAGTAGTATTATATTATATGCTATAATGTTAAAGAATAATTAAAATATAAAAATATGTTTAAAGAACAAAACTTTAACGAAACGTTAATTTCCACCACAGTTAAGATTTTAGATTATAAATCTATGGAGCAAAAAGAAGAACGTAAAAATATAGTAGAATTCATAAAACAAAGATTTATTGAACGCTATTTTACACCATTATGCCAGGAGTCAAATAAAAAAAATGGTTTTTGCACAATGGCGGTATGCTGTTTAATGATTGAAGCCTTAGAATCTTTTAGAAGGGGTTGGAACAACTCAAAAGGAAATAGTGAATTGGCATTCTGTTCCTTTTTTGATAGCAATGATGAATTAAAGGATTTTCATGGTAAAGCTCATGAGTTCTATATACATATTAGATGTGGTATATTGCACCAAGCTGAAACTACAGGAGGCTGGCATATCCGCCGTAGGGGAAAACTACTTTATCCTCTTACAAAGACAATCAATGCTACTAAATTTTATAATATTCTTGAAAAATGTTTGGATAATTATTGCAATGAACTATTACAAGCAGAATGGAATGCAAAAATATGGAAAAATTTTCGTAAGAAGATGAAAGCAATAATTAAGAATTGTCAATCTTAAAGTAATGTTATATTGCCAATTTAATTTAAACTAAATAATATTTCACTTTTATATAACTACTCCCAACTAAAACCCCTTCGGCACAAGATCAAGCTTATTAATAGACTCATTAATATATTCCAGGGAATCATGAATATCCAGCACTTCCTTATAATTCCAGAGTTTGAGTTTATTTTTGAGGTTCGGAATTTCTTTTGTGTATTGTTCTATCTTATCAAGCTGTTTGGAATCGGAAACAGCGACCACACCCTGAACCGCGGGATTATTTAAAGATTTCAGCAGGTTCATGGACAAACTGTCTAACGATCCTTTTGTCTGTACTTCAAACACATAAATAATTCTTCCCATGTTGCCTATCGTGGCTTCCCAGACCGTATCAACCTTGGAGCCTTCGGCGACTTTCTTTTCCGTGTATGTGTTAAATCCCAGGAAACTTCCTATATTTGCCAGTTTATCTCTAATTTCATTATGAATAAAATCACTGTTACTGTCATCGGGTATTTTATCCTGTTTTACCGTATCATTAAAAAGTGATAACTGTTTTATTGGTTCTTCGACCTGTAATTCATCCCATATAAAATAATCCACAGCCAGTAAACTTATATCAGTAAAACCCATGTCTTTCATTTTTTGCACGATAGTTTTTTCAACGGAACAGAGTTCAATATATTTTTTACCCGTACACTGGTAGTTGTAAACAGGTAAATTCTTTACATTCAGATATTGCAAACCGGCAAAAGCCCTTTTGTTCCATATAATATATTCATCCGGATGGGTAAGACATAAAAGTTCACTCATCATGGCGGGACCGATACCTTTTATTTTTTTAATAAATGAGTTCCATCTCTGTTCGATATTTTCCAGGCCCCACAACAAATCAGACAAACTTATTCTTATTTCATTAATACCGTTGTCCGAAATCATTTTTTCTACTACATATTTTTTATTACCCCAGATAATCATAGCCCATAAATCACCAAGATACTTTTCAAAATCATCCGGATTCATCTTCTGTATCTTTGAAGCATTAAAACTCCGGTAATAGGCAACACGTTTAATACGTTCTTCATAATGTGAAGTAAAATGCTCTTTTTCACTCTTCATTTTTTGCTGGAAAATGGCAAGGTGCTTTTCAAGTTTTTCAATATCCATAGCAGCTCCTTTTTTAATTCAATTTAATTATAACATAATTGGTATATAGTTGGAATAAATGATATAAAATGTTAGCAATGATAACATTTATGTATTATTCTTATTCATAAAATAGATTTTGATATTTAATCATGGATGAATTGCCAGTCTTTAAAAAAGTTGAATCATTTTCTTCTGAGTTGGATAAGTTATATAAATTACGAGAATCAAATAAACAAAAACAATTCGTTACAATCTAAATTCAAATGAACGAGAAATAATCTTTCAAAAGACAGACGGTAAATGCCATGTTTGTGGTGTAGAGTTGAAATTAAACTAATTCCAAGCAGATCATGTGAAAGCACATTCGGCAGGCGGTAAACACTCTGTTGATAATTTTTTGCCGGCATGTAAGATTTATAATAATTATCGATGGCATTATTTACCGCAGGAAGTACGATGGATTCTAAAGGTTGGAATATGGGCAAAGACACATATTCGAAAACGTACTAAAATTGGTAATTATATTGCTTCACATTTCTTAAAATATGAAACTAATCGTCAAAGAAGACGGAAGGCCCCGCACGATATCGTATAATATTAGTAACTATTCAGCAATTAATCAAGCCCAAAACATTATTATTTTGTAAAGCCGCATAGAGCGCATTAAAAACAGATTTTCCTTGCTTTCTAACAGTAGAGAT
>Ga0315549_1001399_pt1 | contig 25253 bp, 23 predicted proteins | sample SalMarSW160200MG_FD_203101 | JGI IMG/M metagenome (GOLD analysis project Ga0315549, IMG submission 203101) | Salt marsh sediment microbial communities from the Plum Island Ecosystem LTER, Massachusetts, United States - Salt Marsh Sediment SW1601-200 ... | reverse complement strand
TAAAAATACTAAAAATTGAAACCCCTTTAGAACTATCCGACAAATTTTATTTAAAAATAAAAATAAAAATTAACTATATCCTATCTTTGAAAGTCAAGTAATAACTAAAATATAATGGCTATTTTTGTTTTAAAATTGAAAAATAATTCATTTATACATTTTTTTTGTAATTGAAAGGTAATTTAATGACCTAAAAAGGAAGATGGAATTAAATGATAGCTTTTCTTCAGATAATCATAAATTATATATAATATGATTTATATATACGATTCAAATTATAATACTCTTTTCCTTTTTAATGTATAAATTCTTCAATGAAATAAATTAGCTTTTTTAAAATGTACAAAAAACATTTAAATAAATCTAACTATCAATTTTAAACTTTTAAATAAAAACAAAAACTTAATACTATCATTATTTTATTATTAATTAAAAAACATTCATTTTTTTTTAATAAATACAAAAGGATGAAAACTAATGTTTTGCCAAAATTGTGGTGTAGAAATAAAAGAACATAATCAAAGGTTTTGCCAAACTTGTGGAAGTAAACTTCCAACCACTCTTGATAATTCTAGTTTAGATATTGTACAACAACCAACAGTTCAAAGGAACAGACCTCAGTCAACACAAGATTATAATAAGTATTCAGTTAGTCCAAATGCCCCAATACCTAAAACTCTGCAACTAGGTGTGGGATCACATTCCAAAAAATGTATAGCTTTTGCCTTGTTATCACTTGCTTTTGCAGTTGTTGCTCTTATTTTTGGTGCTATTGCATCAGGAGGATTATATTCTTATTATTATTATTATTATGAAACTGTTACCCAGAGATTAAGAACTATATCATATATTGTATTGTTAATATCTAACATCTTGGGGTTATTATTTGGAATTTTAGCAAAGGTTAATAGTTCAAAGGCAGATGTTTTAGAAGCTGATAATACCTCACGAAAAGTTGGAAATGTATTTGGAATTATTGGAATTATTGTTAATGCAATTGCATTTGCTTTAGCAATTATAATCGGTCCAACAAGAGTATTTGGCAATTATCTACTATATTAATAATACTTTTTTTTCTTGTTTTTGTCTGATTTAATAGATAATTGAGTGCTCTTGAAGAATAATATATCTAAAAATAAAGTATCATATTACTTTTTTAGTTAAATTCGAATTCAAATTTCTTTTTTCTGTTAAATTTTCTTTCAGTAATAAAACTATGAATAATGTTATGATTTATAAAAATATTAGATTTATTAAAAATATAAAAAATAAAGATCCAAGACCAAAAATTAACAGAGAGAAGCCAAATCCATTCATATATAGGACTAAATTGAAAATTAATATTTTTTAGAGCAAGATATACAAAGAGTAAAATAAAAGAGCTTAACATACCAAAAATGCCAAATAAGGATGGTATTTTTACTTGATATCTAAGAATTAATAATCCCATAGAAAATGCAAGAAAGGTTAATCCTAATAATATCATAGCAGCAGAATAATCATGTATACCTAAAATATTTCTATCCAAGCTAAATATTCCGACTCCAATAAAACCAATATTAGTAGTTAGGCTGGAGCAAAACGCTACATAACCACATATTCTCATCGTTTTATAATTTTTAATAATCTGATTTTCTTCAACCTGAGTATTTATAATATGTAACAAATAGAAACTGAATGGCATAAGAGATAATCCCGTTGTTATATTAAGAAAATCAAAAATATCAGTTAAGGGATTAAAATCATTAACACCTAGATGGCTTATAATATTTAAGAAAGGAATATAGTTTTTATGTCCAAAATACATAGCTATTATATTACAGATTAAAAATGTTGTTGCATAGAAAAAAATAGCCCATTTAGTTGTTTTTCCAACAAATTTATAATCTTTGAATTTAATTGATAATGTTTTCTTAACGTTTTTTAATAAAAAAGGTAATGATTCCTTAACATTTTTTAATAAAAAAGTTGCTACATAAATAAAAATTGCAATTTTCGTTGTTTTTCCAACAAATTTAGAATCTTTGAATTTAATTGATAATGTTTTCTTAACGTTTTTTAATAAAAAAGTTAATAATTTTAATAAAAAAGTTAATAACATCAGCTAATACTCTAAATTTATTTTTGAGCAACTATTTTTATGATATTAGATGATTATTTTAATACTTGCCTCTATTTAAATCCAATCCCAATTTTTAATAATACTTTTTTATTATAGAAATTGGAAAAAAACCTATAAATGAGGTTTTTTAAAAAAGATTGATATAGTAAAAGAATAAAACCAAATAGAAATAAAGATAACAAGTACCCATTCAGATATCGTTCTAATATAAGTAAAAATAAAATTCGCAAAAAAAGTAAATGATAATAGAATAGTTAAACTAAAAAGTCCTGCTATTCCAATAATTTTAGGTAAATCAAAATTATAAATTACAATAAATAAACTAATGTAAAATGCTGCAAAAACATAACCAACTAATACAAAACTAGCAAATACAAAATGTAAATAAAAAATATTTCTATCCATACTGAATATTCCAATTCCCACAAGACCAATATTTCCAATAATTATAGATAAGGAAGATAAGACTGATTTAACATTAGAAATATTATTAATTTTCGAATTATACTTTATATATTTTAAAATATAAAATGTAAATGGAAATGAAAATAAACCTGACATAAGACAAGCCATATCAAATATATATGGTGCTGGAGAATAATTTTTCTGACCCATATCACTTATTAAATTTTTTAATGGAGTGAAAGATTTTTTACCAAAAAAAGTAGTTATTAAAAAACTTGAAAGAAATAGAATTACATATAAGATAATTGATAAAACCATAGTTATTTTAGCAAATTTAAAATTTGTAATTCTCTTATATACTGATACAATATTATTTCGAATAGTAGATAATAAATTCATAAATTTTTATTAAGGTAATTGAGTGATTACTATTAATAATATATAATAATAAGATTATATATAAAAAATAATGTTATAAAGAGATTTTTACAATTAAAATATAAAAAAAACAAGAAGTAATGATTTAAATAAGAATTTAAAAATCTTTTTATTTTTACTATAAATAACAAAGATTATTATTATTATTGAAATTTAAAATTATAAAATAGGAAAAACACTTTAGAAGGTGAATTTGTGAAAATATCCCTTGTAGGAATTAGTGGATGTGGTAAAACAAGTATATATTCTGTTGCTTTTGCCGGTAATTTCCCTGAAGATACTAATTCTCTAAATCCTACAATCTTATATGAAACAAGACGCCATCCTTTTCTTGGACTCCAAATTGGAATATAATTAATATGCATATCGCATTAAATATTCAATCGATTTTGGAGGACAGGCTCAATATAGAAAAGAATATATTGAAAGACCAGAGGTCTTTAAAGGGACAGACGTATTAGTACCTATAGTAGATTTACATGATGCTGAGAGTTTTGAAGAAGCGGAGGAATATTTTAAGGATTTATTAAATGTATATAAAGAAAATAATGAGAAACCAAAAGTTATCCTTTTCTATCATAAATATGATACAGAAAACTTTGAAAAAGAATTACTTGATGTTAATGTTTCCAAAGCGAAAGATATTTTTGAGAAAATATTTCAAGGATATGAACTAAAATCTTATTTAACAAGTATTTATAATCAGGATAATTTAGCCAAAATCTTCCGAGAAATTTTAATTTCTTCATATGAAGATATAAAAGAACATTTAGAAAGAGCACAAAAACAACTAGATCAAATAAGAGCAAAAATTATTATTTCTGATATATCTGGTAATATTATAGTTCATAATGTGAAGGGTATTAGTAGAGGATTGTCTTTAAGAATTGATTTAAGAGATTTCATAAATTCATGTAATACTGTACGAGAGAATATATTTATGTCAGAATCGGCAACTTTTAAAGGATTTAATAATAAAAATAAAGAGTTAGAATTATATATTATTAAATATATTATCGCTGTTCTAATTATGAAATCTGAAAAAATAGATAAAGACTCCCAAAATAAATTGAACATTCTTTTAAATGATATGGAATTATTTGCTGATTTAATTGTTTCAGCACATATAGAGTGAAATTAAATATAATTTTCCTATTAATCTCTTCATTTATCATATATATCTATTTTATAATAGAAATAAATAAAATAGATTTATTTGCGTTTTAAAGGGATTTCCCACTTATATAAATTATTAAAAATCATACTTAATAATTTTTCAAATGTATCAAGAATAACTTCACTATTAATTGCGATAGTATGATTTAAACCAATGTTATCATAATTATCATAATTTATTTTATCCAGAAATGATTTGATTTCAAATTTATTAGATAAATCTTGTTTATTAAATGATATTATTTTTGGAATATTATTTATTATCTCTTTTTCAAAATAACTCATTAATTCTTTCCATGAAACAATATTCCTATTAAAAGCTTTTTGTTGAGAATCAGCAACAAATATTAATCCATCTATACCTTTTAATACTGTAGGTCTTGTAATAATATAAAAATCTTGGCCAGTTATTGAATAAATATTGATTTTTAGAAGCCATCTTTCATTTTGAAATAAAATAACACCATAATCAAAAAATAATGTCCGATTAATGCTACTCTCATTACTTTTTACATCTTTTTTTTTCCCAAAATGATTAAATAAAGATTTTAATGATGTTGTTTTACCTGAAAGTGCAGGTCCAAAATAAACTATTTTAATCTGAATGATTTTCTCTAAGCTATTTAATATCATATTATACAAATAATCTATAGTTAATAATGTTTAGAACTTCAGCTATAAAAACGACTAATTTTTATTAATAAAATTATATTAGATATAATTTTAGATTGTAAAATAATACACTCTTAGATTTACTATTCACTCATCGAAATTTTCTTTTTTTAAATATAAAACGAATAAAAAATAAAAAAAAATGATTTAAATATCTTTTAATTTTTTGCGTAGGTAGCAAAGTCCAAGGATTGTAATTGGAATTCCTATTATAACAAAAATCCAAAGTGCTGCCATAAGATAAGCTCCAATCCAATAGATATAAGGTATGTTATTAAATGGTTCAAAAAGATTATCATCTAAATGAACAATTATTAGAAAGACAATAAATATGAAAAATCCTAAGGCTCCCGCTCCACCTCCATATTTTTCAATTTGTTTTTCTTCTCGTTTCTTTCTGCTTTTTATTTCATCTTTATCTTCCTGAGGTAATTTACGCCACCAAAGACCACCAATAATGCAAATATATATAATTAATGGTATGAGTATAACTAAAACTTCCCATAATATAACCCAGAGGCACCATAAAATTAAATCTCCCAAGGAGAATTCACCTAATGTCGCAGTACCACCATTACCGATTTCTAAGTTATATATTACATAATATAAAGTAAACATCGCTCCGATAATAGCTATTATTATTCCTATAATTAGAAGTAATAAAATTGTCCAATATTTTTTTATCATTATTTTCAGAAATGTTAAATCAGAGATTTCTTTTTCATTCATAACACTATTCCCTTCCTTTCTTAATTAATATTTTTTGATTGTTTTATAAATTAGATTTGTTATAGGTATTTAAATTAAAATTCATATTTAAATATTTTCCTTTTAGGATTGGCTAAATTTACTAAATTAAAAATTAACCATATTTGATTTATTTTTGATATTATTAATTTAATTACTTATATTAATAAAATCAAATAAAATTATCAAATATTTATATTATTAATAAAATAGATAATTCATTTAAAAAAAATAATTATAGTGTGCTTTAGTTTGATAAATTATAAAAGTAATACTTTAAAGAATTAATTAATTTCTATTATTAAAAAGATAAAATTAGGATTTAAAATGGTTGATAAAGAAAAAGTTAAAGAAGTTATCGAGAAAATACGTCCTCAATTGCAGATGGATGGAGGAGATGTTGAACTTATTGAAATAACTGATGATGGTATTGTAAAAGTACGTCTTCAAGGTCATTGTGCAGGTTGTATGCATGCTCAAGAAACATTAAAAGATGGAATAGAACGAGCTATAAAACAATTTGTTCCTGAAATAAAGTCAGTTGAAAATGTATAAAAATCCTTATTCTAAAAGGTTTAAATATATTTATTTAATTTTTTAAACTATTCTGATATTATTTGAATTTCATAAATTCTTTGAAATAACTTTTTCTTGATAATTAAAAATAGATTCTATTAATTTTATAATGGAATTTGGAGGATTTTTATTTAGTTTTAAATATCTTGTAGCTACAAATCTAGCCCTCAAACCCTTCTTTTTGCCTATTCCATATTTTTTGCTAACATAATCTTCAAATTTCCGATATTCAAAATCATCTCTTCTTAATTGTTTTTCAAAATAGGGATCAAATACAAAATAATTATCACCAGAATTTGAGGGATAATCTGAAGGTTTTTCTCCACAAAATTGTAATAACCATCTATTTAATTTTTTATGTGTCCATCTTTCTTTTGAATATCTATCGTTATCGAATATTAAAAAAACAGGTATATCAAAAATAGAAAATAATTCAGCATAATCTATCATTATATATTTACCTGCTGTTTGAATAAGAATAATCCCTTTTTCATCAAAATTCTTACCTAAAAGTGAAGCCCAAATAGGTAAACTTAAGAATTCTGTAGGACCTTCACATAATACTACTATATTTCCGAAGAATCCTTCCCTGATTGAAATTGTAAGCATTTGTAACAGTCTAGCCTTAATATTTTTAGGAGAACATTTTCTCCTCAAGCGTCTATTTTTAATATTACATAATTTTTGGTAATCCAATTGTTTTATATATGTACCATTTCTTTCTGATTTCATAACTAATAGGACTCTATCTAAATGTTCTGGAGGAACTAAATAAGGAGAATGTGTAGTATAAATAATTGATAAATTAGGATTTTCAATGAGAAATTTTTCCATTAATATAATAATATTCCGTTGAGCATTTGGATGGAGATTTACATTAGGTTCATCAATTAAAATTATTGACGTTTTTTTTTTTTCTATTTTATTGTAAATATACACTAAAAATGTAAATAACCATATTTCTGCATCGCCCTTTTGGTTTATATTTATTAGTTCTCCTTGTTCTTCAACTAAACACTCAAAATAATTTGAATTAAATCTCATCAGAAAGTTATTTTGTTTTCTAATCCAATTCTCCTGTAAAAAACTTTCCAATCCTTTATCTCTTTTTTCAGCTAATTGATTTATGATATGAGAATTATTCTTTTCTCTAATAAAATCTTGAATTTGCAGTTTCATTGAATCAAAAATCAGTTGATATATTTTATTTTCTTGATAACACACTTCATCATAAATTAAATTATTAGAAAACCCACTAAATATCCGGTAATTAAATTTGATAAAAAGAGGGGAATGATTTTTTATCATTTCTTTGAGATAGGATACATTAAAAACGATTTTATTTAATAAATTCTCCAGTTGATGGTAGTCCTCATTATTGATTATTTTTTGGTTATCTTTAATTTTTTCTTCTAATTTTTCTAAATCTTCACTCATTTTATTTAAATTATGATAATAATTATGAAGTTGTAAAAGATATTGGTCTTCAATATCATGCTTCCTTAATAATTGGATAATTTTCTTTATATCTTCATCAACATATTCATCTAAATATTTTCCATTTATTTTATAATTAAATCCGTCATAATTTGTAAAAAATTTTGTTATTTTAACATATTTTCGTTTATTTCTTTCATTATTAATAGGTTCTAAGAGATTTGAATGATTGATTTCTTTTTCTTCCATTTCAATTTCAATGGATAACTCTGTTGTAGTATAAAGTTCATTTCTTGGTCTATCATCAGGTTGTATATTAGAAATATTTGTGTTAAAATATTGTAGAGCATCAATTATTGAAGATTTACCCGAAGCATTTTTACCTATTAAAACTTGTATACGATCTCTATGAAAATACCATTCTTTTGAATCCTTTATTGAACGAAAATTTTTAATTCTTATTTTTCTTATTTCCATTTCTATTTTTTTAATAATAGTTTTCCCTTTTAATTTCAATGGTAATTCTTTGAAATCTCAGATTCAATATATAAAAATTGAAAAAAATAAGAAAAAAATGTAAGAATAGATTTACTATGAATTAATTATCTAATCAATTAAAATGTTTGATTTTATTAAATATAGAGACGAGATTTTATCAATATAATTGATTTAGATTTTAAATTTTATATAAATACTCCAGATTCACATATTTTAGAATTTTAATAAACTTAATTAAATTATTTTAATTATTATAAAGAAAGCAATATATTATAATTGAAATAACATGAAAGAAAAGGACAAGAAAGAAAGAATAGATTCTTCGAACAATGATTCAAAAAAATTAGAAGGAAAATCTAAAAAAGAAAAAAAGAAAAGTCAAGCTGAAATACTTGAAGAGACATTAGGTTTAGAACCGAATTCTTTAGCATTTATTGAGAAAAGATTGTATATTACCCGTTTTATGGATTATTTTTCTGAAGAAACCCTTGATTTTATATATCGAGATAAACAATTAGAAAAATATAAAACACGAATTATTGAAATGATGGAATCTATTGATCAAAAAGATGAAGAAGATAAATTATTAAAACAAAGTCTTGAAAATAAACAAATATTCAAAATATGTGAACAATTGAAAAGATCTGGTGAAGAACTTGCTTTAGAAAAGGGAATTAAGCAATCAATAGATAAAAAAATTAGAAATTATTCACTATTCATGGGATTACCGATCATTAGTGTAGTTCTTATACTTTCTATATTTAATCTAGCAGTGTTCGCTTTTCCATTATTATGCGTTTTTTGTGGATTATCTTCATATCCTCGTATACATTTCTTAAAAAAATGGCAGATATTTAAAGAAGAAAATAAAATAGATTTTTATACAAAAAATCGTGAGGATATTATGATTTTAAAGGGATTTACAGGAGATAGTTTAAAAAATATAAGAAGAAAACTTTTAGAATTAAAAATTCCATTACAATTAATAAAATTTGTACTTTATAGTAGTGATTATGAAAATTTAAACATCCTTACTTCAAGGACACAGAAATCAGTATCTCAATACGTTTTATCATTTGAGTATCCTCCTGATGTAGAACCCTTTGCTATCCCAGAATCATTAGCACAGCTAATTCCAGAAGAAGAGAAATCAACGAATAAGTTAGAAGAAAATTTCGTAGTTTTAAAAAGTATAAAAACAACAAATGGAATTATAGAAAATTTTATTCCAACATTAAAAGAAGAACTTGTTATTGAGATTAATAATTTATTAAATAATTGTCAATTTTCAAAATCTACTCAAGATATAGATTTAATTCTTCCTAATTATTCTCCAGAAAATGCAATATATTGTAAATGTGGTGAATATGTTGAAATTGATAATGTTCAAATTTGTAATTTGAATGATGATTTCAAATTTTATTTGTTTGAAGGAAAACCATGTAATTGTGGTGAAAAAATTTATGCTATATCATTAATGGATCAGAATACTGACGTTCCCGAAGATTTAAAACAAATATTTTTAGATTAAATAAAAATCAGTCAATTCTTTTTTATTTTTGAATAATAATGATAAAGTAATTTATATCCTCTTATAGCTCTTTCTATTTCATTTATAAATACTGGAATTTTTAAGTCAGAAGCTGTATTTATAACTCTTTTTGCACCTTCTGTTTCTGCTTGAATTAATATCGCTATTATTGGCTTTTTTGGATACTTTTTTTTAATATTTTTAAAAATTATAAAATCAAATTCTATTTCATTAAAGAATTCCAATGCTAATACTAGACCATCTACAGATTCATCACTCAGTAGAGTTTGTGAAGCCATATTATATATTCCACATACTTTTGTTCCAATAAACTTATCTGGAGGCCAAAAATCTACGGGATTTCCCATTTTACATGTAGAGCCTCCAACTTTTTCTAAAATTAAGTTTTTAGAATTTTCATCCAATTTACCAAATAAAAGATTTTGTTTTCTCATCTCTTTTGCTATAATGTAGATAACTCCTGAACTGGGTGCAATTATTCCTAAATTTGAGCTATTTGGTTTAGGACACCAAAGAAATAATTTAGCAATTTCAAAAAGTTCTATATAATTTTGAACAAGGATGCCACCAGCAGATTCTAATTCTTTTTCCTTTAATTGATCCTTACCAACGTAAAAGATTAATATAGGCTTATGTGGTGCGACAATTTTTAAAGTATCAATTAAATCATCAGAAATTTCTCTTAAAAAAATGGAAATTACTTTAATAGTAGTATCTTCAAAAAAGAATTTTAAGATATCGGTTTCATTTATATCAAAACCCTTACCTAGATGAATTACTTTTGAAATGGGGAGTTTTTGAGAAGGGGCCCACCATCCTAAGGCACCTGCTAGGCCTCCTGATTGAGCAATAACACCTAATCCTTCTTTAATATTTTTATTTGCTCGCATAATATGTTGTCGCACAGGAATGATAGAATTAGTGAATTTATCAATAAAGTTAATAATTCCTATCATCGAGGGACCCAAATAGATAATTCCATATTTTTTACATAATAGATTTAGTTTTTTTAAAATATCCTTCTCAGCTAAATTATTTTGAAATTCAGATTGGATTGTAACATATTTTATTCCTAATTTACCTATATTTTCTATATTCTCTATTATTTTACTTCCTAAAACTATAACTGCTAATTCCGGTACTTCAGGGAGGGCCTCATATGTATGATATGATCTAATTCCCAAAATATCATTAGCTTTTGGATTTAAAATATAGATTTTTCCTTCATAGAATATTTCTAATAAATTTTTTAAAACTGTATAGCTAAAAGTATAATTTCTTCTGGAAACCCCGATTATTAAAATACTCTTTGGATTGAAAAATGGTTTGAGGTTCTTCAAGGTATATTATAATTCTTTTAAAATGCTAATTATAATAAAGATTTTTTTACCTAATTATATTTATCATATAGAAAAAAAAGATCTATTCAGAAAAGTAACTTATAGGTATTCTGGACAAGTTTATACGTTAAATATAAGTTTAAATTTCATTTTCTAATAATTATTTAAGAAATTTAGATATAATTTAGGTATAAATCCTCGCAAACTTTAAATATCTCGTTTAATTAACAATCCAATATTAATTTTTAAAATAAATAATAAAAGAGTTATGAACGGTATTTATGATAGATATTCTTTTTGAAATCGTATTTCCATTAGTTTTATTGGGATTTCTAATAATCATTTTCTTAAGTAGTATATCAAATAAAGTTGATAAAAAAGAAATAATGAATTTAGATGATTTTATATATGATTGGCTGAGAGATCATGGACAAAAAAGTAAAATAGATGAACAATTTGAAAAAATGAAAAAAGATCCTGCTGGTAAGCTGTATATGCCCATGACTTATAAGGGTGCTAAAATTTTCATGAAATTTGGTGTATCACCAAATAAAGTTTCGGTAATAAACCTTATTTTATCATTCTTTATATTTTATGGAGTAATAATGGCAAGTAGAGGACATTCCCTTAATATAATATCTCAACAACCATTCTATGGATCTTGGTTTATAATCCTGGCTTTTTTGGTATTATTTACAGGAATAATAGATGGAATTGATGGTGCAATAGCAAGATTACTAAATATTAAATCCAAAAGAGGAGCTTGGTTCGATAACGTAATTGATAGGATTAGTGATATTTTAATGTTAGTAGGATTAATTCCTTATAACTTATTACTAATACAAGAACAAGATTATAACCTTGATTTTACATGGATTGTTTGGACAAACATATTTCTAATTTTTCTCTATGAATATATGAGAGCTAGACATGAAGGATTGGGATTATATGAAACAAAACCATTTATCAGTGAAAGAATTACGAGAGTTTTAGTAACTATGACTTTCTTTCTCATTTATGGAATTTCAAGTTTTGCAGTTTTAATTACTTACTGGATAGATCCTTCCTCAGCATCATCATTATGGTCATCATCCCATTTAGCTATAATAACTTGGAGTATGCTAATATTTCAGATTATCTTATTAGGCATGGTGGTTTTTTCATCAATTCAATTAGGTAGATATAGTTATAAACAATTGAAAATTATTGATGAAAAAGACCAAGCTTAATTATAATTTAAAAAATTGAATATTTTTTTTATTAAATAATATATAATAATTAAAAAAACAAAAAAAATTGTTTATAAAATGAATGCTTTCAAAGTATTTTTATATGGAACCTTACTAGTTATATATTTTGTTATTTTACATATCTTTCTTCATCCAATTTTTCAATCTGGAGTGAAAAATGCAATAGATGATTTTTTAGCTGATCCTCTAACATATTGGTGGGGTATATTTGAATTAATTGGTCTAGCAATTATATTAGGATTAATAATTTATTATGGAATAATTTTTCTGGCATCATTTGGAAAGGGATATACAAATAAATCCCTTTACTCTACTGGTATCAGTATTTTAATTGCTTCTAAAAATGAAAAGAAATTATTAGAAAGAACTCTAAATTCTATTATTGAATCAGATTATCCTAAAGAAAAAATCCAAGTAATTGTTGTTACCAGTGGTTCAACAGATGATACAGATGAATTTTGTCAAAATTTTAAAAAAATGCATCAAGATTTAGATATTGAAATCCTAAATGAAGTTATTTCCAAAAAAGGAAAACCTCCTGCTTTAAATTATGGATTAAAATCTGTAAAGAATGATATTGTTGTTCTATATGATTCTGGTTGTATTTTAGAACAAAAAACATTAATAAATTTAGTATCACCTTTCCAACATGAAAAGATAAATGCAACGATTGGTCCTGTTTTAGTAAAGAATTGGAATAAGAATAAATTGACTAAAGGAATATTGCTTGATTATACTATAATTTCTGGAGGCGGGATAACTTTTGAAATGAAAAATAGAATTGGATCATCCGCATATGCATATGGTCGAAATTTTGCTGTTAGAACTCAATATCTCAAGAAATACGGAGGTTTTAACGAAGATTCAATGACAGAAGATCTCTATCTTTCCGTACTTTTGAATTTAGATGGAATAAATATCTATTTTTCACCAAAAGCAAAAGTTTATGAATATGTACCAACTACTTGGGGGATTTTAATACAACAACGAACACGGTGGATGGCAGGATATATTTCCGATATGCCACAATTAATGGCAATGAAAAAAGAAAAAAAGAGTGGTAAATCAATAATAATATCACGAAATTTGACAATGACACTTATAGGAAATTTAGATACTTGGATTCCTTTAGTAATTGGATTTTCAATATTATATATATTAATAGGAGAATATTATTTATTGACTTGGAATATCTCTTGTTTAATTTTCCAATTCGGTTTCTTATTCAATGGTGTACGAAAATATGGAGATAAACATTATAGTATCTTATTATTTTTCCTAATTAGTGGATATATACATCTCTATATGTTTTTACGCCAATTTCGCCTTCCAAGGGAATTAAGCTGGGAAAAAACTCCAATGTTATTAGAAAAACAAGAAGAAGAAATAAACGCTTTATCATCTAAATAATATTATATGTATTTAATAAATATTTCTTAATAGGACTATAATTATGATATTAAAATTCCATAATCTTCTACCCGAAGAATTAAACACTAAATATTTTAATTTAGAGCAACGTAATTATTCTGATGAAGTATTCTGTAAAAATTTATTGGAGCAAATAAATTTATCCTATGAAAATTGTGATTATTATAAGCAAAAAATCTGTAAAAAGTTCAACTACACGATTCCAGATAGTTTAACAATTGACGATTTAGTAGATATCCCATATATTCCATCAGAACTATATAAAAGATCAATAAACCAAACATTAAATCTATTAAAAGTACCTATTGAAAATATAGTACTTTTTTCATGTTCGTCATCCACAACAGGAAATCCTTCAATAGTTCCTCGAACGGTAGAGGATTTTGATCAAATACAATATAATTCAATTAAAGTGTTTATAGAGTTTTTTAGATGGAATGATTTAAATTATAATAATGGTAAATGTATTACTTTTAACTTTTCACCTGATCGCTTATTTATGTCATTAATGGCAAAAAGATCTGTTAAAGGTTTCGAATATGCTAAAAAAACACGTTTATTCACAGCTTGTATGAATAAACCATGGGAATTCTATGGACATGAAGAATATTTAGTTAAAATGAAAGCATTAAAAACTATATGGGCAGTGATTTCAACATTCTCTATAAGAGGAGGTTTTATTTTAGATGTTAGCTTGATGTTAAAAATGCTTAAGAAAATTCTAAAGACAGGTTATTGGAAAGATATAAAAACAGGAATGATATTATTGGGTGGAAGCCCCCTCCTTATGAATAATATGTTTGAGAAAAGGCTAATTCCAGATAAAGTATATATCGACTTGAATGAAAAGGCTTTTATTGGATGCGGTGGAGGTGGATGGGATGGAGTAAAAGGACAGGCTAAAATGGATTCAGTTGAAAAAGGTAAATTCATAGAAAATTATGAAAAAGTGTTTAATATCAAACCAAAAGATATTGGGGATATTTATGCATTCACAGAGTCACCAAATCTTTTTGGTGGACATTGGTCAGAAAAATATCAAGATTTTTTATTACATTGTCCTAATACGGCTCGCGTGATTGTAAGAGATATTAAAACATTAAATCCAGTTGATAATGGTGAAGAAGGATTATTAGAAGTCATTACTCCATATGGAGTAAATGGTTCAATAAATCAAGCTGTACTTGTTGATGATATTGTTGAGTTAGTTTCAAAAAATAAATGTCCTGAATGCGGTTATCAAGGAGCTACCTTTCGTATAAGAGGAAGATTGAGAAATGCTCGAGGAAAAAGCTGTTCTTCTTTAATAAATTGGATTTATTAATTATTCTTTACTTTTTTAACCTTAATTTTTACTCTAATCGTGAGTTTTATTTAAATTACTATTATCCGAATTTGATATAGTAGTAAAGTTAGCGGAATATATTTTTTTATTATAATTAGATTAGAATAAAATCTAAATAATCAAAATTAAAATAAAAAATAAAAATGAGTAAAAATAGAATATTATATATTATGGAGTTAAAAATCAATGAAAATCCATCTTATTAATCCTGCTCCTTTAAGGTTACATTATGATCAAAATGAACCATTATTTTATGCTTCTTCCCCTCCCTTAGGATTAATGTATCTCGCTACATGTCTAAAAGAAAAAAGTCATAATGTAAGTATCTTAGATCAAGCTGCATGTAATTATAATAATAATGAGGTTATTGAATGGATTAAAAGAGGAGATCCTGATATTGTTGGATTTTCAGTTATATGTGCATCTATTAAAAACACAATATTAATTTCTAAAGAAATAAAAACTTGGAATCCTAATATAAAAATTATTCTTGGGAATTATTTAGCCACATTTTATGCTTATAAAATTTTAAAAAAATATAATTGGATTGACATTTGTGTAAGGGGGGAGAGTGAAAAAATATTTACAGAATTAATAGAAAAATTAGAAACCAATAAAAATATCAGTGAAATTAATGGAATAACTTATCGATATAATGGAAAAATAAAAGAAAATCAACAACATAAAATAATAAAAAACCTTGATGAATTACCTTTTCCCGACAGGAGTTTAATTCCTGATGTATATAAAAATCGTATTTGTGGAATTGATATAACAAAACGTAAATTCACAACAATAGTTAGTTCCCGGGGGTGTCCATATTCATGTAATTTTTGTGGATGCTCCGCTTTTTCTCAGTATCATTGGCGTACTCGATCAGTTGATAATATTATACAAGAAATTCGCCAATTAGAAGGTCAAGGATATAGAGAGATACTTTTTGTTGATGATAATTTCACATTAAATAAGAAAAGAGTAGTTGATTTATGTAATAAGATTAAAAATGAACATTTAGATATAGCATTTACATGTGATGGACGAGTTGATAATAGCACTACTAATTTTTTAAGAACTATGAAAGATGCAAATTTTGAAATTATTATGTTTGGAATAGAGAGTAGTTCTCAGAGAATATTAAATTATTATAATAAAATGATTACACCAGAAATGAGTAAAATAGCTATAAAAAATGCTAGGAAAGCAGGATTTAGGTTCATTATTAGTTCATTTATGATTGGTGCTTTTGATGAAACTTATGATGAAGCAATTAATACTCTCAAATTTATTTCAAAACTTGATATTGATTTTCCTCATATAATTTTTACAAGAGCATTACCAGGAACTCAATTATTTAACAATTTGGTTCATAATAATATTATAAGTGAAGATGAATATTGGGAAACAGGTATAGATCTTATTGATTTACCTCAATCTAATATGAGTCGCCAAGTCATATATAAAATAATTAAACAGAAATTCCATTTACATTTCTATAGACCAACTTATTTACTTAAAGCTTTGGGTAGAACATTAATTAGCAGATATAGACGAGAAATAATATTAAATCACTTGAATTTACATGATTTTAATACATTTATTAAAATAATAAATAATCCCCCAGATTTATTTTAAAAATGTTTTAAGGAGAAAAAAATTTAATGAAAATCGTATTGATTAATCCCAGTTTGGAAACAAAGATATATTCTCCTTGGCCTCCATTGGGAATTCTTTATTTAGGAACTATCCTTAAAGAGAATGGATTTACAGTTAACTTATTGGATGCAGCAGCAAAAAATTATAGTAGTACTCAAGTTCTAAATTGGATTAAACAAAAAAAACCAGAAATAATAGGTATAAGTATATTTACAATAGCATTTCTTCCTACAATTAAATTAATAAGATTAATTAGAAAATGGAATCCCTCTATTAAAATCATAGTTGGTCATTATCATCCCACCATAGAAGCAGAACAAATTATTAGAAAATATGGTGATTATATAGATTTTTGTGTTAGGGGTGAAGGAGAATATACATTTCTTGAATTATGTGAATATTTAGATAAGAATATTGATAAGTTACCATTTCACATGAAAGGATTAACATTTAGAGATCAAAATAAAAAGATAATTTCAACTCCAGACGCTCCTTTAATTGTTAATCTAGATATACTTCCTTTTCCTGATAGAAAATTAATTGATTTTGATTATAAATGGAATTTTGCAGGCTTTGAATTCTCAAAATCAAAATTGACAACTATGATTTCTTCTAGAGGATGTCCTTTTAATTGTTCATATTGTGCTTGTTCAAGATTAGCAAAACGTAGATTTAGACCAAGAAACCCTCAAAATATAGTAAATGAAATGCTTTTAATAGAGGATCAGGGATATACTGAATTAAATTTTGTTGATGATAATTTCACACTTCAACCTAAAAGAACAATAAAAATTTGTGAATTAATTAAAAAAGAAAAAATCGATATCAATTGGCACACAGATGGTCGTGTCGACCAGACATCACAGAATATGCTAAATTGGATGAGAAAAGCTGGGTGTAAATCTATATGGTTTGGATTTGAAAGTGCAAATCAAAGAATTCTTGATTTATATAATAAAAGAACTAAAGTTTCACAATTTAATGAAGCAATTCGTAAATCACGTAAAGCTAATATTGATTTAATCATTGGGCTATTCATGCTTGGCGCACCGACTGAGACTTTAGATGAAGTTAAAAATACAATTAATTTTGCAATAAATTCCGATATTGATGTTCCATTTTTTAATGTAGTAGAAATTTTCCCTGGAATAAAATTTTGGGATGATTATCTTTCTAAAGGTATAATTAATTCACATGATAGAGTGTTAGCTTGTATCGGTGAAGGAATTCATGAAGTTGAACGATGGGAGACTACTACTAGAGTTATTGATTTTCTTTTATCACCAGCAGAACAAGAAAGAATGTTAAAAAAAATCCATAATGCATATCAATTATTTTTTTCTTTTAGTAGAATGAAATATCTAATAAAAACAGCTTTTCGTACTATCAAAAGTAAATTTATGCTAAACATAGTTATTAATTCAATAACGAACTTCAAAGATGCAATGAATGCAATTACAACTTTTCGTAACTCAAAACCTAAGGGTTTTGGTACATATGAAGTTGAAATAAATAAAATTTCTTCAATAATCAATGAGAAAGATAAGAAAATATAGATAATTTAAAATAGTTAATTATAATTGGTATTAATGAAAATTGCACTTATCAATCCTGTTCCAATGGATTTAACTCATAAAGATCCTCGTCCAAAATTCTCTAATTTTGCTGAGCCATTAGGATTGCTATATATTGCGGAAGTTCTAATAAATAATGGATATGAGGTGTCAATTTTTGATCATGGGGCAACAAATTATAATTTTACTCAAGTCGTTAATTGGATTAAGAATAAAAATCCTGATGTACTTGGGATTTCAGTATTAACTCGTTCCTTCCTTTCTGGAATTAAAATCGCTAAACTAGCTAAAGAGTGGAATCAAAATATAAAAATTATATTAGGAAATTATCATACAGTTTGTGCGGAAAGAATATTAAATAAATATGATTTTGTAGACTTTTGTATACAAGGTGAAGCTGAACATACATTTTTGGAATTGTTGACCTTAATCCAAAAAAAAAGTAATAATTATGAGGACATTAGTGGTATATTTTATAGAAAAAATGGATTTATAAAGTCAACAAAACCTCGTGAATTAGAAAGAAATATAGATATATTTCCAATCCCTAATCGAGGATTACTTAAAGAAAATACATATAAGATGTCTCTAGGGGGTATTAATATATCTAATGATAAATCGGGGACAATAATTATGAGTCGTGGCTGTCCTTTTCAATGTAGATTCTGTTCAGTTAACCAAAGAAGTTGGCGCCATAGATCTGTTAAAAATATAATTCAAGAATTACATATTTTAGAGTCAGAAGGATATAGGGAAATAATGGTAATGGATGATAATTTTACATTAAATCCACAATGGGTTATTGAAATTTGTAAAAATATTAGAAAGGAAAAGATTGATTTGATTTTCCATTGTGAAGGAAGAATCGAAGGAACCAAAGAAATGTATGAATTTATGAATAAAGTAAATTTTAAATCAATTTTCTATGGTATGGAAAGTGGTAGTCAAAGAATATTAGATTATTATAATAAGAAAATAACTCCATCAAAATCTAATTTAGCTATAATGAAAGCAAGAAAGGCTGGAATAGAGATTTTAATGGCCTCTTTTATTATGGGGTCACCAATCGAAAATATTAATGATATTCAAAAAACAATACATTTTTCACAAAATATCGACATTGACTATGCTATGTTTCATATATTTGAAGTTTTTCCTGGCATTAAAATCTGGGAAGAATTAAAAGAACAAAATAAATTAAATGAAGATAAATATTGGGAAACGGGTGTTAGAGTTCCTGAACTATCTTTTTACCCATATAAACTAGATTTCTTAACAAATTTAATAAGAAAAACTTATAGACAATTTTATTCCTTGGGAAGACCAAAATTCATTTTTAAACAAATTATTAGATCACTAAAAAGTAAATATCGTCGTGATAAATTAAGAAATTTAGCTAAAGATTATCATTCTTCTCTAAGATTATTAGATTCATTGAGTGAAAAAAGATTTTAAATATTCATTTTATAGACAGAAACTTTTTAGTTAATTATAAAAAAAAAGATAGAATTTATGTTTTTTTATTTCAAAATTCTTTTTCTTTGAAGAAATTCATCTATTTGAACTCTTGATTCTGGATTTTCCATTTTCTTAAACAAAATCTTATAATTATAATAATACTTATTAAAAGAATCACTATTCCTTGGAATATAAAAGTAATTGCTCGAGATACCTCTGCATCAGAAAAACTAATAGTGGAATCAGGTTTAAAATTATTAAAAATTATTGTAATTTCAAAATATATTAAAAAAATCGAGCTTAAAAGATCACTCGTCGGTGGTTGTAGTGAAAATCAATATATTTCAGGTCGGGTGATCATAAAATATAAATAAATAAAATAAGATGAGCTTAGACCAATCATTGGTAATGGAGGAATATAAAATAGCGATTTCGTATGTAAACGTCTAACTTTCACCAAAGAATACCATGATATTAATATAATATTTATTGAATATATAATATTCACTAAATGATATATAAAATCAGATATACGTACCTCAAAACTATTACTCATTTCCTCCTCTGCATTTTTGGCATAATAAATCTGGTCACTAATCAAATCATTTAAGGATTGAAGAAAAATAAAAAAAAAATATCAAGCAACTAAATGCAATAATTGAGAGTACTCTATCCATCTGTTCATTTATGGTTATACCAAACCATTGAGGATTTTTATTATCAATATTATTTGTATGTTTATTACCCCTTCTTGTTCTAATTAGGGTATATATAATAATCATAATTAATACATTTTGTATAAGAAAAAAAATTATAGTGGCAGAAACACCCATAGGATAAAATATATAAGCACCCTCATAACTTGACCAAAAACTAGCTATGATTCTTAGCCAAAGTTTTGTGTATCTTAATAAAACAGAAGATAAAAATATAATCCATATTAATAAGTAACCAGCTTGTTCTTGATTAAATTTAAAGCGTAACCATGAATAATTTCTAATAATCATATTTTTAATATAAAAATTTAGTTTCCTTAATGGTTTATTTTTGAAAATTATATCTTCCGGTTAAAGTATTTTAAGATTTGACTTAGGAATATATTGACGATAGTTATAATTAAGATAAAATATATCTCTACTAAAGTACTTAAAACTAAGTTCTATCACTCCCTATTTTTAATTTATTTTAAGATAAATTATTTTTTAATCCTTTAGATAGATCCAGTACATAAGTGAATATTTTTTTTTATTTTTTGAATTATTTATTTTCCATTATTAAAGTTGTTTAAAAATCTTAGAAAATGTTTAAATAGGTTTTTTTGAATTTATTCAATATATAAGTTTTTATCAAAAAAATTATTTAATAGATTTATTTAGATCTATAATTAAATATATAGTTTGGGAAGTAAAATTTCAGTTAAAAATAATAGAATAGAAAAAACCTTAGAAGAATTATGTTATGTTTACATCCTTTATTTTGATGAATCAAAAGGGCATGTCCCATTATTGATTTTTCCTAATGAAAAACTGAAGGATGATAAAAAATTCATGAGACCGATACGATATCATCCTATTTGGTTTTTAGATGTAGAGGAAAGTGATGTTTTAGATCATATTGATCTTGAATTTAAAGGATTTACATTTTTTGGCAAAAAAATATTGGTACATTCAAATAGAATTAAACGTAGAGCAGGTTTAAAAGAAGACTCCCCTGAAATAATAATAATCATAATTTCACTTCCTGATGATCTTGATATATTTGGGGATGAGTTAATAAAAAAAATAACAAATTTGATTATTGGAGAGTATGAAAATAAATTATATATAGTAATCGAAAGTGAAATTGCTAAAGAAGAAATTATAAAATCCCCAAAAAGGAAAGAGATCATTAATAGAGGAGAAGAAATAAAGAATGATATGAGGTTTAAGATTAGGAAAACATTTAAGGAGCATTTTTCATTAGAAATCAGAGAAATTGATGCCAATACTATAAAAAAACAAAAAGCAATTTCATTTCTTGCTTTAAAAGGAATAGATGTCTCTCATATTTTTAAAAATGGTGATTATACATTCTCAAATATAAGACTATTTGAACCATTAAAGAAATCTGAGAAAGAAATAAAAATTAATAAACCATTTGAAATAAATTCTATTTCAATTATAGAAGATTCAAACGAATTGGAAATTCTAGCTAAAAATAATGCTGAAAAAGAATATAAGAATATTATTATTAAAATAAGCCATGTTAAAGATTTCTTTGAGAAAGAGATAATGAATCAAAAAATTGATAATTGGTATCCAAAAGAAGAATTACTATTTATTTCACCTGCAATACCACATATAGACGAATATCTTTTTTTTCTCATAGAGGAAGAGAATAATGAGAGACTTCTCGTAAGAAAAATCAATTTAGAATCATTAAGGAAAGAATAAAATGAAAATATAAATCATGAGATAAATATGTCGTCTGATAATTATGTTTCGGAAAAAGATTTAATAATAAGAAATTATCGTACATCTGATTATGAAGCAACATTAGAAATATTACAGCAACTAGATGATAAGTTTGATATTGGATTAGATAAAAATAAATGGAAGAAATTTTCAGGTATTAGACAATTTAAACCTAATTTAAAGAGAATTACTTTAATAGCAGAACTTAAAGAAACAGGAGATGTCATTGGAATGGGAATGATTGAAGCGGAATTGAACACATTAGGGATATATCTGGGGCATATGGATAATTGGGCGGTTAGAAAAGATTATATTGGCAAAAAAGTAGGAAAGATTTTAGCTGATCGCGCTATTCAAATTCTTGATTCATGGGGGTGTGAATCTATAAGAATTAGTATTGGATATGGATATTCTCAAAAATTAATAGATATTTTTTCTAAAGTAGGATTTAAACCCAAGATAATAGTGTTAGAGAAAAAATTAAATTAAAAATTTGACATTTTTCCTATATACTATAACTAAATGCCTTTTATAATTTTAAACTGAAACAGGCACAATATTATTTAAAATCAATTTAAAAGTTAGAAACTTTTATTAAATATAGCCTAAATAAATAAAAAGTTTAAATTTTTACAAATAACAAAAAGAATATTCTATAATTTAAGACTAAAAATGACTGATTCTATTGATAAATCCGATCATATATTCAATTATCGGCAAGTAGAAAGAAAACGTTTAATAATCTCTTTATTGATTACAGTCGTAGTTTTAGTAGTTGAGATTATAGGAGCTCTATTAGCTAATAGTTTAGCATTATTAAGTGATGCGGGTCATATGTTTACACATGCTTTTGCAATAATTATTAGTCTATTTGCTATCTATTTAGCTAGAAAACCTTCTTGTCATCATAGAACATTTGGTTTATATAGAGCAGAAATTTTAGCTGCTTTTATCAATGGTCTATTTTTACTAGTTATTGTAGGTTTTATTATTTATGAAGCAATAATACGTTTATTTATACCTGAAGAAATTGAGGGTATATATATGATTATTACTGCTATTATTGGACTCGCTGTTAATGTTGTTAGCATTTTAATTCTTCATGGAAGTCATAAAGAAGATATAAATATTAAGGGAGTATTTTATCATATGATTGGTGATGCTGTTTCCTCAATCGGCGTCGTTTTTGCTTCAATTATTATTTATTATACAAAATATTCATATCTTGATCCAATTCTAAGCTTCCTTATAACAATACTTATAGTCACTTGGTCAATGAAGATATTAAAACAATCTGGAAGAATTTTATTAGAGATGACTCCAGTTGATCTAAATATTGAAATAATTGAAAAAGATTTAAAAAAGAAATTTATCAAGATTATTGAAGTAAATCATACTCATTTATGGACTATTACACCAGAAAGACTTATTTTAACAACTCACATACAATTGGATAATGAAATAGATCAGGATGATTTTATAAATAAAATAAGCGAATATCTTTATCAAAAATATAAAATTATCGAATCAACAATACAGATTTCATTCTCTAAGGAAATTAGGAGTTGTAAAATATAGAAATCTAAAATAATTATGGAAAATATTCAATATTTATTTTTAAATTTGACTTATTTCTTACTTATATAATAATGACTATAAAATAAGTATTAAATTTACAGAATTAATCTAAACTATGATTGATGAGCTTTTAAAAGATAATTATTCTTTAGAACAAGCAAGACAAATTCAAGACAAATATGTTAAAATTGTAAAAATGCAATATACAAAAAAGCATGAATTATTAAAGTTCAATCAAATAGATTTTATTGTAGGGATTGATATATCATTTTTTAAAATTAAAAATCAAGAATATGGTATAGCTTGTGCGGTCCTATGGGATTATCATAATAATAGAATAATTGAAAAATATTTTTCAAACGGGATATTGAATTTTCCTTATGAACCAGGATTTCTAGGATTTCGTGAATGCAAATTATTATCTCAAGCCATAAATAAATCAAGGATGAAACCTGATATAATTATTTGTGATGGTCACGGAATAATCCATCCAAAAGGTTTCGGGGAAGCAGTTCAATTAGGTTTAGCATTAAACATTCCCACAATTGGAATAGCAAAAAAACCTTATTATGGATATTATAATCTCTCCAATTTTATTAGAAATAAAGGAAATAAAAATCCTATATATAATAAAGATCCTAATACAAACCTTAATGCAAAAATTATAGGATATTCAATATCACTTTCTAATAATCGCGCTCCTGTTTTTATTAGTGAAGGATTTAAAATTAAAATAAACGATGCTATTCGGATTGCTCTAAAAATTAGTAAAAATCATAAACAGCCAGAACCATTATTTCTAGCAGATAAATATTCAAGATTAAAAATAAAGGAATTAAAATTTAAAATTGACTAATAATATTTTTTCTATAACTAATCCTTTAAAATTTAATTAATTTTCATATTTTTTATTGTCTAATTCTTATATTTATTTATACGATTTTAAATCCCCAATTTTCAATATTTTCTTTATTTGAAGATAAATCCTTTATACCAGCTTTTCTAATTCTTGGATCTATAAATCCATAAAAAATATCATTTGAAAAATTCCCAATTACAATAATCAATATTAAAACTATAAAAATTCCAAAAATCATAGAATAATCCCCTCTTTGAACTGATAAAATTGCTAGATTTCCCAAACCGGGAAATCTAAATATCCATTCCATTAAGAATGTTGCACTTAAAATTTCATTAAATCGTGAATTTAAGCCTCTTATTTGAAATAGAATTGCATTAAACTGTATATATTTTCGTAATTTTCTTTTCTTAAATCCCAACCTCTTTAAATAATGTAAATACTCAGCATTTTGTTCATAAAATATTAATGAAGGCATACTATTTGCGCTCCTTCCTGTAAAATAAAGAATTAATGTTAAAAGAGTTGGCCAATATGATCTTAGAAAAGGGAGAATTTCTTCTATAGAGTATCCCGGTTGAAATCCACCAACAGTAGACCAATGTAATTGAAATACAAAAAAATCCATGATTAATAATGCCATCCAAAAAAAAGGAGCTGATTGTAAAGCAAGAAATCCATAATATACA
>Ga0315549_1001398_pt1 | contig 25264 bp, 31 predicted proteins | sample SalMarSW160200MG_FD_203101 | JGI IMG/M metagenome (GOLD analysis project Ga0315549, IMG submission 203101) | Salt marsh sediment microbial communities from the Plum Island Ecosystem LTER, Massachusetts, United States - Salt Marsh Sediment SW1601-200 ... | reverse complement strand
AAATAGCTATATTTATATAAATTAAAAACAAAAAACAAACAAAAACCCTCTATTTCTAAAAGACTATACCTAAAAAATTATACAACAAGAAAAGTGTAGCTTTTCACAAGAAATTTGTAGCTTTTGCCAAGAAAAGTGTAGTTTTTCACAAGAAGGATGTAGCTTTTCACAAGAAATTTGTAGCTTTTAAACTCTAAAGATATTGTACTGTAAGGGTTTCCGAGCGCGTAAAACTTTTAAAACCTTTAAAACCTCTAAAAGGTTATAGAGAATAGCAAAAACGAAAATGTGGAAAACTCGAGAAATAATAATCAACCATATTTATATTTATACTTATTAATTAAAAATACCTTCCCCCTACCCCTATTGCTAATAGGATTCAACTTGATAAATTTTTCTTATATTTTTTAATTAAATCTTCTAACGCTTCATTTACCAATTCAGATAAGTTTTTTTTCTTTGTTCTAATAGATATAATCTTTACTTCTGTTAAAAGGTCCGGTTTAATGTAAAAAGTAGCCCTCTCCCCCACTTCACTAATTTTTCCTTCTTTTGTTTGTATATCAGTATGTTTGTATTTTGAGGGTTCTTTATTGTTTTCTTTAAGTTTGAAGGTTTTACCCGGTTTTTTGCTTTTAATCTTTTTTTCTTCTTTAGCACCTATAAAACCAAAAGGGTCGGAACCCATTTTTTTCTTTTTATCTTTCATTTTCCCTCCCTCTTTAATACTTCATTTGCTAATTTTGAATAATCTTCTGCCCCGTGACTGGTTGGAGCGTATTCAAATATTGTTTGCCCGTAGCTTGGAGCTTCAGCAAGACTAATATTTTCTCTTATTAAGGTATTAAAGGTTTTCCCCTTAAAATGTTCTTCAAGGTAATCATTTACTTCCTTATGAAGATTTTTGCCTCTGTGGAATCTTGTTCCTATCACTCCGGAAATCTCCAGTTTATCATTTAACCTTTCTTTAACAACTTCAACCGTTTGGATTAATTTTGACATTCCTTTTAAAGCCAAAAATTCGCAAAGTACAGGCACAAAAATTTTATTAGCCGTTGACAATGAGTTTATAGTCAACTCTCCCAGATTCGGCGGACAATCGATAAAAATATAATCGAACTTCTTTTTCCCGGAAAAATTATCAACCGCTTTCTTTAATAGATAATCAGATCCGGGAAGCCTTGAAAGTTCTATATCCGCCCCTAAGAGGTTCAGAGAAGAGGGCGCAACCACCAGAGGGTTTTTTTCTATTAGAATGTCCTCAAATTTTTCTTCTCCTCTTAATACTTCGTTAATTGTTCCCTCTAACTCGTCAGCGTTTATACCTAAACTAAATGTAAGATGAGCTTGAGGGTCCATATCAATAACCAACACTTTTTCCCCTTTTTTTGCGAGAGCAGCAGCCAGGTTGACTACCGTAGTTGTTTTTCCTACCCCTCCCTTCTGATTTGCTATCGCGATTATACGCATTTTCCCTCCCTTGTTTGTATGTTTGTATACATGTATAATTGCATGTTTGTATTTATATTTGTATGTTTGTTTCTATGTTTGTAAGAAATTATATTTGTATGTTTTTTTATCAGTATGTTTGTATACATGTAAATAAATATACTGCTTTTTTGTTTTTTGTCAAGGGTGTTTTTTTGTTTGTATGTAAGTATGTTTGTATTGATACGAATAATCCTTTATCTTGACATTTTTCCTTGATTTTCTTATACTTTTAAAAAGGAGTGTATTATGCTAAAATATTTTTGTTTTTTATTTGTTTTTTCCCCTGTCTTTTTAACTGCCGAAAAAAGTTCTCAACGAAAAGAAGAATATGATTTCAGAAAAACTATTTGGGGTATGACAAAAGAAACTGTTAAGCGTACCGAAAAAACAAAACCCTTTCAAGAAAAAGAAAATCAACTTATTTATATCGATACTATAATTAGTTTAAATATGGCAGTTATTTATGATTTTATTGACAATAAGTTAGTAACTACTGGATATGCAGTCCTAGAGGAACATTCCAATGAAAACCTATATATTAGTGATTACAAGAAATTAAAGAGTGTTTTGGTAGAAAAATATGGGGAACCTTCCGATAAGCGAGCCGATGGAAATGAATATAAAGAGATTCTTTGGTTAGATGATTTATATAAGGACGACCCAAATCGTTGGGGTTTTGCGATTAGCGTGGGAGATTTAATATATCAATCTTTTTGGGAAATCAATAAAACAGAGATTTATATGCGGCTATATGGAGATAATTACAAAATAAGCCTTTTGATGCAATATTCCAGCAAACAACTCAAGCATTTAAAAGAAAAAAGGGAAGAAAAAGAAAAACTAAAAAACTTTTAAATGTTAAATGATTCTATTAAATACTTTTTTTAATTCTTAAAACTTCAATCTTGCTGTACCAAGGTAAAAGTAGCCTATATTGAATTTCATCTTATTTGGAGGTAAGTTTCTACCCTTTAAACTTAAAAAATGCAAGGACGGGCTTCTGTGTATATTTGCCAAGCCGTGCTGTTGCATATAGGATTTTTTTTGAATCGAAGAAAATTTCACAAAAACATTCCCCCCACATTTACGCCTTAAACTTTTTTATGCATAATGGCTTTTCTTTTTTTTAATGTTGAGTGGGGGAGAGAACTAATATTTCTTTAGGATTGAGTAGTCTCTATTGATTTTCAATTTCTCCCTTGCGGGGCCGGAAGATTTAGTTATTTTATTTTTATGAAGACTTAATTGTTTTCATGATCGCTGCCCCGGCGGAAATTTCCGTCGGGGCTTTTTTCTTATGTAAGGTTCTAAATTTTCCTCTTGCGCGGCAAAATTTTTTTGTTAAGATTTAATATAGTTTTGTCATATTCGACAGACTATTTATTTTCTATAATACCCTGGTGGGAATTTTCACCAGGGTTTTTTTAATCTTCTTTTTTTTCTTCTCGCCCTGCGGGTGTTTTTTTCATAAATTCCACTGCCCAATTCCTGGCTATTTTACTAAAATCTTTTGACTTGATTTCGTTAACGGAGCCGTCGCTTTTTTTAAAGAAAGTTTGTTCAATTTGGTAGCTCTGTTCGTATAAATTTTGCCCTGCTAATAACCCTACTTTAAAAATCATTTGTGCTAGACGGTTGGCCTGCATCTCTAAATTTTCTGTTAGTTCTTGTCCGCTTTTTTGGATCTCCGATTTTATTTTTTCAGTCGAGTTTTCGAACTCTTTTGTTTTCTTAAAATCAGAATAAAGCTTGATTGCCTCTCTGACAATTTCTGATTTAGATGTCTTTTTAGCCGCTGCTTCTTTTAGAATAATTTCTTCGGTTTCTTTGTTTGTGTATATGTTCATAATATCCTCCCGGTTTAATTCTGTTATAAAAATATATCATATGTAAATATTTGTCAATACCTGTTTTTAATTAAAAGATAACATATAAACATGTCATAAAATGGCGAAATAAATAACGGGGTAGAAGCTTGCAATAAATAGAACGGCGCTGAGTTATTCACCCGAGTGAAGAACTCTTATCTTGCCTATTCTCTTAGCGCGGCAGATTCCTTATTAGCCAAGCGCCTGAGAATAGGCAAGCCGTTCTATTTTAGTAGGGGAGATGTAGGGATTTATTTCGCTATTTTGTTAGTAAAAAAAAGACTGGTACAAAAGGTATCAGTCTAAAAAATAAACCTATTTTTGCGGCACAATTAGTTAAAAAATAGAGGAGCAAAAATCTCCTGCTAAGAGAAAATTGAAAGGTATTTTTTCTCTCCTTTTTCTCCGGAAATTCCGGATAAGGTTTTAAGTTTTTTAATTTCAGTAATAATTTCCTTTGCTGTTTTCTCCGGAGAAGATTGAGCTTTTTCGATAAGCTCGATTACGCTCGAAGAGTAGAAATCCATACCGCATTTTTTACAGATAAGCTTCTCTATTTTTTCTCCTTCACTCTCAAAAAAACCCCCATCTTTCTCTTCAACAATCTTACCTTGAATCGAAGAAAATTTCACAAAAACATCTCCACCACATTTACACCTCAAACTTTTTTTATGCACAATGGCTTTCTCCTTTTTTTATTTTTAGATTGAAAGTTACATCCCCCCTTTTTTTAGTGTGGTGGGGAAGTAAGCAGACTTTGGACATTGGGCTGCTTTTTTCTTTTTCTTGTTTTCGAGATTTTTGATTTTATTATACGTGTATTTTGTAAAATCAAGCAACATTTCCGTTTACTTCTTTTTGGTGTTCAGCAGGAGGGTTTTATTTTAAAGTAATCCATAATATTTTTTTAAGTACTCTAAATGTATCCATTTTTCCTATAATGTATATTGAAAATTTACCCGGAGTGGTTTTTATATCTCTTAAGTTTAAAGTACACTTGTCAAGAAACTACCTTTTTCTTGTTTTCGAGATTTTTGAGAAGACTACAGTTTTAACAAAATGTAACAATTGAGTAAAGGGCTTGACAAATCTTTACTAGGACTGTATTTTAAAATCATGGTTCTACATTATAAAGTCCTTCTTGTCTACATAGGTATTATAATAACCACTTGCGGTTTTAAAAACATAGGATATCAGGGTATTGAAGTATTGGAGTTCTAGAATGGAACATAAGGTATATAACGGTATAGAGAGGTAAACTTCCAAAAAAGTGATAACTCATTATTAGAACAAGAATAATGGTAAAGCAAGAGCAAAAATGGTATTCGCAAATTTTTCCGAAAGTTGTTAACGGAATATTTTTGCTTATATTTTTATTTCTTCTTATTACAGGATGTATGCTTGTGGGAGCGTTAATATGCAAGCATATTTTACAACCTCTAATCTACCCCTCTAGTCAGGATTCGGTAGAGTTGACAATCAAAACAATGAATATAATTCTTCTTTTCTTTACTATTGTAAGTAGCTACTTAGCGCTTTTCGGATACCATGAATTCAAAGCACACCAGCAGTTAAGAAAAAGTCTTGAAAAAGATGAAGAAAAATTAAAAGAAGAAAGTGAAGAAAGATCTAAAGAAAACCGATATCTGAATAAACTGAATATTGTTAGAATATTTTTTCATTTGGGAATGTACGATAAAGCAAGTTATGCTTTGGATGAAATTACAGAAACAATAAATTATGAGGTGCTCCTTTTTAAAGGGATGATTAGCAATAAAATGGGAAAATATCAAGCTGCATTATCTTCCCTTAAAAAAGCGTTGGAAAGATTTTCTGACATTGAGGATACAGAAAAAGCAAGGATTTATTATGCGAGGGGAAAAACATACAGATATTTAAAAAATTATAAGAAAGCAATATCAGATTATGACAAATGCCTTAAATTAGCTCCAGATTATTTGGATGCTTATATAGGCAAAGCTTGGATTTTAAAACGACAAGGTAAGCTTGATGAGGCAATGGATTTTATTAATCAAGCAATAAATATGAACGATAACGATTCAGTGGCCTATTTCAATAGGGCGTGTTATCATAATTTAAAAGGGAATAAAAAGGAGATGGAACAAGATTTGAAACAAGCCATAAAACTCGATGCAAGATTGGTCTCTAATATGTTGATTGATCCAGACTTTTCCGGGAGTAGAGATATCGTAAGGAAGATGTTAATAAACTTAGGAAAAGAGAGGAAAACAAAGAATAAAAAACAAAACACTTGACAAAAAGTTTAAAAATGTTAATATATATTTAGGAAAGGAGAAAAATGATGACTAAAATATTTTATAGCTTTTGTGACATAGATGGTGAAGGGGGTTGATTAAACTCGCAACTTGAGAGTTCCCTTGCCTTAGAGTGAGGATAATATTATTGCTCCCGCCTCCTCAAGAAATAGAGTTTTCGCACTAGGACCAAATATCTTGTATATGTCTAATTTAGATTTAATATCAGTGTTTTTTATAAACTATAATTCATGTCGTTCATGTCAATATAGTGTCAATATGGGATACGGTTTTTTTATTTGAAAACTCATCAAATTTTTCTTTTGATATTAAGGAAATAAATTTTTGTTGAACAGATAAAAACTACTACAAAAAAATCAAGATCGGGTTTTTTATTTTTCCGTATCGATAATAACAGATACAACGTCCACTTGAGGCTTGTTCCCAAATAAAAAAGTCATTCCCTGGATTTTGCTGTATTCCCATTCTCGAGATTTAGCTTCATCGATAGCTTTAGTTTTTTTTCGGCTGGACCAGAAAGAGTAATTAAATAAATCTATTATTGTATCTATAATTTTTTCTTGATGATCTTGTGGCAAGTTTTCATAATTTCTCATTGTACTCTCCTGTATCCTTCTTTTTCTCGAAGTAACACTTTTTTATTTTTTCAAAATGATAAGGTTTTAATTTTAATGTTCGCATTAATTCGGCAACCACCTCGGTAGGATTCTTTACCTTAACGGACTTTTCAGATTTTTTTCTGATATTATCTTCAGCGATATCGATTTCATATCCTTTGTGTTTTTCTCCGGAAATATAAATTTCGTTAAACATTTTTTTCCTCCTGTATTTCTTCTTTTTTTACCTAAAAGACCGGGTTTGTTTTATGTTCTCCCTTAAGCAAGTCAAAAACCCCCTTTTTACTATTATGATACAATGTACAAGTATTGTCAAGAGGGTAATTAAAAAGTTGTTTGGCAGGATGGCAGGGTTTTTTGTCTATCTGTTGTGTTTTCTCGGAGAAATTGTTGGAAGTTTTTCCTTTCAATATTTGCTCCGAGATAGGGGAGAGGATTTTTCCGGAGCACAATGTATCTGATAGGAAAAGCGTTTCGGAAGGATAGCGGGCACGGTTTTCGTAAACTTTAGTTTCGGAAAGAGCTTACCTGAGAACCGAGCAGTAATTTCCTCGCTGGGGAAATTAACTGCGTCTTTTATCTTCAGATTCTTTGTGCGACCCCTTTTTGTGGGTGGGGTGGGAAGTTTTGTTTACGGTTTGCAGATTTTGCAGGGGCGGTAGCCGGCGTTTATTGCTTCTTCTCTTGAATAGAATACTTTTGTACAGTTTTTGCAGTTATAATGTCTACAGCTTGAGCTATGAAATATTTTTGATTTTGTGTTGCCGTGGTAAATTCCTCCGTAACCAGATTGTTTTGTTTCTTTTTTTATCGAGGTGGGGGAGAAGGCTGCTGCACTTAAGAAACCCGCAAGGCTGGGTTTTTGAGCTTCGATTTTGTTTTCGATGTCGTCCGGGAGTTCGTTTAGGAAATCAAGACCGGTTATTTTCTCGATACTGTCCACCGGCACTTGATAGTCTTCGATATCTCCTGCCGGTTTTCGGTTAGGCATTAAAAAGGATATCGCTTTTATTTCTCCGTTTTTCGTTACAATAATTTTATAAAAGTGAGTCGGTACCCATACAAAGTTAGATCCGATTTTTCCAAGGTAATCTTTATTCCCGTCTCCATCGATGTCCATAAAAACGGGACCTGTAATTATCCAGGACTCTCCTTTGGCCTGGGTAAAGTTTCTTGCTTTTTCTTCTAGGATTCTCCATTTGTATCGATTCAGTCCTGCTTCCTGAGGGCACATATTTGAAAGGTAAAAAGATTCGCTCATAACCTTTTTGCTTCGTTTCATATCTCCTGCCGGCGCCATGTGTCCACGGTCGTATCCGCTTTTATAATAGTCTGAAAGTTCAGCTCGTCTGCCAGGAGAAATCTCCGGATCCGGCCGGAAGTTGTCCGTTCTGCCGGTTGTTCCCTGCAGGTCCTCTTTTGTTAAGTGGTAAGATACCCAGAGGGAGACTTTTTTATTTCCGTCGTGGAGAAGGGCGTATGCTTCTCTGATGATGACCTGGCCATCGATGGAGGGGAGACCCCAATATAGATGTTCGTTGGTTTGGGTGGAAGAGAAATCTGATTGAGTGGTGAGTTGGGGGGTGCAGGAAAAAAAAAGAAAAAGAATTATTAAAAGTTTTTTCATTTTAGTTATTACCGTTGTTTAATTAATTATTAGGATAATCTGTCTGCCTTCCTCGTCTGTCGATATATCAAATTTATTCTGCCAATATCTCATCTACTTTCCTTCCAATACCCAGAGGATCTGGAGTTGCCGGTTCTAGTTCATCTAAACTTATGATAAACCTGCATAAATCTCTAAATGTATCAATGCCAACCATCGCTTTATCAATCTCCTCTTCGGTCATTTCAGTAACCGGAGGAGTGTAAAGTCTTTCTTTGAGAACCATTCTAAGTAGTTCTTTTTCTGAAGCCACAGGGTTTCTTTTTCTAAAACGATTATAGCTAAACTCCTGCGCTTTTACAGTAGTTGAGGGAGAGCTTAATATCCGCAAACCGAAAAGTCTGTGGGGTACATTAAAACCAACTCTTAGGTTCTCAAGTTTATCAATCTTCTCTTGTTGTGGTCTAAAATGGGCAGGAATCACTTTAAGCCAATCTGGAGAAATGGAAGATTTCGACCTTTTATTGTTAGTAGCAACCATTTCAATATTGAAAAAATCCACAAGAAAATCTAAAACCATTTGCTCTTCTTTGCATATTTTTCTACCTAAGCCTAGAAACCCTCCCGACGCCATTGCAATTTCATGTCCTAGTTCAAAAAGCATTCTCCCAAAGTTTTGAAATTCTTTAATATCTAATTTTTGTTTTAGAATTTCTTTAACCCATTTTAAATTAACATTAAATCCACCTATACCTTCTTCATAGGCAACATTAAAATAAGGTAAAAAAGACTTAGAACTAGGAAATATCTCTTTAATTGAAGGTTCTTTAGACAAAGGAATATTTTCTAAAAATTTTACAAAAGCCTCTTTTTCTTTGGTATCTATTATCCCATCAGCTCCAGCTACCGCAATGAATATTTGGCAAATCAAAATTCTTAGACGCTCCCACTCTTCTTTACTAAATTTGTCCCTCATACCAGAACTCGGAACTGCAGTATATTCAGGAGGTGCCCCCTCATTAATTTTGGATTTAATCCATTTCATAACCAAGCTATTACTCCCCCCTGCTATATACTGCCTATCAATATCAAGATCGCCCCCTTGGTTTAGAATCTCTTTTACCAATAAATCCTCAGGTATATCATATATTTCCCCAACAACTTCTTCTGGAGTTCCAAAGTCAAAACTAGGCATATTCACAACAATTAATTTGGGCTGTCTATCTGTGACTAAAATTAGTAGCATAAATCCGGTTTCCCCATCCCGTAAAGATTTAAATGCTTCATCCGCCGTGGGAGCCGTAAGATAATTTATAATCCTTTTATCGAGATCTTGGATTTTAATTTTGCTCTTCTTAGAATGTTTAAGAAATTGATGCATTGGATGTGGATTTTCCATATTTACCTCCTTTCTTCCGGTATAGGACAAAAACCCCGCAAAATAAATTTTATTACATTAAGTTAAAAAACCATATTCTATCATGGGTAAGTCACTTGGTTAACATACCGATCTTAATTATAAAGAATCTATATCTTCACCATTTTTTATTTTTTTTATCAATTCATCACGTTTCTTTATTACATCTTCCCACATGTTTAAACCTGTAACAGTTTTTAATGAAGTTCTCTTAAAAGTTCCCGTTTTTTTATTTATTCTCAATTCCCAAGAACCCATGCCCGATAATTTCTTAGCATCCCAAGTAATATCTTCTTCATTCCCCCATTTCATCGAGCCTGTCATAGGATTAGCTATAGGTCGTATGTTTTTCCATTTCTTTCCGGATATTTTAATTATCAACCACTGTATTGCTGACAGTATACCAATAATTAAATCTAAGAATATTTTTGCAAAAGCCATAAACACCCCCCTGTTTATTTAATATAAACGAAACAAGTATTTGAACCTCCTACAATTATAGTATACGCCGAAAGTGGGGGAGATGTCAAGGGTTTGTTTTCTATTTCTGACGCCCTTGCCAGACAGACTTTAATCATCAAACATTTTATGTTTATACTAACGCCAACCCGGAGTTAATTTCTTTATGGTAGGGAGTTGGTCTTTGTCGAAATGAGCAACCATGAGAAGTGAAGTTGAATTTCTAACGAATAATTGCAATCTTACACACGTTGTAGGAGTTACCCACAAAAAATTCTCTAAACGAGAAATATAGGGTGCTCCGAATCTATCAGTTATAACCTGTTTGCATTGCTTGTATATTTTAAGTAATTCATTGTGATTTTTATAATCTGCGTTTAAAATAAACGAACATTGAGCAAGCTCATCTTGAATAAATCTATAAGACACTAAACATTTATGGCCATAAAGGTACCCTTCGTAGATCATAAAATGACAACCTTGCATATCTTGCTCCTCAATAAGTTTGTTCTTCTCCTTCTTCATAATTTGCGATATACTTTTTCCCCACATGTCTTCCCAGTTTATTTCTACCAAATTATAAGGGGGGTATTCTTTCAAAAGAGGGGCATAAACATAACCAATTGCTCTACTTTTATCCTTTTTATTCTCTTTCAAATCAAAAACTGCATACCAGTTGTGTACTAAGAAATCCACTTTTACCTTCTGCCCTGGGTATAATTGTTCTACTATCTTTGAGTTTGTAGTCCTGCTTTCTCTTACATTCGTAGTAGTTTGGGCATACTTTATCTCTCCCCATCCAAACATTAACAAAGGGGGGAAAAGTAATAATAAGCAAAACTTAAAGTTTATTTTTTTTATTAAAACCCTCCATCGTTTAACAATTAAAATTAACTCCAAGCAATAATAACACAATCGACGCCAATCACTTATTTAAATATATGTTTTTATTTTCTATTTTGTCAAACAGCTATTCTCATACAAAGCATCAAGAAGAACTTAAAAAACACTCTCAAGTGTAGAAAGAGAAATCAAAGATCCTTCCTGATTGTTCTCCATCGCTTAAAAAATTCTTCTTCTCGTTTTCTGTCTCTGCCGATTTTAAGGTCTAACTTATCGAATAACCAGTTAGCAAACATAAAAAAGACCCAAACCCCCAATATGATAAACTCAATACGTTCTTTTATGTAAAGTATATAATCTCCCATTTCTCCTCCCTGATAGATAGTTCTGTTATTTATAGTATACGCCGAAAGTGGGGGAGATGTCAAGGGGTTTGTTCTGTTAGACTTTTAAAAAAGTTGTCTCTGTTTTGGATTATCTCTTCCCAGCTATCTGCTTGAGTGAAGCGATCCTGTTCCTTCGACTTAAAAAGACTGGTCTTTGATATTAGGAGAGAATATTTTCCCATTTCTGATCCAATTTGCCAATAATAACCTTGTTTGTAACCACAAAATATCACTCCTTTTTTTAATACATTTTCGGGTGGCAGTAATTTGTCCCACTCTTCGTCGGAAAGATTTTTTAATTCTGGTAGCAATAGATTTTTTATTTTAATTAGATTTTCCCATATAGGAATACCAGTTAGTTTATATTGCGGATTCACAAAATCTTTTGTTTTAGAAATAAAAAGATTCCATATTCTTTCTCCATATTTTTCGGCTTTCCAAAATAAATCATTTTCTCTCACCACTTTTACAACCGGCGAAGGGCCAAGAGGATTGCCTATAGGCTTCAAATCTTTTGTCGGTTTTTTCTGTATTTTAACTACTATAATTCGTATTGTGTTGATTGCTAATGTTATTAACCCTATGAGAAGGGTCGCCAAAATCAAATCAAGCATTTTAGTTATAACCTCCTGTATCTATAGTATACGTTAAAAGTGGGGGAGATGTCAAGGGGGTTTAACGAGTTTTTGAGTTTATAGGGTTTATTGGGTTTGTGGAGTTTGGCAATCTACCAATCCAACGGATTAAAGTGTTTGACATTTTGGAGTATTTTCGTATAATATTAGTATCATGGAAAAGGGGGAAGTTATGAGAAAATTATTTTTTGCTTTATTTTTAGTTTTACTTATATTTGTTAAATGTAAAGATACGGTAACAGGGTCAGAAGACGAAGAGGGCACCGAGAAATGGGTATTCTCAACAGAAGAAGGATATATCTCTTCTCCAGCTATAGGCAATGACGGTACCATCTATGTGGGTTCCACTGATGACAACCTTTACGCAATAAACCCAGACGGTTCCGGAAAATGGGCTTTTTTAACTGGAGATGAGGTTCGTTCTTCCCCAGCTATAGGCAATGACGGTACTATTTATATAGGCTCTAACGATTGCAAGCTTTATGCCATAAATCCAAATGGTACTGAGAAATGGGTGTTTTCAAGGGAAACCGGAAGTTACGTAATTAGGTTTTCAAGGTCTTCTCCCGCCGTAGGAAGTGATGGCACCATTTATGTGGGTTCCTATCATTACAACTTCTATGCGATAAACCCGGATGGAACCGAAAAATGGAAATTTGCAACTGGCAATTCAGTGTGGTCCTCTCCCGCCATAGGTAGCGATGGTACTATTTATGTGGGTTCCAGTGATGACAACCTTTACGCAATAAATCCGGACGGTTCCGAAAAATGGGCTTTTCCGACCGGTGGCAGCATAGAATCTTCTCCCGCCATAGGCGGTGATGGCACTATTTATGTGGGTTCCGGGGATGACAACCTTTACGCAATAAACCCGGATGGAACCGAGAAATGGAAATTCTTGGCAGGGAAGAGCATAGTTAGCTCTCCTGCAATAGGAAGTGATGGCACCATCTATGTAGGTTCATATGATAACAATCTCTATGCGATAAATCCGGACGGCACTCTCAGGTGGTCCTATACAACAGGCGACGGGGTCTACTCTTCCCCCGCAATAGGCTCAAATGGCACTATCTATGTAGGCTCCTGGGATTACAACATCTATGCTATAAATCCGGACGGAACTGAGAAGTGGGTGTTCTCGACTGGGAGTGATGTGTACCCTTCCCCAATAATAGACTCAGATGGCACTATCTATGTAGGTTCCTTGGATGGTAATCTCTATGCTATTTACAGCTCTTCAGGAGGATTGGCAAACACACCCTGGCCAATGTTTCATCATGATTTGAAGCATTCAGGAAGGGTTGGCGGACCGTAATTGAGATAAATAAAATACCGTTTTTATCACACTTGACAGAAGATAGAAAGGGCTGCATTATTGTAAACTACAATACTTAGTTTTTTTGTACTGAGCCGGTTAAGGCTCGTACCTCTGGCAGGAGTTTTTACTCCTGCCACTTTTTTTGTCCACCACTTTATGCTTATTTTGGCAGCTGCCGGAGAGCGATATCGGAGAGATGTTCCCCACCAGTAACGGAAGATGAAACGAAACTTTACAAAGAGGCGGATGCCCGTATTGAAGGGAAAGTAGTAAGGGTAATTAAAACAATTATTTAAAGTTTAAATAAAACAGAAACTTCAATACTTTTTTCAATCAGGTTAATTTGTTGTATTGAATAAAAATAATAAAAGTATCATTTTACCAAAGTTCCCACCAATCAGTCCCTCGAGGGATTTTAATTTTGCAGCTTTTACATATCCAATAATATTCATTTCCCATCGCGAAAGAACCTATAATTAATATTATTCCAATTATCGTTCCAATAGGAAATAAAAACAAAAGTAAAAAACCAATTACGAATAAAACACAACCCCCAGATTTCGCTCGTCTTCCTTTTACCATTCTTCCTCCGCATCTATCACATATTAATTCGTTTGGTTTTCTCACTACATTACTCCTTTTTATTAGTTATACATAAATCAGGATAACTTGTCAAGATAAAGGATTAATCGCATTCCAGAAAGAATCAGCAATTACTAATGTTGCACCTAAAGCAAGCACCGATAGGTGGAGATATCGGAGATACGTTCCCCACCTAAGCCCCACTTTGGCTAAAAAATGCAGCTGGATCACTGGGCGGCCAGAAGAATCTTTCCCCACCTGTCATCCACTTTTGCAATTAGGAGACTGTTTAGAAGAAGTTTAATAAATATTTGGATACTGTCTTTATTACCAGTGGATATTAAAAATACCTATAAGTCCTTCTAATAATCTTTTAATGAAATTAGCTTCTTCGCTGTATTTTTCTCTTAAATCGCTTGTCCATTTCAGATATTCATGATCGTTAAGATTCTTTGCTTTGTGGATGTATAAACGGTTCGTTTTCATATCAAGAATGCAAACGAAGTTAATCCAATCTCCTTCTTGAAGAGGCAGTTCTCCCAAATCCTTGAATATTATATCTTGTGTAGAGATTTCGAAGGAGTATTTATAATTTTTTGGTTTAACATTATCTAAAGAAAAATACCCGTAATTATCGTAGTAAGTTTTTCCTTCTTTTCTTTGGTATATACTTATATTTTTTTGTTTTGTGAGCGTTATTGAATCTTGGGCTTGTAAATTAAGTCTAACGGACAAATCAAATTCTCCTAATGATTGTTCCGTTAGAGCAAAATAGAAGAATATTTTGTTTGGTGCCATATCAAAGCTTTTAAACGTAGTCTGTCTAGTAGCGGGGACCAGCTCTACTTTCTCTTTGAATGGTTGTTCATATATTTGTTTATCTTTCGAGGTATTAGAACTTGCCAAAAGAATATCTAATGGAATGAAACTTCCTTGAATATATTTATCTCTATTATCTTTACTATCCACGGATTTATACAAAACATAACTATAATTTGTTTGATAAGCAGCTGTAAAAATAATAGAGGGGGTAGCTATTCCCAGGTAAAAAGCTTTTGGCAAATAAATACGAGCTGAGTTTTTTTCAAACACCCATGCAATAAAACCCGAGAGAAAAAAAAGAATAATTACTCCTAGAAGCCAAGGAATAAAGTCCAGTATAGATTTAAACTCATTTACAAAGCCTACAGGATTTACTGAGAAAGATAATAATCTTGGAGAAATCCCGCCGATTCCTCCTACAAGAAACAATATTTTCTTTGATTTCATTTATCCTCCTTTTAACGATTAAAACAATTCGCCCGGTTTATGTTCTTTCGTTTTTCTCTCTGTATTTATAGTATACGGTTAAAGTGGGGGAGATGTCAAGGGGTTTTAACGAGTTTTTGAGTTTATAGGGTTCGTTAGGTTTGTGGAGTTAAACAACCTATCGATCCAACCATTTAAAGTATTTGACAAAAGAAGAAAACCCTTTATAATATTTATATCATAAATGAAGGAGGTAGAAATGAGTGAAAGAAAATACGGATATATCGATAAGACGGGCAAGACAGTAATCGAACCACAATTTGATAACGCCGGGCATTTTTCCGAGGGGTTGACGTGGGCATGGATAGGCGGCAAATGCGTATATTTTGATAAAACTGGGAAGGTAGTGCTTGAACAACAATTTGATGAGGCACGGCATTTTTCCGAGGGGTTGGCAAGAGCATCAATAGGCGGTAAAGAAGGATACATCAATAAGACCGGCGAAATGGTAATTAAAGAGGTTAGGGGTGGAGATTTTTCCGAGGGGTTGGCATGGGCATGGATAGGCGGCGAAACGATAACCGGTCAATACGGATACATTGATAAGACCGGGAAGTGGGTAATAGAACCGCAATTCGATACTGCTGGGGATTTTCACGAGGGATTGGCGGCAGTGGGGATATATTCTCCCTACTATAAATACGGATATATCGATAAGACGGGCAAGACAGTAATCGAACCACAATTCGCTGAAGCTTACGGGTTTTCTGAGGAATTGGCTGCAGTAAAAATAAGAGAGGGATTTTTAGCCGGCAAATGGGGATATATCGATAAGAAAGAGAAGATGCTAATAGAAGCGCAATTTGAGCATGCATGGCATTTTTCCGAGGGGGTGGCAAGGGTATCAATAGGTAATAGTAAATATGGATATATTGATAAGGCCGGTAAGATAGTCATCGAACCGGAATTTTATGATGCTGGGGATTTTCATGAGGGGTTGGCGGTAGTAAGTAGGATATTGATAGGTAGTAAAGGATATATCGATAAAAGCGGTAAGATGGTAATAGAACCGAAATTCTATGTTGCCGATGATTTTCACGAAGGATTGGCAAGGGTATTGATAAAGGATTAATTTCGGTGTTAGGGCTAACATTCCTATCACACTAAACAGAAGATAAAAAAGACTGTATAATTATAAACTACAATACTTAGTTTTTTTGTACTGAGCCGATTAAGGCTCATATCTCCGGCGGGAGTTTTTGCTCCTGCCACTTTTTTCGCCACTTTATGTTTATTTTAGCAGCTGCCGGAGAGGGATATCGGAGATACGTTCCCCACCTACGCCCCACTTTGGCTTATTTTTGCAGCTGGATCACTGGGCGGCCAGAAGAATCTTTCCCCACCTGTCATCCACCATGGGGGAGAGCTGTGGTTTTATTGCTTTAAAAAATAGGAGATAATGGCTCCGAGAAATAGCATGATAATAGGTACAATTATTCTCCAAAAAATTTTTTCTTTATTCCTTTGCCAAAAGGAACTTTGTTCTCTTCTTTTTAAAAGCACTAATGTCGATTCAGTCGCCCTTATATAAAGAGACCAACCCCCCCACAGAATAGATATAACGGCTAAAAAAAGTAGTGAAAAAACACTTTGTAATATATTTAGAGGAGAAATTTTCGTAATTAAAGAAGGAACAAAGAAGATAGCAAGCATACAAACAGCAAAACTCTTTATAAGAAAAAGATCACTTAACACTCCTTTTCTTTCTCTCTCGTCTAATAGTTCTTTTATCTTTGACAATAGCCCTCGGTTTTCTATATTATCATCTAGAAAGCGAAAATGGGGGTTCTTGTTAGGGTAAAACCTTACCCAACCGTAGCATCTTTCGTATAAATCTTTTTTTGTCTGCTTTTTTGCATTAAAACTTAAATCAGTTAAATAGTTTTCTTGTTTTTTCTCTACTAATTGTTCTTTTAATTCTTCTATGCTTTCAAAAACAAAATCTTCTGTTTCAATTTCTGTTTTCCATCCTGCTTGTTTAAAGCACTTCTCTATTTTTTCTAGGTCCTCCAGGTATAAGACCAAAGGTTTGAAGAAGTACTCTAGTTCTTTCTTTTTCTCTTTCATTTTAAAACAATTCTCCCGGTTTAGGTTCTTTCTTTTTTCTGTATTTATAGTATACGCCGAAAGTGGGGGAGATGTCAAGGGGTTTTATTTGATAGTTCTACCACACTTGACATGAGATAAGAAATATGGTAAGATAATCAGGATGAGCGCCTCAATAAAAAAAGGTAGTTTTTCATATATAACGTTCAATCGAAAGAAGATACATAGCTATTTACACATAACAAATTTATAATAAAGAGGTTATAGATGGCCAAGGGCGTATGGTTGCTATATTGAATTCTCTTTGTAGGTTGATGCTTTTGTTAGTAAGAAATGTATTCCAAGCTATAACGATAAAAGTTAAAGTAAGTACAATTTTTTCCCAATTTTTTCTAAGGAAAGATTTTAATTTCTCTTTATTCATTCTTATCAATGGTATCAAGAATATAACTTATTATAGATAAAATTTTTAAGGCCTCTAGAGGATTTTCTAGTTTCTCTTCTGAATGGGAAAAAACATTTTTAATACCTCTCATGACTCCGGCGCTCAAAAATCTTATTCCATTCTGTTTGTCTCTACTAGGATCTGTATTTATATCAGATATTAATATTTTGGGTTTTTCTTCATTGAATGCTTTAAACATAAGATCTTGTCCAATTTTTTGTTTAAATTTTGTTTTTTGTTTTACATGATTTTCTAGTGATATAGTAGCTTCATGTACTGCTTGTCTATAATGTTTATTAATGAACAATTCCCTTGAAGAAGTAACTATTTTTCCATGGAAATCTAATCTGTCAAACATATCTATTGGATTGTACTCTTTTCCTAAATCCTCAGGCGAAATATAGAAAACCAGATATTTTCTTAAGCTAGTTATTGAAGTTCTTGCGATCTGGTTTGAAACTCCAAAAGTTTCTACTTCAGGGCTTTTTTCTACTTTCCCTTTTATCCAATCAAGTTTTGAAAAAGCTTCAATATTATTTTTTAAAATATCCAAATTCAAAGTCCAAACATGAGGCCCAGGTATCACCCAAGATATATTGTTTTTATCAATTACAGCTTTAATATATTCAGTTATATTTCTTCTATCATCTTTAGTTGGTACAGATTCTGGGGAATAGAAATCTATTTCTAATCCGCCTTGAGGAGAACAGTTCTCAAGATTTTTGGAATACCATCTAATATTGCCATTAAAATCGATTTCTCCAATTAAAAATAAGCTTTCGTGAGTTGGATTCCTTAGCTTAAAATAAATATCAAGTGTGTAATTATAAATAATTTGTAAAATTGATTGGTAAGTATTCTGATTCTTTTCTATTTCTTGAGTAAGTATGGCTCTTCTCAGAGGAGTTAAATCTATATTGGCGAGACTCTCTATTATTATTTTTTTAGAATTACTATCAATAGATTTCAATTCGCTAAGTGATAGCTTTGTATTTCCCTCTAATTTTTTTACGTTTTTCTGTATATTTTCAAAGACTTCTGCATTTTGTCTATCATCAAGACTCTTCGCAAGTCTGTACACTTTTAAAGAAACTTGACTTAAAGGGGTATCTAGTGTTTCTATATCTTCTATTATTTCTTTCGAAAGAGTAAGCGCATCTTCGGTTATATTATTTTTTATGTTTCCTAACCTCCATAATATATAAAGGATACTGAAAGAAAAACTAAATGTCAATAGTAGAATGTGTTATTATGTATTAATAAAAAACAAACCTTACCCTATTTATTTTGTTTATGCTTGACAATTAAAATACGATTATTATAATAATTTTAATGAGCTCAACGATTACTTTTGAAACAGATAATCTAGATTTCGAGAATGAAAATGATATGCGTCAAAAATCACCAAAAGCAGATTTCGATAATTTGACTTATGTATTTCATAAAAACAAATAAGATTATAACAAATGTCAAGAGATAAGAATCTGACTTATAGAGTTAACAATGTATCTGATGCAAAGGAAATAGCTCTACAATATTTAGAAAAAATTGATTTAGATAATGTGGTCAATTTTGGTTTACCTGAAGCAGATGACAGATATCATTACTGGCGGGTACCTTTAATTGATAAACATAAATCAAAACTTGGTGAAGTTGTGATTGATGCTACGTCAAGTCTTATTTTGGAGAAAAAGACTACTCGAAAAGAAATTCTTGAGGCAAGATTGTTGGGTAGAAATAATAAAAAAAAGAAAGCAAAAAGTAAAAATAATATTCCTAAAATATCAAACCTTAGAAATACAGTAGGAATGGGTGATAGCGAAGAATTATTGATTGACACACCTAATGAGTCTATTGATTTAGTTTTTACCTCCCCACCATATTTTAATGCTAGGCCTGAATATTCAGATTATATAAATTATGAAGGATATTTACTCAAAATGAGAAAGATTATTAACCAATGCCATAGAGTATTAAACGAAGGCAGATTTTTTGTTATAAATGTTTCTCCAGTTTTAATAAGAAGAGCTAGAAGAAGTGAAGCATCTAAAAGAATTGCAGTACCTTTTGATTTGCATAGAATTTTTATTGAAGAAGGTTACGATTTTATTGATGATATAATTTGGGTTAAACCGGAAGGAGCTGGGTGGGCGACTGGCAGAGGGAGGAGATTCTCAGCGGATAGGAATCCTCTTCAATATAAAGCCGTTCCTGTTACAGAATATGTTTTAGTCTATCGAAAAAAAACCGATAAATTAATTGATTGGAATATTCGTAAACATCCTGACCGAAACATAGTGAAAAAGTCCAAGATCAAAGATGATTATGAAAAGACAAACATATGGAAGATACACCCCTCATTTGACAAAGTTCATCCTGCCGTTTTTCCTCTTGAATTGGCTGAGAAGGTAATTTCATATTATTCTTTTATTAACGATGTCGTTTTAGACCCTTTTGCTGGTATTGGAACAGTAGGTGAAGCAGCTGCAAAATCAGAAAGAAGATTTGTTTTATTCGAAAAAAAACCTGAATATATAAAAGAAATCAAGAGTAAAATTGAAAACTGGCTTATGAATGAAGTAAAAAATGTAAATTGGATTAATTGTGAACCAGTTAAACAAAAATATAATTATTTAGAGTTTGAAGGCGTTAATTTATGAAAAATAGTATTACTTCAAATATTCCCAAAACAGGTTTATCTTTAGCTAGTTATTCCGGTAAAAAAGTGATTGAGAGAGTTGGTGGAGATATTATCAAAGAAGTAGTAACTTCAGTATTATGTGGTGAAAATGTTCGAACTTTAACCGAAAGTTTGACAAGAAGAAGATTAGCTTTGTCAAATGCAGCACTATTAATTGCATATATAAAGTCGCACAATAATATAGATGATATTATTAATGATTTCCCAGAATTAGTTAAAAATGAATTAAATTCAAAAATTTCGAAAGAAAAAAAATTGTTCCTTACCTGGTTTATAGGATTAACAGGGAAAAGCATTCAAAATGTTTTAAGAAGCAATGATGATAAAATTGATAGATATTTGGAAGGATTTGAAAAGGCCTTATCCGAATCATCAAAAAAATGCAATGCTGATTATGGAAAGTTAAAAGGTACATTAGAATTGTCAAAAAACAAAATCAATCTTAACTGGCCATCAATTTTATTTTTATTCTCAGCTATTGGAGCTCAAACTCTTGCTATTCGAGGTTCGGAAAAATCAATGTATGGAAAACTTTTCGAAAAATTAGTACTTGGTTCATTATTAAACATTTTAGGTTTCAAGTTAATAAATCCAATAGATACAACTAAGCAAAAAAAAGTCTTTTGGCTTTCATCAAGAGGTAGTAAAAGAGAAAGTGATGCAACAGCTCTTTTTAAACCAGGGGTTGGTATACGCTTTGATATTGGTTTTATAGGCCCAGGAAATACTGAAATTTCATTAGATAAAGTTTCCCGTTTTGAAAGAGAAATGGAACATGGCAGTCGACTTCATTACATGTCTACAATAATAATCGTAGATCGAATTGGTGATAGGAGTAGGATTGTTGAAATGGCGAAAGCAATTGACGGCAGTATTGTCCAAATGAGTATGACATATTGGATAAAAGATGTTTGTGAAATATTAAAGGAAAAAATTGGTTTTAGACACAAAATTTTGTCATTACCAGAAGCTGAAATTGTTAACCATATAAAACGGAAGATGAAGGGAATTGATTTAGATTCTTTTATAAATAACTAAGAATAAAGTCTCAGATGAATGTGGCCTAGCCGAATGGTCGCTGTCATTGCGGAGGTATAAAGTAATCTCTTTAAAATTTTATTGTAGAGTTATTCAAATCTAGTAAATAAATTATATCCCAATATGGTTCTTTATCCAGGAATCTTAATGCAACTCTTTTGATTTTCGAACTATCAATATTGTTTTTTATAAAATCCACTGCAGTCGTAAGAGGAATGCTTCTTTTGTTTAATAAATCCAAATTTTTAACTGTTAAATCAAGGACTATAAGAATTTCATTGTTGCCAAACTTTTCTTTAAATAGCACCTGATATTTAAAAACATCTTTTATTTTCCCCTCTATTTTTCGCCCCAGTTCTAAAATTTTAGGCTTAATAAGATTAAATGCCTTATCAGCTGTTTTGTTTAATGCATATTCTGCGGCAAATCTCAAAATTAAAATAGGAATATTCTCAAGTGCTTTTTGTTGGAGCTCCCGAGCACCAATGTTTAAATCCCCTGTAGATAATTCTAAAAGTTTAAGAATTTCAACCTTATCAATAGTTTCGGGATTAAATAGAATTTCAATGCTTGGTTCTTTGGATGGATGTTGTATATATTGTTGTTCTGTAACTGCAGAAAAGCTAAAACCCCCCATACCCGAGAACGCTTCCTCATCATATATTTCTATATCGACTTTTAAGGCAAATTCCCCATCTGGAAGTTTTACAAATTGTTTGTTAAACATTTTTCCTATAGGTGGTTTGCTTAAATCATGATACTGGTTTAATTCTGTTCCCTCGCGGAGATGTTGGTAAAGAGTATATAACTTATCTTTTGTTAATTTTTCTCCCTGAGAATCCCTATGGGTTGAAGCAACGATCTGTCCGTTAATTTTTTTTATTTATATCTCCTTAATTTATTACAGGATACACGTGTTTTACCTCAAAATCAAGGGTGTTTTTGTATTGGAAAACTTTTTAAAACGCCAATACGGGCTTGTATGTGGGTGGGTTTTTGTGTTTATTGTTCTTTCTCCTTGTTCGGGGGTTTAAAGCCTATTTCGGTTTTTTCTTCTTCTGATGGATATGTTAATTCAAAGTATGATAACAAAGCGTCCACTTTTGACATAAAAAAGCTCTTTTCGCACCCCTCAAGCGTTCCCATTCTGTACTCATTTATCTCTGTATTTGGAATTCTATACTCGGATAGAGAAAGGTTTGTTTCTTCCTCTAAAGAATCTATTATGTTATGGTAATCGTTTATATGGTTAGTGGGAATGATAGTGTTTTCCGGAAGATTTTCTTTAAGCCCCTTTAATCTTGTATAAGCTCTTAAAAGACTATCTGTATCGATATTTACCTCCTTATTTTTACTCTTTTTTACCATCCCTTTTTTTTATAGCTTCTTTCTTACCCTCTGGTATTTTTTCGAATAGTTCGGTTACCTCTTTAGGATGGGTAATTGTATAATCTACTATAAGATTAAGAAGCCTAAATAATTTAATTGCTGTTTCGATATCATCTTTTAGTTCGATTTCTCCAGGATGTACCGCATAATTTCCCAAAATTCTTACAGAGTCAAGCGATTGGCCTATCTTTTCGGGGAGTTTTTTCTCTTTTATTAACTCCCCAATATCTTCATTTAAATTTTTCCCTTGACATCCTAATTCTACAACTAACTTTTGAAGTGCCAATCTTAGGAGTGCTGCGGCCGCATTTGGAGATAATGTTGTTATGTTTCGCGCTTCGTTATAAATTTCTTTAACCTCTTCAGGCATATCTTCCGACGCCAAAGGTGCGTTAGAAGAGATTGGATAAACAAGTTTCTCATTCACCCATACAGAATAGGTATTTTCACTTCTCCCTGTATTTTCACAGTATCTGCAAAAGCTAATAGCCAATCCCGAGACGGGTGTTAGCCTTCCCGAGTAAGAAGGATAAATCCATTCTTGTTCTGAATACGTTCCGCAAATGGGACAGGTAAAACCTTTACTCCCATATTCGGGTGGAATATATTTATTGGACATAGTCACCTCCTAAAATTTTTCAAGGCGTCTTCGAGGTCTCCGTCTTCCAGGTGAGTGTAAATTTGTGTCGTGCTCAAGTCGGAATGACCCAGGGCTTTTTGAACTAACCTTATGTTGTGTTTAGATTCTTTGTAGAGATCGGTCGCGAAAGTGTGTCTCAATGTGTGCGGAGATACGTTCTTTTTTATTTCAGCTTTTTCTGTGTACCGGTAAACCATTTCTCTGACGTACCGGTTGTCGAGTTGTTCGCCTTTTAAGGTCGTAAAGACATATTCCGGATTTTTGCCGGTTACTTCGATTTGTCGCTCTTTCCATTTTTTTAGGTACATTAAATCTTTCTCGCTCAACCATAGGGTTCGATCCTTCGCGCCTTTTCCTTCACGAACCATCACCTTACCGCTCATAAGATCGATGTGGATCCATTTTAAGTTTGTCGCCTCGCTTAATCTGAGACCCGCATTTAACATTAATCTCATTATGAGATGATTTCTTTCTCCGGTAGGATATCTCATGTTCGGTTGTTTGAGTAAAGCATACTGCTCATCCTTGGATAAAAATTCAGGCAATTTCTTCTTTCTACTCTCCATTTTTCAAAAACCCTCCATAATACCTATTAGATAGAGAAACGGTATTATATCGACAATATATCGGAGATCCGGAGAATGTCAAGGGTAAAAGGTATTATATCACCAATTCGGCCAAATTTGGCTTTAGAGAGAATTTTTGCGTTTTTGGGTGTTTTATGTATGAGGTGTGGGGGAGAAGTAGGTTGTGGGGCGTTTATGTGGTTTTCTTTTTGCCTTTAAAACGATGGCCACAATAACGACAGACTTTTGCTATTTTGTTCACGGTTTCACCGCAGTCGGAACAGGTCTTAGTGTTTTGTATTTCGATTTCTTTTTCTAATCTTTCAAAGGTTGCTATGTAGTTGGCAGTTGATTTCATTCCTAATAGGAAAAAGACAACCCCTAACAAAAAAGAAATATTGCTGAGCGGACCGAAAAAGTTTGGCTTGAAATTAAATCCCACTTTAAAAACTTCTGAAATTACAGATAAAGCAAGAAGAAAAAGAGAAATAAAAAATCCTCGTATGAAGGCGTTAAAAACCCAAGCGGTCTTTTTAGAGGATAAAGAGGATAGAATGGATATATAGAGAAGTATTGCAGCGATGAGAGCAATACAGTTGTTAATCACTTGTTTTTATTGCCCTTTTTATGAGAGACAGCTCCGACAACCTTTTTCAGTTTTTCTGTTATTTCTTTTGCTTCTGTCGCAGCATCCTTTTTGGCTAGCTCTTCCCCAAGTTTTGGAGGGTAGAGATAGTACCATAAAGGTATCTTATTATTTTTAGTTAAAGTTTTCATTTGTTTGCCTCCTCAATAAAAGTTACTATTCACCACTTATTTTGTCAAGGGTTAAATTTAATTCTTGTGAGGTTTGTCTGTCTCGAGGAACTCAACGATTCTTTCTGCTATGTATTCGTTTTCGGATTTTAGCTTTACCAGTGGTTCGTCCGGATACGTTCCATAATAATTTTGGGCGGCGCACAGGTATCCTTTGTGGCTTTCCCTGGCGTTCTCGATTACCCTGGTTAATTCTTCCGCTAATCTGTTTTTTTCTTTTGTATCGATACTTTCCCCTCCGAAAACAAGGTATTAGTGTAAAGGATGTGGCTTAATGTTTTAAAACGCCTCCCTGGGCTTGTATGTGGGCGTAAAAATGCGGATAAAAGACGTTAAGAGATATCGTGCTTTTCTTTTAGCCAATCAGCGATCTCGGTAACTTTCCCTTCTTCAATTTTAATGTTGCTCTTAGGTAACCATACATCTTTCTTTTTATCATTCTCAACTAATACAGCTTTATCCGTTTCCTTCTTAATTGCTTTTTCCATTTACTCCTCCTTTTTTATATGTTTGTGGTGTCCCTCTCCCCTACTTTTCTTTTCCAAGACGGCCATTTTTTAATTCTGCCGGAGATAAAACACGTGGTATTCTTTGTATAAACGACTTGTAAATTTTCGCAGAATAACGCCTATCGATTCGTTGTCTCCACCTTTCTGAGAGTAATTTATTGTAGCAACTGTTTGTGCTGTTTTAGAGTTATAGAGTTCCGCTTCAAAAGACTCAAAGGTTGGGAAATACTTGTATCTATCGTAAGCTCCTTTCGTCCAATGTTTCCCTGTTATTGGGACATACGAAA
>Ga0315549_1001397_pt1 | contig 25270 bp, 24 predicted proteins | sample SalMarSW160200MG_FD_203101 | JGI IMG/M metagenome (GOLD analysis project Ga0315549, IMG submission 203101) | Salt marsh sediment microbial communities from the Plum Island Ecosystem LTER, Massachusetts, United States - Salt Marsh Sediment SW1601-200 ... | reverse complement strand
TACGGGGGAACCGCGGAGGCAGACTGCTCGGATATATTACGTCCCGTACCCTCAGATGCGGACGCCGACCTTGCGGTTAATATGGTTGATTTTGCCATATTGGCCGACAACTGGGGCCTGCAAGGCGGAAATATCAAAAATAAAGGGGCGGACGCTGATAACAACGGCATCGTGGATGGACGCGACCTGGCTATACTTCACAAGTTCTGGCTGTGGTTACAATAAACTCGCTCTACCGGGGGTCGGGAACATATTGCAGCGCAACAATTCTTACTTTCCCGTCGGGTAAACTAAAATTCATCTTGTTAACGCCGCTTCTATCCAGTATAGCAACTGCTCTCTTTTGTGGGCCGTCAGTACCGATGCGAACAAGTATGTAGGCTGTAAAGACATCGCTGCGAACGGTAACGAGATTACTGATTCGTGAGAAGATTACATCGCGTTCTTCGAAATCATCCTCTATACCATCGCCAAATGTTAAATCGGGAAATTCTAACAGGTCCCCTGCCTGAGGTCCGTCCGTACGCGCATAGTATCCAATGCTGCTGAAAGCGTTCGGGTCGCTAACGCCGACAAAATTCAGCTCTCCGATGCTCCCAAAAGCTCCTGCGACATCTCGATGGTCAACTATAGCCTGCGCAAGTTTCTGATTGAACGGTTCATTTCTTCTCTGGGAGACCCAGGGCAATTGCGCCAACACATACCAGGGTGCGGTATTGATATTTATTCGGCCGGGAATTTTCCATTCCGAACCGTCATCCTCGTCTACAAGACCGTCGGCGTCATTATCAATATTATCGCTGTTCGGGTCGAAGACCGTCAGATATTGAAAAACATTTCTATGCAAAGGATTCTGCACATCCAACCTCACATTATGCTCCTGGTCTACGGCTGTGCTGAGTTCTAACTGTTCAAATGCCATCAGCTGTCGGCCGATTGTGCTGTTACGCGTCGTGCCGTGTCCCAAAGTCAATATTCGCGGGATGTCGCCAACTGTTATAAATCTTGCGGGAGGGAAGAGAGGATTAGGCAGAAAGAAACTGTAAAGGTGCTTTGGATATGAATAGGAAGGATCATCAAAAGGGATATGCCGATAGTTCGCGATTCCAAGACTGCCGCCGTAGGCAACATCCTCAGCCAGAGTTTGATAGACAACCCGCCATTCGCGGTCGTCACGCCCAAAAGCAAGTGAGCTGCCGGGCATTGCCAGGTTAGGTTCGATTGCCTGATTATCAACATATATCATTGTCCCCGGGGCCGGCACCAATACACTGCGCAGCAGGGACACATCATAACTGCTGCCCCACGCTCCCTGGGGGATAGGGGGCTTGCTCTTGTCAGGGTCAGGCCTGCGGTCTATGGGCGGCTTGCTTTTGTCAACCTCCGACTCTATCCAGTTCTCAAAGAATCTAAGTGCCGGATTTGGCCATACTGTCGTGGGCGTATTAGGGTCGTTATAGATGGCGAACTGGCCGGCCTGATTTACAATTACATAATAGCCGTTTGCCTTGATTAGTTCCCCGAAGGGAAACGTAATTAAATATTGGTCGGCGGGATTATTTCTGTTAACAAACTCAAGGACAAAGTCACCCAAGTCTATATCCTTATCGAACGGATTGCAGAGCTCAAGCGCAAAAAAGGCAGGAGCAATCTTCCAGGCGATTTCATTGATGAACGGCTGGGCCTCAAAACCATAATGGATGATGCCGGTGGAGGTATCGACGAGCGTCGTTACCAGGCTGTTACTGTTGACATCCAGGATTTCATCGCCATCTTCGTCGTCCTCATCGGCAAAGTCGACTAAGTTTACAGCAAGCTGCGCAAAACGCTGGTCTGTATTCGGGTCGGGCACGAAAGGATACGTAAGCCTGTTATATATTTTAAGTGCGGATGTTTCCCTGTTGACGTTGAGCATCTTATCACCGTTCGGGTCGATAATCCTGTCCATACTGTAAGTGGTACCAATATGTCGATAGGAATATATCAAATTTGGAAGAAGCATGTCGTGGTAGGACCTCTGGTACCACTCAGGAAGATTGGAATCAAATGGGGTCCGCTTGCCAACCTGAAACGCGTAGTCCCAGGTTTCCTCAATACGAGTATCAATATCAGGATGATTCACTAAAAATCGATTCCGCAATTCCAATTCATCAGATATATCGAATGGTGTGTATGCACCCGCAGGTAAATAGTAACGCCAAACAACATTTTTTTCGTACATAAATATATCATTTGGTTCGATTCCGCACCGCACATTCTGCAATTTGTCTGCCGCCTCAGCAAGAGTGCCGTTAGCCCCCCGTTGAGAAAGTGCAGCCAGGTTTATTTGAGTCTGGCTTGAGCCGTCAATTAGGTTTGCATCTGCTGCAGCAGGGTCAAATTTGAAACCCACATTGGCATTCAACATTGCCTCGTTGTCAACAACTCTAACGGCAACGTAAATGGGCTGCCCCTTGCTGCCGGTCATATCGGGCAGCTTAATCCATACAGAATCTGAAGCCCCGTCGCCGTCGGCGTCAGCCGGATATGGATTTATACCAAGCACATTGCTGTCACCAATTTCCACGGGGCTTTGGTAGTCCGAAATAATTCCAGCCGACAAACCCCAGGCATGCAAACCCAACTGGTTATTAACATCGGATATATGCTGCCAGTAATATACATCATCAGTTAGGTCAGCGGGTGTGCCTCCATCGTTAAGTATCGGCTCGAGGGACGCCAGCCAGGGATTGTTGGCGTCAGGATAGTCGTAGTATTCCTGCCCCAGGATGCCAGGTGTATCCGAGACGAGCTGCTGTGAAATCTCGGCAATGACCGTTTCGATAGCCAGATTAAGCTCTTTGTTTTCAGATATGGCCGATGTCGCTATATTGTCGACGCGGGCCATCATAACAAACAGTATGCCGACAATAGCTAACATACTCGTCAGAACAACGGTCAGAATAAGGGCCGAGCCGGTTGAGAATGCGCCTCCCGAAAATTTTCTTTCTCTTGTTTCCATTATTGCCGGATTAGTCTGCCCAATAAACGATATGTGTAAACTTTCTGCCGTTTCTTATAATACCTTTGGAATCGTATAGCGTGAAAGTGAATTTGATAGCTTTTGCAGTAACGTGTTGGGTCGGCAGTGGAAGCTCGATATTCATCGGAAACCAACTATAATTCATAATAGCAGGTTCCCACCTTGAAAACTGTATCGCAAAATCGTCTACGCCCTTGGCCATATACATCACTAAATCTTTGTAATCATTTGGATCTATAGTTGGATTCATTGTCCAGTAGTTCGGATCAGGAGGCAGCACCCGCCACTCCGCCAAAGACTTGGTGTAATACTCCTCATCGAGATTCATAGGATCTATAATCGGAACTGATGAATCATAAGTCAGTATTGTTTGTCTCCTCACTAATATTTTATCTTTGGGTGTCGTGGCGGGTGGGTCTGCCAGGCCATAGAATATGCTGGCAACATTTCCAACTACTGTCCTGCCGACATATTGGCCGGTCGATTGGAAATCACCATTTGCCAAAAATGCGATGCAATCCGACCTTAGACCACCAACACGATGATGGCGTACACTGGCGGGGAAGGTGCGTCTGACGCCCTTGAAGTCGGAGTTTAACTGGTCGGTGATAGCCCGCAGTTTCTGCATAATTTCTGTGTTTGCGGCGGCCGTACGATAGGAGCTTATGCTGACTTTGAAAATCACGCCTGAAAAAGAAACCACCATAACCAGAATCGCAATAGCAACAACAAGCTCGATTAAAGTAAAGGCTTTGTTAGTTCGTAGTTCACTGTTCATTGTTCATCGATTCCGATTAAAATCTGATTACTCTTTGATACACCGCTATACAGGGACTTCTTCCGCCGCCGATAGGTGGAGAAACCGCCCAAACCGCACCGACGGGACCGCCCTGCCAGGGCCTGTCGAGTATAATCCTGTCAGGCATAATCGCATCCCGCTCTAACACCCGGTAAATCCGGCCTTTCACGTTATCAACTATCGTGTAGCCGTCATTGATAAAGGTTATCTCACTAACACCATCAGCAGGGATAGCGTCACTTATCAAAAGGCTGTCGGGATTGAAGCCGACAGGCTGCGATACGTTAAGCCAAACCGGTACGGGATTCGGAACGGTTGTAAGCGAGGGCGGTGAAAGCGGGGTCCGATACCAAAATACCGCAGCGGGATTTACTTTTCTGCACACAAAGACTGTAACCTGTACAAGCCGACTATTTGGATCCGGGTCTACTGCTCGTCTGCACAGGGCCGACCAGTAATATTGTTTCTGCGAAACGTCCATATTGGGGTCAGACGGATATGAAAACTCGAAGGGATTGATGTTTGCGACACTATTAAAGTCGACAAGCTGGTCTATTCTCAATCGACTAAGGTCAATATCGTCAAGCAGATTACACGGGTCGGCGATTGCGTAGAGTCTTATTTTTGCAAAGGCCTCGTCGGCTACGACCGCCGCGATGGTCCGCTCGCTTGCGACAGTCGTAAAATGGATGGCAACGGGGAAAACGCCGGCTATAAAAAGCATACCAATGGCAATCGTGCCGACAGCTAACAAGACCTCGGTAAGAGAAAAACCGTTATTAGAGCTGCGTGATTTTCGCATAAGCCGGCCTTCTTACTTTTCTATCATCGTTCCCGTATATGAATTAATATGAATCGCATCCGGCATCAACTTCACCAAATAACCCGAATACGCCAGGCCTTTTTCGTAGGCCTGTTTGAATTCCCGCCTGTCATATATGACAAAGGCCCTTCGGCTCGGCTCTCTATCCAAAAAAGGTGGATAATCATCCTGCACAAACATGCCCACGTTATAATTGATAATGTTTTCCTCAGAATTAAAAATATCGTCGAGCGAGACTTTAGCCGGCACACTATTATCTGGCATGTAGATTCCATCTCTATTTCTGATTCGCAGGTCATGTATTACCAGTTTGCCGGTCGGAGAAAAAATTATTGAGAAGGTAGTTAAATCTGTAACATCGACAGGATGATTACTGCTTGGTTCCCAGGCTGGATCAGAAATTATTTTTTGGTTTACAAGCTCATAATCCATTACGCCGATTGAATCAGGCAGTTTGATTGGCTGGAGTCCTTCGACAGCACGAAAGCCTGGTGCCAATCGCGTTTTGCCATAGTCGTTTACTATGAATATCATATATTGAGAAGCCTTGAGCGGGCCTTCAGGGTGGTAGACCTTTTGGAACCTGATGCCGGCGTATCTCTGCTCCTTCGCGGCTATGGCACGGGCCGAAGCAAGGGCCGCGCTTATGACGGGCCTGGCACCGGTCCCCGATTCAAATGAGTCAATAAACGAACGGACAGCGGGCAATCCGAGACCGCCAAGCAAAACCATTACAGCGATGACGATTGCCATCTCTACCAACGTTCGACCGGATTGTTTGTTTGCTGTTTTCATTTTCGACTGCTTATATCATCAGCAGTTCCGAACTTTCTATCCGGCCCTGCCGATGTGATTATCGGAAAAGTCCGCTTCTGCCTTGGGTCAGGAGGAATTAAAACCTCGTCGTAATAATCATATTTCAATGTTGTTCCCCATGGGTCAATAACTCTCAATAATGGGTTGACTTCAGGAACACCACCTGGATAAGTAATCTCGATATTCCGCGGTTGCTTATTAGAATCGAGGTTAGTTATCAGTGATTCATCGATTTTATCTAAAGTCTTTCGGCATTCCGGAAGCTGATTTAGGAACACATAAAGCGCCTCTGAGCCTGAATAACTTATGTCGGGGGCACCACCGCTAATCACTACCGTCGCACCCAAAGCATTACCCAGAGTCATTTCAATCGCTGTCTGTAAAAAATCGTTACAATCCAACGGAAAACCGAAATCGGCATAAGCCGCGGCCTTGTAGTGATAACTATAATCTTGAAACTGTCCGAGGGCGGCGGTAATAATTGCGATAGTATTTCTGGTAAGCTGCTCCTTGGACTGGTTGGTTACACGGCTGGCGAGGCCGATTACCATTGTGGTCAGAAGCACGATTATCGCCACTACAATCAGCATCTCGACAAGCGACAGCCCGGTTTTGTTTGCGTAACTTTTCATAACTTGAGCTTGTTCAAAGAAATATGGATTTCGTTTAATTTCCGAAGTTACAAATATCGTCCTTTGTCCCATACAGGCCATCGGCGCCCGCTGAAATCAACAGATACGAATCGGGCCTGTAAGGCCAGGGTCTAATTGTGACCTTGGAGTCCCGGATGTAGTTATAGAACAACTGAGAAGTGGCAGGGTCGCCAAGTTCATGGTCCTGCTGATCTGCGATACTCTTTAGCTGGCTGGTGATCGGCACATTGTCCATAATATTGTAAATTCGCAGATGAGGAAGGACGGCTGGATCTATTGTCTTGCTGGCTGTGTTCGCCCTGTAATAAAGGATTGGGGTGCCGGCCATAGCAGTCTGTCCCGGAGCAATGGTTATTTTCTTCACGCCATAAGAATCACAAATCACGAATGTCTCCGCGTTTAATGGACTTGCTGGCAAAGGCCGGCCGTACAAGTCGCCCAGCTTAAACGCATTTGTAGTCGCAAGCTCCAGATAAGGCCCTTTCCTCTCGCTGTAAGTGTCCGGAACACCATCACCGTCAACGTCCCTTGTCTGGGCCGGGTCATAGGAAAACACCCCACCGGCTGCATCAAGACCATTGGCCATCCAGGCTGACTTTGGATGAAATCCCATCAGGTCCCAGCCTAAAAGGGCTTCGGCAAGCTTTTGTGCACCGCAGTAATCCATCGACGGCGCACCCGGCGAACCCGGCGGCAGCATCCAGTATGACGGCGGGTAATCTCCATAATCATTTCGAAAGGCCGTCAAAGCAAGCTCAATCTCGGTAAGCTGAGACTTTTGCTTTGCCCGCCTTGCGGTATTGCGTATCATGGTAAGAGAAGGAATAAGCAGCCCAACTAACATTGCAATTATCGCAAGAACCGTCAACAACTCCACAAGCGTAAAACCTTTTTTTTCACGCCTCACAGCTATCTCCTTGTTTTTATAAATTCATTAATCTATTCCAGGCCATACAGCCAACTTTTCAAAAGCCATTCATCAGTCATCCCGGCAATATCCCGATAGTCAACAACTCCCGAATCGTCGATATCGCTACTGATACAGGGGCCTCTGCTGTCCCAGTCGCCTGCTAAAATCGCAAAGTCGCGCAAATTGACGATACCGTTATAATCAAGGTCGCCGTCCGGCAATTCCAGCTCGAAGCAGTTTTCTTCCCCCCAATATCTCCAGTCCGTATTATCCTGCCATCTGTTGGCAAAACCGGCAAAATCCCAGAAGTTCACCAAATCATCTCCACTAAAATCAGACAGCAGATAAACAACCTGTCCCAGCCAGTGGTCAGCAAATATCATCAAGTCTGCAAAATCTACCGCTCCGCTGCGGTCAAAATCGCCGCCCTCACACCAATCTGACTGCGGGCAGTTTTGGTACTGCCAATAGAATGCAAACGTTGCAAAATCAGGTAAGTTTATAATCAGCTCTTCGTCAGGGAATAAGTCGTACTCCAGGTTTAGCTCTTCGGCCAACCATTGCCCGGCCAGCAGTTTCAAATCGAGCATATCGACATAGCAGTCGAGGTTGATATCTTCCGGCAGATAACCAAAGCCCCCACAATAGGTATCGAACTTTACAAAATCCCACCTCGCCTGGTATTGATAGAGCCATTCTGCGCCGGCCACGTCTACTCTCATAGCCAATGAGAGTGTATGCGGAACTGCATTCTTATATATTTCATCAACATCAACTATCTGGTTCAGGTACTCACCGCTTGCATTCGGTATCAAGTCATCCGAATCCCAAACCACGTTTCCATCAATCAGGACGAGCGCGCTGCGCCAGCCCGGGTCCCACATATAACCGGCCACGGTACCCAATCTTAAGTCAAAAATAATCTGCTCGACGTCCGCAAGGTACACCTGCTGCGAAACAGTTGCCATGTCCCCTGCGGTAAACGTTGTATATTTCGAATACAGGCTCAGGGAATAATCGCCATGCGTTTGCCAATATGAATCCACCAATCCGCCGAATTTATCTGATGGCACATTGACATCACACCACCTTCGAGGTGCCTTTATGGTAATGTCATTTATATAGCCATCATTTTCAAAACTGCCGTTCATAATCAAACTAACTCCAGCCTGATTGTTTGTCACCAACAGCAATACAACCATTACTGCTGCGAAAACCTTTGCTGTTTTCATCACCGCCCTCTCTGTCCTCAAGTACATATCAGCTCCTGATTATTCTCCGAAATTAAACACATCGTCCGGCGTACCATACTCGCCGTCAAAACCTGCCGACAACAGGATAAAAGAATCCATCCTGTAAGGCCTTGCTATAGACGTAATCGATTCGTTCCACGTACTTTCATAAAACTTTTCAGGATTAGTGAAAAGCGTGTGCGGCGCGCCGGGAGGCGGGTCCCAGGGCTTGCCAAGCTTGACAAGTGCCTGATTGTCCTCGACATTGTAAATATTTTCCGCCGGAACAATCGGTAAGATAACGTCATGTAAGGTCTTCGATGTATTTGCCTTGTAGTAAAGTAGGGGCATTCCAACCCTTTTTCCGGTTTGGGTGTTCACTACGCGGTTATAAACATCGCATAAAACAAATCTTTCTTCATTAAAGACCGTCGCGGCATTCGCAAATAAATACTTCAGCTTATAAGCATTTGCCTGTTCGAGCGGCAAATAATGCTCTTTTCTTGTTTTCAAGTTTTCGACATACACAGGGGGCAAAGGCGGAGCCGGAGCCGCGGGGTATAACTGTGTAGCCGCAGTTCCGTCTATTGTACCGTCAGCTCTGAAACGCGAATCCGGGTGAAAGCCAAGCAGGTCCTGACCCAGCATAGCTTCGGCCAGCTTCATTGAGCCGCAGTAAGCTACTCCCGCCGCGTCCAGCTCGCCAGAATCCGGATAGCCTTCGAACTCAGCACGGAAAAGCTCCAGTGCAATGTTGATACTGTGAAACTGATTTTTTTGGTTTACCCTCCATGCAAATCGCCTCACCCTGTTCATAGCAGGTGCAAGCAGGCCCATAAGAATGATGATGATGCTCATAACAGTCAGCAGCTCCACGATGGTAAATCCCGTTTTTCTATTGAATTTTTTGGCAATTGACTTCACTTTACTCTCCTTCATTACTGAACTAAACTTTCTATTTATTTGTTTAGCCTTTATCAGACATTTAAATTCGTGATAATTGTTATCATTGGCAAAAATATCGATAGGACGATAGTCATAACAATAAGGCCAAGGACAATAATCATAACCGGCTCAAGCAGAGACATTAATGATGCCACCAGGACATCCACCTGCTCGTCGTAATTGTCAGCCACCTTCAGAAGCATCTTATCCAGGTCTCCCGTTTCCTCGCCCACGGCAACCATGTTGGAGACAATCAGGTCGACGGTTTTGGACTGCCGCAACGGGCCGGCAAACGTGTCGCCCTGCCGGATAGAGTTGTGAACATTGCCGAGCATGTTGGCAAAGACCTCGTTTCCAGCCGTTTCACGCGTAACGTTGATGGCATCCAGAATCGGCACGCCGGCGCTAATCAATGTTCCTAATGTTCTTGTCCAACGAGTAACTGCTACTTTGGAACTAAGCTGGCCAATCACCGGCAGTTTCAATTTGATGGTATCCAGAACGAATCTGCCGAAGCGAAACTGCTTTACAAGTCTGAGTGAAAAAATTATTACAATTGGCGCCGCCAAAATGATAACCCAGCCATATTGTTTCGCGATGAAGTTAGCTGCTCCAAGCACGACTCGTGTTATCTTTGGCAACTCGGCACCTTCGGTCATTTCAGTCAGCACCGTCTCGAACTGGGGTATCACTTTCCACATCAACATCATCAGAATGCTGAAAGCCGCCGTCAAAACCACGATAGGATAAATCATTGCGCTTTTAACTCGACCTTTAAGTTTTTGTGCTTTTTCCATAAAGTCAGCAATGCGGGACAGGATTAAATCCAGCACGCCGCCCGTCTCGCCGGCCGCAACCATATTGACAAACAGTCGATCAAAAGATCTTGGGCATCTGCCCATTGCTTCCGAGAGGGTCGAACCGCCCTCGATGTCGTCACCCACATATCCAATGACTTTTTTGAATGTTCCTGATTTCTGCTGGTCCTGAAGAATCCTCAGTGAACGCAATATAGGCAGCCCCGCGTCCTGCAGCGTGGAAAGCTGTCTTGCAAACTGGGCTATATATTTGACTTTGACTCTACCACCGGCCCCGCGCCTGCGTTTTGGTTTTGCAGCGGCTTTTGCCGCCAGTTTCCTTTCGACACCTCGCGCGCGAACCTTCGTGGGGAAATAACCCAAATTCCGTATTTTGCTTACTGCTTCCTTTTGACTGAGGGCTTCTATCTCATTCTTTATTGCCGTTCCCTGCGAGTCCAGCGCTTCATACTTGAAAATAGGCATTTTGAACACCTCCTTAGTAACGTAAAACGGCAAAAGTCAGAAAGCCGATTATCGAGAGCCGTTTTCTATTCCGGTAAAAAAACCGGTACTTTTTGCTTTTTAATTTCTTACCTTTCCGTAGTTGTTTCTTTTACAATCTCATCTATTGTTGTAATGCCGTCGTAGATTGCAGCCAGGCCGTTATCACGCAGCAATCTCATGCCTGCCTTTTGGCCGGCTGCACGCAACACATTTGTCGAAGCCTGATTCATTACTAAATCACGTATTTCATCATTGAATACCATAATCTCAAAAATGCCCGTTCGCCCCCTATAGCCGGTATTATTACATTTGCCGCAACCTCGGCCGTAATGAAAATTCTTGCCCCGGATATCATCGGGTGTAAGTCCCAATTCTGATAATTGACCTTCACTTGGCTCGAACGGTGTTTTGCATTTTTCACATATTTTTCTGACCAATCGCTGCGCAACAATACCTTCGAGCGTAGCAGTAACAAGAAACGGCTCAACGCCCAAATCCAAAAGTCGTGCTATCGAACTCGGAGCATCGTTTGTGTGCAGTGTGGTAAAGACCACATGACCGGTCAGTGATGCCTGGGCTGCGATTTCCGCTGTTTCAAGGTCACGAATTTCACCTACCAGTATAACATCGGGGTCCTGACGAAGTATACTCCTCAGGCACTTTGCGAATGTCAGTCCAATAGCCGGTTTCATTTGAACCTGAATCAGGCCGTCAATGTCATATTCTACCGGGTCTTCAGTAGTGATTAGTTTTGTTTCAATGTTATTAAGCTCATTCATGGCCGAGTAAAGGGTGGTGGTCTTGCCGCATCCCGTAGGGCCCGTAACAATTATAATACCGTTTGGTTTGTGAATAAGCTGGCGGACTAACTCACGATCTCTCTCCCTCAATCCCAGTTTTTCCAAATCAAAACTGACCTGACTCCTATCCAGAACACGCAATACAACACTTTCTCCGAACATTGTAGGCAAAACACTAACACGCAAATCAACCGGCTTTCCCTGGACGGTCAGAGAAATTCGGCCATCCTGGGGCAATCGCCTCTCAGCTATATCAAGGTCTGCCATAACTTTTATACGTGAGCTAAGCGCCGCAGCGATATACTTCGGCGGCGGAACCATTTCATAAAGTACGCCGTCAATACGGTAGCGCATCTTGTACTCATTTTCAAACGGCTCAAAATGAATGTCCGATGCTTTATCCCGAATTGCCTGCAGAAGAACCAGGTTCAGCAGTTTTTTTACCGGATTTGACTCTGACAGCTCCTTTAATTCATCCAGGTCGATACTTTGGTTTCTGCCGTCAAATTCCGCAAGGAAAGTGTCGCCTTGTATTTCGCTGATCAGTTCGTTGATATTTTCTTCCTGTGTCTCATAATACTTGTTCAGGGCATTTTCCACCGCTTTGGGATTAGTAACCTTAGCGGTAACTTTAAAACCCATCAGAGTACTCAAGTCATCGGTTGCTCTGAAATTGTCGGGATTGTCAAGAGCTATGGTCAATTCGTTTCGCTCTTTATCATATTTGATTGGGACGATATGATACGTCTTTGCCATTTGGGCCGGTACTTTCTCAACCACATCAAGAGGAATGTCAATTTCGCCGAGTTTTACATATTCCATCCCCCGTTGGGCTGCAAGAGCCATTTGTAGCTGATTTTCATCAATCAAGCCAAGCTCAAGGAATATCTGTCCTATTTGTATGTTCCCATGTCGCTGTTTCTGGATTTTTAGACATTCATGGACCTTTTCTCTGGTTAGAACACCCATTTTTATGAGTATTCTGCCAAGAGTTCTACTTCTTAGTTGCTCGATGGGGGGAAGCTTTTGTGATGTTTCGATTTTTGCCATACCATTTTCCCCTATTATTAGTTCAGCTTCATACCATTTCTATTATATAACATTAAAGTCTTTTTTACAAATAAATTACATAATAGACACTTGGTTATTAGGACAACTGTTTCTTGGTCTCCTTATACGCCGATTTCTCTCTTTTTACCCTATATTTCGCCCTGAATGCCACAATTTACCTTTGAATCCTCAAATTCACCGAACTAAGAAATCATAAGGTCAAACTCATTGACTGAAGTCAAGATATAAAAAATACCAGCCAAGTCTGTTTTTCTCGCTGGTATTTTTTAAAATCTTGTTTGCTCTCAGGCAATCAGGCCCGAAAGACTGTACCAAGGTCTTCCATTTCCTTCGTCGCAGCCTTTCTCTTTTCCTTCGCCTTTATGGCTTTGTGTTTAGCGGCAGCTTTGTCCTGCAGCATGCCTGGCTGTCGGCTCTGTACGAGCATTTCATCCAGTGTAATCTTGCCGATGTCATAAAGCTGCCAGAGATGCTCATCAAGAAGCTGCATTCCCAATTTTTTGCCCGTTTGAATGCTTGAATCGATTCGATACGTTTTGTTTTCGCGTATAAGATTGGCAATAGCAGGAGTTACAACCATAAACTCATAGGCGGCAACTCTTCCTTTACCGGCAGCTAAAGGACAAAGGGCTTGACTGAGCACGGCTATCAAATTGCTGCTTAGCTGAATGCGAATTTGCTCCTGCTGGTTGACAGGGAAGACGTCAATAATTCTGGTAATTGTGCCTGCGGCGCTTGTGGTATGAAGGGTACTAAAGACAAGATGGCCTGTTTCAGCAGCCCTAATAGCCGATTCGATTGTTTCCAGGTCCCGCAATTCACCTACGAGAATCACATCAGGGTCCATTCTCAAAATTCGTCTCAGCGCCTCGCCGAAGCTCGGGACATCAACACCGACTTCACGCTGATTAATAATGGATTTTTTGTGCGAGTGATAGTATTCTATCGGCTCTTCGATGGTAATAATATGGCGGTCAAAGTTCTCATTAATATAGTTTACCATACAAGCAAGGGTGGTCGTTTTGCCGCTTCCAGTCGGGCCTGTAACCAAAAACATTCCTCTCGGCCTGCGGCACAAAGCGGCACAAATCGTGGGTAAGCCTATTTCCTCAAAACTCATAATTTTCGTCGGAATAAGACGTAAGACCAGCGAGATATTACCTTTTTGTCGAAAAATGGAGACACGAAACCTTGCATCATCACCAAAAGCAAAACCATAGTCGGTTCCACCTTCCTCCTGAAGTTCCTGTTGATTTCGATCAGGCGTGATGCTTTTCATTAAAGCCACAGTATCATCCGGCTCAAGCACCTTTGTTTCAAGCGACCTGAGTCGGCCGTCTATCCTTAATACCGGCGGTCGACCGGTAACGAGATGTATATCCGAGCCTCCTTGTGCGACACAAGCCTGAAGCAATCTGTCCATATTTACTGTTGCCATTCGAGAATCCTTAAGCACTAATTTCGTCTATTCTACTAAAATACCTTCTGTCTGCGTTATTCTCGCCACTTCCTCCGGTGTTGTTATTCCTTTAAATATTTTGATCTTGCCGTCCTCCATCAGAGTTCTCATCCCGCTCGCTTTCGCGGCCTTCCTCAATTCAGTAGCAGGTGCCTTCGTAAAAGCCAATTCCCTCAGTTCGTTGTTCATTTCGGCCATCTCAAATATAGCAATTCGGCCTTTGAAGCCGGTATCCTGGCACTGGCTGCATCCTGTCCCCTTGTAGATGGGATGTTTTTCAACATCTTCCTGGTTAATGTTGAGTAATTGTAAATGGTATGGATTTGGATTTTCATCAATTGCCTTGCAGTTACTACAAATGACTCTTACAAGTCTCTGTGCCATAATGGCTTGTATTGAGCTGGCTACGAGGAACGGCTTAACACCCATATCTATCAGACGTGTAATTGCACTGGCGGCATCATTGGTATGCAGAGTGCTGAAAACAAGGTGTCCCGTGAGCGCCGCCTGAATCGCAATATCTGCGACAACGCCATCTCGAATTTCACCAATGAGTATGATATTAGGAGCCTGACGAAGCATTGACCTCAGAATCATTTCAAATGTTAAATTGATTTCTTCTCTTACTTGAACCTGATTCATCCCGCTGAAATTGTATTCTACGGGGTCCTCCGCTGTAATAATCTTCGTGTCCGACTTGTTAAGAGCCTGCAATGCTGCATACAGAGTTGTGGTTTTACCGCTTCCGGTTGGGCCTGTTACCAAAAAGATACCGTTAGGCCTTTTGATTATCCGCTGAAATCGCTCATAATCATCCTGCTCAAAACCCAGTGACTGGAGACCAATGTTGACCGCATCCGGACGTAAAATTCGCATAACTATGCTTTCGCCATGATAGCCCGGCAGAGCTGAAACACGAAAGTCGATATCCTGGCCTCCAATCGTACGCTTAATTCGGCCGTCTTGTGGCAATCTTTTCTCGGCAATATCCATACCAGACAAAATTTTCAAGCGGGCAGTGAGGGGGGCCTGCATATTCTTCGGGATGTTGTCCTTTTCCAGGCATACGCCGTCGACACGGTATCGTACACGGACCCTATCGGTCATTGGTTCAACATGGATATCGCTGGCCCGCATATAGTAGGCACTATCTATTATTAGATTGACGAGCCTGACTATAGGGCCGTCGTCAATACCACCTGCGACTTCGGCACGAAGGGCCGCCACCTGTAACTCGTTACTGGCCTCGGCAAGTTCTGCAGCGGTCGCATCGATGCTGTGTTTGAGCTTGTCATCATCTTCACTTCCCCTGCTTTCAAATGACTCCTGGATATATGAACGAATTTTCGAAGGAATAGCAAGACGACAGTCTAATTCGGCGTTCAAGCGAAAACGAACGTTATCCATCGCGTCTAAATCCAACGGGTCGCTGATAATAAGGTTCACTTTCCCGTTATTCATACCAAGCGGCAGAACATTGTGCCTTCTTATAACATCTTCCGGCAAAATTCTTAAAGCCTCAGGCGAGATGGCAACCTTATCCATGTCGGCGTATTCTAATCCAAATTGATTTGCGATTGCCTTGGTTAGAGTTTCCTCGTCGAGCAGCTTCGATTCGAGCAAGATCTGGCCGAGCCGTTTATGATTGGTCTTCGAAGTCTTGATGGCATTGATTAGTGCCTCTTTCTCAACCAGCCCGGCTTTGTAGAGAATTTCACCTAAATGTCTCCGTTTTTTTGCCACATATGCCCCACAATTTGGTCATCATCCCCGGCAATAACTTATTATATCATTATTGAATCAGTTAGTCAATCCCGCATTTTCAGCCGGAGCATATTCAGGGCCGTTTGAACTGCTCGACGTCGTATGGAATCCCTGTCGTTAGGAAAAACAAAACGTTTAGTTTCGCACTCTTTATCGGAATCTATACTAATATATACGAGTCCGGCAGGTTTTCGTTCGCTTCCGCCGGCAGGTCCGGCTATGCCGGTTACACCGATTGCAAAAGTTGTTCCGGCTCTTTTTCTGGCGCCCTGAGCCATAGCCCGGGCAACCTCCTCACTGACAGCACCGTGTTTCTCTATCAACTGGATGGGCACATCAAGTTCGCTGGTTTTAGAACCGTTGCTGTAAGTGACCCAGCCTTGCGTGAAATATCCGCTCGCTCCGGGATTATCGGTCAGCAGCTTGGCTATATAGCCGCCCGTACAGGATTCAGCTACAGCGATTGTCTTTTTTTGCCGAGCTAATTTTTCACCTACTACCTCGGCTAACGTCTGTTCGTCTGTGCCATAAACCAACTCTCCGAGCTTCTTACGGAGTGATTTTTCGTCTTTGTCGACCATTTGCCTGGCTTCGTCTTTATCTTCTGCTGTAGCGATAATTGTCAAGGTAATCACGCCGCAAGAGGCAGTGCAGTTTATGAGCGGGTTCCTCCCTCGCTGCATGAGCGGATCGATTAATTCCGCTATGTTTGATTCGCCCGTTCCAAAGCATCTTAGTTTTCGTATCACCACAACCTGTCCACTTGCGAATCGCTGCAGCTCCGGCAACACTGATTCTTCAAACATCTGCCTCATTTCCGAAGGCACGCCGGGCAATGCGAAAAGCATTTTGCCTTCTACTTCGGCCATAATCCCCGGTGCCGTGCCAAGATTGTTTGCAAATGCTTTCGTACCGGCTGGCATATACGCCTGAATTTTATTCTTGGAGGGCATTTGCCGATTTCGACTCGTGAAAAAGTCTTGTATCGCCTGAAGAAGTTCATCCTGGAGCTGCAATTCAGTTCCGAGCCATTTTGCCAATGCCTGCCGCGTCAAATCATCATCGGTTGGGCCAAGTCCGCCGGTAGCAATAACCATGTCAGCGTCATTGCCGGCCAAATTAAACGACCGTACAATCGAATCTATCTCATCACCGATAGTGTAAGAGCTGACAACAGGTATGCCGATTGAAAGTAGTCTTTGGCCTAAATATGCAGTGTTAGTGTTTACCGTCTGACCGATAAGCAGCTCGTTGCCGATGCTGACAATACTTGCCTTTACCATAATGACCGATTTTAATTTGCGGCCCAGCCGAAAACAAGGAAAAATGCCGAGAAGTTAAAGTGTGTCGTCCATTTCCATTTTTTAAGAGGACGGATAACTTTTGGATCGAGCGGCCTTGTTCCATACGGTCCCGCTTAGCAACATTTAGGTGTTTCTATAATTGCCTCCATGTTGCGTATACAATAATATCATTTGTGTCCGTATATACCTCTATTGCTCGACATGGGGGAGTGGTTGCATAGAACATGAACCACTTTTTACCCTTACAGAATGATTCATCTTTTATACTACCCCACTTGATGATATCCTCGATGTCACTGAATTCCCGCATTGTCGTGCAAACCTGCTCACTTATTTCTGATATGTGGATCCCTGGCTTTGCCAGTGCAAGCTTGCGAAGAAGATTATTACTCGACCAGCGTTCAAGCATTAACCAGCCTGCCACCGCAGTGACAAGGCAGGCATATAATACCAAGACAACTGCAGATATGATTATTATTGATTTCTTCATGCCTAACTATTGATTATATGGTTTCCGCATAATCATTTTCGTCTGGCAGATTTGCTGTATAATATGCTTAAGATATTACGTTATAGAAAGAGTATTGTCAAAGAAAAAAACCGCAGGAAAATTTTGCAATATGAAGCTCCCAAGGACGGACGCTCGGCAGCAGTGAGTTGCTATGTGACCTATTATGGGAATACTCTGTAAATATCCTTACGATGCACAATCCGTTGGCAAATTAACAACTTATTGGTCTTATCTATCGTAATGCCGATTCTGTATCTTCCAATACGGATTTTGTATTTATCAGGATAGCCAGTCATGCGTTCAAGGTAGCCGATATCAAATGGGTTTGCAGATAATAGCTCTTCAAAAACTATCTTTTCAGCTTTAGCCTGTATCTCTTTAGGTAATTTAGAGAGTTCTTTGAGAAAACGTTTTGTATATTCGATTTTCCACACTCTATTTCAATGATTGATAATAACTCTTTGCATCTTCAATTGAAAGACGTTCGTCATTTTTTACCTCATCCATCAATTTTGCCAATCCGTAATTTTCTATTATCTCTTCTAAACGCTCAAAGTCCTCAATCGGTATTTGAATGGCGGTAGGCTTTTGATTTTCGTCCAGAACTACATGTTTATGAATTTTTAACATCTTTTCACTCCTGAAAATTTATTTTCATAACCTCACCGTATAATTTACGAAAGCGCTCTGTTGTATGGGAAATCATAGGCTATCAATATCCAGCGGTTTTGTCCTTCCTTGCTTGTGCTCTTCAATGGCCTCATCGGCAAGCCTGCTCAAAATATCTTCAGAACTCGCGAATACTTTTTCCCATTTTTTTCTGCTGTCAGTTCATCCAATAACCGTTTAGCAAGTACATTTTGTTCAAATTCCGGCAGCTTTGACGCTTCTTCAAACGCCTTTTCCAGAAGTTTTGTCATGTCTCACCTCCAATGTGTATGCACGCCTAACTATGTTTATATAATTTCTGTATATTAATATGATATTACACTATAGAAGGAGGATTTTCAAGGAAAAAATGGCTCAGGCTCTGGTCTTGCCGCCCGAAACGTTAATGACTGTGCCGTGAATATAGCCACTCCTGTCGGAGGCCAGAAAGCTCACCATATTGGCAATTTCGCTCAGCTTGCCGCTTCTTCCCAAAGGGATAGCAGCTTTCTTGTAACGTTCACGCAGCTCTTTGACAGTGATTCCTCGCGTGTAGGCCAATGCACGTTCATATTCTTCGGTCCGCAGAGCCGTTGCTTCCAATATTCCCGGTGCGACGCCGACAACCCTTACATTTTGTTTGCCAAGCTCCTTTGCCCACGAACGGGTCAAATTGTAAATGGCTGCCTTCGTGGCCGCATAGACGCTTTGACCTTCCGAGCCTTCCATACCTGATTCCGAAGCCATATTTATAATAACTCCCCCCCTGCCTGACTTAACCATCGCCCTTGCCACAGCCTGCGCACACAGAAAAACTCCCTTTTGATTGATTAACACGACCTTGTCCCAAATCTCTTCGGTCAACTCTTCTTTTCCAGCCGGGTCTACAAGCAGCCTCGGGATGTTTATCCCGGCATTGTTGACCAGAATATCAATACCGCCAAAGGCATCGAGAGTCGCTTGTATCATAGCATCCACACTTGCCTTGCCGGTTACATCGGTCGCCGTAGCAATATGATTGCCGCCAAATTCAGACTTCAAATCAGCGGCGACCTGTTTGGCCCCTTCCTCGTTTATATCGGCAACAACAACTTCCGCTCCAACCTCAGCCAGGCCCATGCAAATGGCCCTGCCGAGGCCGCAGGCACCGCCGGTCACGATTGCGATTTTTCCATCAAGATTAAGCCAATCCATTCAGTTACATCTCCAAAAGAATATTTCTTAAACAGGTTTATATGTTAATCATAGCTTTAATTACGCCATCACGATAGCCGGCTACCAGGTCAAACGCTTCTTTTGTTTCTTCGAGTGGGAAATGATGAGTTACCATAAAGTCAACACTCACCTGCCCGCTTGCAATTAAGTCAATCGCCGCCTGGACACAGTGATTCTGGCGGCGAATATATCTTATGGTAAGCTCTTTTCGCTTGAACTTGTCAACATCAAAAGAGATTCGCTCCTTCCTGGCAGTTCCTATTAAAACCAGTCGGCCGCCCGGCTTGAGTATGTCGAAAGCCTGGTTAAGCGCATCCTGTTGGCCGCAGCACTCGATAACAACATCGAGACCGGCAGGTTCGGCCCTGATAATTTCGCCGACGATGTCAATATCATTGGGATTGCCCATCCAGTCGGCACCGGCACCTCGTGCGGCATCAAGACGCGTATCGATTTTGTCCGTGACATATATTTTCGCGGCCTTTGCAGCTTTCGCAGCTAACAAAACGCTAAGGCCTATCGGACCCGTACCAAGAATTCCTATTTTAGCGTTTTGCGGCAATTCAGCACTTTTAATCCCGTATACACCTATAGAAAAAGGCTCACACAAAGCGGCCTGCTCAAGCGTAATGGCACCAGCGGTTGGAAAGCAGGAATCCTGCGGCATAACGATATACTCGCACAAACATCCACCCCCCTGCCCGGGGCAGCCGAGGAAACGCAAATCTTCACATGTATTTTCCCTGCCCATCCTGCACTGTTCACACTTATGGCACGGTACTGCGGGGTCAACGGCAACCTGGTCGCCAACCTTAACACGGGTGACTGAACTGCCTATCGCTTCGACAGTGGCCGAGCATTCATGTCCTATTATGAAAGGATACTCAACAATTTGCCTGCCGATTTGGCCTGTCTCATAGTAATGCAGGTCCGAACCACAAACGCCTACCCTTTCAACTTTCAGCAGAACATCCGTATCTTGTTTTATCTTCGGCTGCTCCACATCCCGAAACTCCATTTGCCTTAAAGCCGTCAACACCGCCGCCTTCATACTATTACCTTCTTAGAACTTCTAACAAAATGATAGTGTCCCAGGTTTGTCATTGCGAGCGAAGCGAAGCAATCTCGATTCTCAAGCTTGAGATTGCCGCGTCGGCCTTCGGACTCCTCGCAATGACATTTCCAAGCGTTTTTCATTTTGTTATACGCTCTTAAACATTAAATCTGAAATTGATGACGTCACCATCCTGAACAACGTAGTCTTTTCCTTCGAGCCTGATTTTGCCGGCGGCCTTGAGGGCCTTTTCATCGCCCAGCTCCTTTATTTCGTCAAAGCAGAAAGTTTCAGCCCTGATAAAACCCCGCTTAATATCAGTGTGCACTTTGCCCGCTGCATCATGTGCAATTGTTCCCTGCTTTATTGGCCAGGCACGTATCTCATTTGAGACGACCGTTATAAAGCTGATTAAGCCCAGCGCCGAATAGCAGCTATTGACGAATTTACTTATCGCCGACTCGGTAAGACCCAAATCAGCCATAAATTCGGCCCTGCTGTCAGCATCCAACTGCGACAGTTCAAATTCGAGCTTGGCACAGATTGTAACGACCGGCACAGAAGATTCAATGTGGTCGGTAAAATCGAATTTTGCCTCCAACTGGTTCTCTCCAACGTTTACAGCAACAGCCATCGGCTTTAGGGTCAGGAATCCGAGGGATTTAATCATTTCACGTTCAGCATCTGTTTCTATAGCTGAGCTAATCGGCTTTTCCGCCTCTATTGTTTCTTGCAATTTTTTGTGCAGGGCCAATTCGGCCTTGTCATGTTCTTGAGTCTTGGTGGGTTTATGAATCTGCTTTTCGAGCTTTTCTATTCGAGTGGCAACAAGCTCCAAATCGGCAAGCAGCAGTTCGGTCTTCAAGTCCGCAAGGTCTCTGGTTGGATTTATACTATTTCGATACGGCGGCACAGCCGGATTGTCAAATGCCCGCACCACCAGGACAAAGCAATCAGACGTTCTTATCTGGTTCATCAGCCGTCTGGCAGCGGCCCGCCCGTGCTCATCGCTAAAGTTAAAGCCCGGCAGGTCAAGGCAGTCAATCGTTGCATGGGTCGTCTTCTTCGGGTTGTAGTAGTCTGTCAGCCAATCGAGTCTTTCGTCCGGCACGGGCACCATGGCTTCTTCAATAGTAGTTGAACCAACCGGTGGAATCGGCTTGCCGCTTATGCTCGCAAAAATGGTACTCTTGCCGGATTGTAACAGACCAAGCAAAGCAACTTTCAATTATATAGCTCCTGATTCTTTATAAACTCTATTTCCATAACAGTCGTATGCCACTATAGCAGGAAAATCAACTACCTGCAGCTTCCGAATGGCTTCAGCTCCCAAATCTTCGTAGGCAATCACCTCGGCAGCAACAATGTGTTTACTCAACAGCGCCCCCGCCCCGCCGATAGTCGATAAATGCACCGCGCCGTATTCTTTCAGGGCCTCTCTAACCTCAACTCCCCTATATCCTTTCCCGATCATCGCCCGCAGGCCCTTAGCAATTAGTTTTGGGCTGAAAGCGTCCATTCGTGATGAGGTGGTCGGCCCGGCGGCGCCAACTACTCGTCCGGTCCGGGCCGGTGTAGGCCCGACGAAATAAATAATCGCACCTTCAAGTTCGAATGGCAGCTCGCGCCCGGCATCTATCGATTCGCACAATCTCTTATGCGCGATGTCCCGAGCGGTATAGACTATGCCGGTGATAAGAACCTGGTCACCGGCTTCCAAAGAGCGTACGTCAGCTTCGGTCAGAGGCGGCTGTAATTGCTTTATTTGAGCCATATATTCCTATATACTACAAATAAAGCCTAAAAGCCATAAATGATTTTATAACCACTTACCGGCAAGGGGAAACAGCAGCAGAAAAAACGCCTACGATGGGCCTTAGACCATGCTGCCCTTCCCGCCCCCCGGATATCTCACCCGCCGTCATTCTGAACGGAGCAAAGCGAAGTGAAGAATCTGGCCACAGTATGTAATCAACCTTACATCTGTCATCCCCGCCCATGTCTCATTCTTCCTGAACTTCGTCAGGTTTCTTTTCTTCGCTCATCTTTCAGCCTTTATAAAGCCGTGAGTTTCCCGCATGTTATGTCTATATGATTATCTCTAAAAGCCCCTCCAAGCACAACAAAAAATTTTAATCGCGCCATAGATCCTGCTACACTGCCCCCTTTTGCATAGCAGTCTGTGATTGTACCCTGGCTTTGTCCCACCAGCCCGCCAACAGAAGACTTTCCCGTAGCGCAGCTGATTGTATAGCAGTTTGTGATTGTCCCGGATGATGTTGCTCCAACAAGGCCCCCTACATTAACACCGATTAAAGTCGATCTAAACCAGCCGACAAGCAATCTGACCATTTGCCCCGAGCGTGAGTGGTTCATCTCGACTAATCACTCCGCCAACGTGCGCCTGCCTTGCTCCACTGTCGCCACATCGAGAGAGATGTTGCCGCCATCAGCAACAATTTGCTGCCCCTCTCGCGAGAGCAGAAATAGCAAGAACTCCGCCGCCGTGCCACCGAGTGGTTGACGCGGAGGCTTGTTCACATAAATGTAAAGGAACCGGATCAGGGGGTACCTATGGCTTCGGACGTTCTCTTCCGTCGGCACATAGAATCGCCCATCGGCCCCGGCCAGCGGGACCACCCGCACCCGCTTACAGGCGAAGAAGACGCTGGCAAATCCGATCGCTCCCGGATCCGCGGCAACGCCTTGCACAATCGATGACCCTCCCCCCTCAACCCGTAGTGACAGCCGAAATGCGCCTCCATCCAGCACCTGCTGTTGAAAGATCTGGTTGGCGCCATCATCTGGGCCGTACCCGTACAGAGTGATCTTGCGATCTGTCCATTCCCCCGCCAGTCCGAGTTTGCCCCAATTCTCGATCGAACTGCCGCCCCGATGCTGCGTCCGGGAAAAGATACCATCCAGTTGCCCAAGCGTCAGCCCTGGCACCGGATTCCTCTTCTCGACGTAGATAGCCAAGGCATCGGCAGCCACTTTGATCTCGGTGGGCTGGTAGCCGTACTTCTTGGCGAAACTCCGGACCTCCTCGGGCGTGAGCGGCCGGCTCATCGGCACGATGTCCGCCCGGCCCTCCAAGAGCGCCGCGGGGCCGATGCTTATCGGGCTGGCGGTGACTTGCAGCGTCACGTCCGGGTACATTCTCCGGAACTCGGCCGCGACGCGGGCCACGAGATTGGTGGTCGTGGACTCACCGATGCTGGTGATCTCCCCCGAGAGACCGGCTACGGACTTGTAGGGCGGAAGCTCATCGGACAAGATGTGTGTGTCATTAGCGTCACCCACGGCAACAGGGAGAGCGGTGTCGGCCTTATAAACGACCTGGTAGCTTGCGCCTCGCCCGCCGCTCACCGGCGGCGAAGAGCATCCCACCACGACGGAACAGACCAAGGCAATGACAATCATCAAGTGCAGCCATGTCATTTGGACATCTCCTTTCTGCCCGCATCACTTGCGTTTCCCGCGACGGTCCTGAGCCGCCGAATGACCAGGAACACCGCCACCAGACCAAGGATGAACATCGCGAACAGGATTCCGATCGCCATGTAGACCCGCCGGAAGGCATCGTGCACCACCCGTTGGCTCTGCTCAGCTGCCTTCTTCATCCGCTCGTCGGCCGACTGGCTCACCTGCTGAATCCGGCGGTCCCATTCCGATGATCCGAGCAATTCGTTCGATGACTTGAGCATATCGTTCATCTTTCCCACGGCCAACGCCAGTTCCTTTACTGCCTCCGTATACTCGCGGATGTCGAACTTGCGATACCCAGGCAGATCGACGGCCCACCGATCCCACGCTTCGAACCTGGCAAACACGCTGTCCGCCGTCTTAAGCATCTCGTTGAGCGACTTGCTCGTCGGTCCCAAGGAGGTGACGAGCTCGTTCGCCTCGCTTACGACAGCCCTCACATTGGCGACCATCGCGTCTGTCTGCTTCATGCGGTCGTCGAGGGCGGTGAAGATGTCATCCTTCAGCGTATCCACCTGCCATCGCAACAGGGTGGGTTCGCGTTTTAGCATGTAGAACATCCGCTCCGCAAGCAGGCGGGCCTCATCGATGGCCTGGCCCGTCTGTCCGACGTTAGCGAAGAACCCACCGGCAGCGAGCACCTCGGCGTTGGCGGACTTGCCGCGGCCGATGGCAAAGTTGGAGAAGCGGACAAACGATACTCTGACCATGTCGGGGTTGTGCCGCCGCCAGTCCCAGAGCAGGTAGTCCAGCAGGTCGATCTGGTCGGGCCTGAGCACCTGGGCAGCCAGAGCCCAAGCCTCCACTCGGCCGTGGTGCAAAGCCCGTATCAGCAACTCTTCGCGGCCCGCGAATACCTCCGCGACCCTATCGTCGTCGATCCATACTTGACTAACCAGCGTAGTAACGACCACCAGGTCGAGCATGCGGGTGAATGCATCAGCGTTGCTGGCAATGTCGTAAATGTTCGTGGCACAGTCCACCATCAGCACCTGAGCTTCGCGGCGCTGCACCGGATCGGGATTATCCTTTTTCAGGGCATCGCAAACGGAATAGAGCAGACCGACGTAGCGATCGGCGAAGGCGCGGGTCAACTCGTCAAGCTCCGCCAACCTGATCGGCTGGTTGCTGTCCGTTTCGCTGATTTGCTGCGGCTCGTCCTTCGTTCGATTACTCGTCGGAGTGGCACACCCGCCGCAAACGAACAAAACGATGCAAACCCCCAGCAGCGAGGCGAATTGATACGTCCGCAAATACAATCGCACTGCTTGCGTCATCTCAATCGTAATTGCAGTTTTCAACTTTTTCACCTTTCCCAAAGGCAGACCTAGTTAACACAATGCAGGGGCTATTTATTAGTCGCTGCCCTGCATTTTCTCGCCCGCCCTTTCAATGTCCTTGCCGGCGCCCTTCCAGGTGTTGCAGCCGGTCAGACAAAACGCTGACGTTAACAA
>Ga0315549_1001393_pt1 | contig 25304 bp, 40 predicted proteins | sample SalMarSW160200MG_FD_203101 | JGI IMG/M metagenome (GOLD analysis project Ga0315549, IMG submission 203101) | Salt marsh sediment microbial communities from the Plum Island Ecosystem LTER, Massachusetts, United States - Salt Marsh Sediment SW1601-200 ... | reverse complement strand
TTATTCCAAATTGTCTCTATTTTCATCTGGTTATTTCCTCTAAATATTCAGTGAAGATATTTACAATATTTTTCTTATCATCTTCCTGGAATAATAAGAATTTCCTTTGTGGTATCTTGGCCGTTCTGGCTTTTTGATGTACCACCATAGCAAATACATCTTCTCCTGCACTTGAAATCCAATGAAGTGCTTTTGCCTTCACAGGACGAATAGTCCTTGCCGGTATTTTAATCGAACCACCCTCTTGATGAATCCGCATATAATCAAGGTTGGTCCCGATCTGTACTTTCTGGTTAGATACTACTTTATAAACGATTGAGCCTTTTCCATGTCCGGTATCCTGTAGGATCTTAGCTCCTTTTCCTTCTTTTCTCCGCATAGCTATAGTCATAGGGGAAAGTGGGGCCCACCTTTTGGGCCTGCCTTCTGCTCTAAAATTTTTATCGATAGAAGAAAGCATTAATATCCCGCACCGCTTCAAGGGGATTCTAAGATCCTTAGCTTTATTCCCGGCTTTTTTTAATAGAGCTTTTACCTTCTCATCATTTTTGATTTCATAACTGATCAATGCCCCGTTAGTCATCGGCCAGATCCTCTAATTTATCAGGATCGGTTTTCCAATTAGTCTCATCCCTCTCGTCAAAAGTCCGTTTATAATCTTTGGTACTCGATTGAACAGCCCCTACTTTTAAAGTAATCCCTTCGATCTGTTTCTTGCCCTCGGCAATTTGTTTAAGGATATCTTTGGCCTCTTTATACCGGTCAATCCACTCATTGGTACTCGGCATTTTACCGGAATATAATCCCCGCATAACATAATAGGCTGCAATATCCTCGGATAAAGATTTTATTATAGCCGGTACAGTCTCCAAAGCGTCAAGGGCAGCCAATAGGTCGGATGAAAAAGCTGCCCTTATTTCTGCGTCAGCCTTAATAATAGCTTTGGCCAATAATCCTTCGGGAACATTACTTGCTGCCATATTCAAATTAGTTAATACATCAGTATCTTCACAAAAAGCCATTTATTATTCCTTCTCTTTTTTTATCTTAATTGAATATTTTTCACCATTAATAATAATTATTAATTTTTCATTATCTACAATCATATTATCTAAATTACCCTCGTTAGATGTAATATTCATGAACGCTTCGAGTATCCAATTAATAAGTCTTACTTTAATAATAGGGTTATTGCTCATAATATTTTCTTGGGGAGTTTAAGGCACTCCCCAAGCCTATTAATTTTTAAGATGCAACCGTAAGTGCTTCTCCTTCGGTAGTACCATATATTTTTAAATCCGTAGAACTACTGGTAAAAGTTCCTCTAATATGAGATTTGTATAATTTACCAGCAGAACCAGCAGCCAATGTTACGTTTCCTGGGAATACTGAATTATGAGCATAAAGATGTCCACTACTCGGTATTGTTAATCCCATTGCTAAACCACAATAAGAATTTCTTAACCAATATCTGACAACCCCTGCTGTGCAAGTAAGCGTGGGTTCTTGACGTTGAACATAAGCACTAAGAATATAATAGGTCATCATATCATCCATGTCGATAGGTTTATTTTCAGCGGTATCTACTTCTAAGACGGTCGTCCCTGGAGCACCTACAAGATCGAATATATCCCTATAGCTTTCACCACGGATACCAAAAGAGAAAACATTCGTGAATGCAATACTATCAAGAACATGGATTGAACCATTCTTCCAGTAAAATCTACCGGCATTATTCACCGTTAACATGGTTTTTCCAGTATGCCCCGCGCCGGGCCCCGCATTGCTAAGCAAACAATCTTCAAATACACATTCTTTTTGTAAGAAATGTGTATTGGCATTAGCACCCAAGAAATTAATTGGGTCCCAGAAATCAATACCCTTGACATACAAATAATGCAGATGATCATTATTAGAATTACATTCAAGGGCATTACCACTTGAAGGATGTACAATCACGCTATGTGGTCCACCCATCGCCATAAGAGAAATATTATATAATGCAGTACTGTCAAGATCTATGGTTTCGACATAAGTTCCCGGGAAGATCATAATTGTATAAGCCAAAATATCAGAATTATCAGCCTTGGCAATAACTGCTTCTATTGCTTTCCCGATACTTGCGAAAGGATAACTAAAAGAGCCTTTCCCGTTGGTGTCATCCCCACCTTTGCTGACATAATAAGTATTATCAGAAACGTCATAAGTTCTTATGTCTCCTCTTCCATATACATCACCTTTAAATACGGCCTTTCTATAAAATTTATCAATTCCCATAATATTAAATCTCCTTTTCTATAATCTTTTAAGAGAGGGAGATAAAGATTTCTCCCTCTCTGTTGTTTTTCTAAGTTGATTAAGTTATACAAGCCTTCATTAAATAACTACAATCGACTGAAACTAATTTCTCATCGACTATCATTGAAGGCTCAAACCAATCACTATGTTTTACTTCTATTCGGGCCCTGCGAGTTTTATTTTTTCCAACTTTAAAGGTATAACCCAAAGAGAATTTTTTAATTCCCGGTCTTGGTTCTACATAAGCTAATATGGCATGTTTGCCCCACATATAACCATAAACCGCATTCTGTCCTTCTTTTTTGGTATTGTACCCGGCAGCTCCGATTATTACTTTATCTACTTCAAATATTGAAGCCATAAGTTCAGCGGTAACTACACCTTTTTGGACATATTTAATCCGTTCCAGAATATCGGGATGGTGTTTTAATTGGTCATAAACTTGTACACCTAATAATAATGTATTCGGATATCTGAATATCCTGCTGTGGATATCCTGCTTCCCGGTTTCAATATCACTAATAGGATCAGAGTTAGTATAATCTTCCCATTTCACGGCAATGGTAGCATGGTGAGTCATCCCTGCCCCAGTCAATAAATCGACTATTCTTTTTTCTTGAGCAAGTTCAATAATATCAGTTAAAAATTCTGTAGTATCTACTTCAAGATTTAGAGGTTTATCGGCATTGTTTTTTTCTCGATCATCTATCAAATCATTTAGAGCATGTTCCTCACACTGATAAGTCCCGGTGGTTACTTTCCAATCTACAGTCTTTGATTCAGTCTTAGGGGCTCTCAAAGTTTGAGGAATTCTAAATCTATCTGCTTTAGAATCATATTTATAATATTTATCACTTTCTTTTTTTACCGGCACAACCGGCAATAATTGCAATCCCACATATGCAGCATTGCTATATTTTTCAGAAATATTACTTAATATTGCGTCTGTATGCACATTCGCTAATTCTGGCATTTATTTTCAACTCCTTTCTTTTTAATATTAATATTTATTATGCATTGTAATACATGTGAGTTAGTAAAACTTCTACGATATCATTTTGAGCAGTAGCTGCTTCCAAATCTATTGCTCCAGCAAAATCCTTAGCAGTGGTAACCGGAGTACCAGCTCCACCAGCAATAGACTTTATAGGTACTGCTTCGTTAACTGCTGCATCCATTACTAATTTACTTGTTCCTAATACTCTTACCCTGGCAGCTTCGCCAACAGCAGGAGTATTTTGTAAAATACCAATAGACACTCCACCGGCACCGCAAACAATGGCAGTACCATCAGTATCGAGTGTAATGAAATGATATTGGGCTGCAGCAAGAGTTGCTGAACCACAAACTAAAGTTATATCTAAAGCTCCAACAGCTTGAGACATTACGATTCACATCCTTTCTTATTTTCAAATTTTTACATAACCAAAGATGACTGAAATGGTTTTATTAATTTATTATATTTCTTAAGATTTTCCTTTGCGGGTAATAACCTTAAATTTTCCAAAGCCCAACATCGTTGGAAATCATAATCCTCTGGTTTATTAAAGTTAAAAGCACTTATTGGAATAATATGGTCTATATGAAGTTCACCCCGTAAAAAATCGTTCCAACTATAATCCAATGGCATTGTCTTTAATAATCGTTTGATTAAATCATTTACTGTATAACCTACAAGGACTTCCCAGTGTTTATTGCTTTTTAATTCTTTCTCTATTTCCTTTGAAATTTTCCAGTTAAGATTAAATCTCAAATTTGTTCTATATCTATTTTTAAAATATTGAGAATTATTCTCTCTCCATCTTTTACAACATTTTTTTAATTTCTCAGGATTACGTTTTTGCCATCTTTTATTTATTTCTATTACTTTCTCAGGATTATCTTTTCGCCATTGTTTCTGTTGTTTTTTTCTTTTATCTTTATGTTCAATATAATATTGTTTATTATATTGTTTTGTATTAGACATATTGCTCCAATTCTATTATATTATTTTTTCTTAGATTCAGTTGAATCTAAAACTGCTAATACAGAATCGCGGTAAGACACATTAGGATTTTTCTCCATGTATTTCTGGACTTTCTTCTCTTCTGGAGTTAATTTTTCTTTACCCTCTTCTTCCTGTTCCTCTTCACCCTTGCTTAATTCAGCAAAAATGGAGTCAGAGAAATTAGGTTGAAGTTCGATAAATTTTTCCAGTAATTCCCGCTGTGAAAGTTTAGTCTCTTTGTCATCTACCGTAAACTTTATTTTCTTTTCATCGGAAGCGGACTCTACAAGAGCCATTAAAACTTCTTTCTGTTTAGGTAGAAAACGCATGTCTTTATCGGAGCAGTGATCATCAATAAAGGTTTTAATTTCGGCTTCTCTTTTTTCTTTAGAGATTTTGCCTAGTTTTTCTTCTGCTTCTTTGGATTTTTTCTCTTCAGTTTCAAACTTCTCTTTGTATCCTTCGGCAGTTTCCTTTTCTTTGTTTACTGCTTCTTTTTCCTTTTCTAATTTCTCAAAATCTTCCACCGCTACGAATTTCTTTCCTTCTACTTCAGTTATTTTAATTCCGTTAGGCATAATGTACACCTTCCTTTCTTTAGATTTTTCTATATGTGGTTGCCCCGGCCCGGGACGTTCGACCCTTCTCATTTGCCCGCCACATTCGGGACATTTTAATTCATCACAATGCTTATCGGAAGTCATTTTATAACCACATTTAATACATTCACAATTATATTTTTCAGGTTCTTGATATATAATTAAAGTGGCCTCATCAGCGTTATACAAGGCTGCAATATCTTTTAAATTGGTTACCGCCGGTAGATCAGCACCTAAAAAAGCTATGGCCGAAAGGACCTTATTATATTTCTTTTTAGTGCTAGGCTCGGTATAACCGGCTAAAATCTCACTTGATATCCTCTTATATGCCCCATTTTTAATTAATTGATATAAAACCTTAGGCACTTCCTTTATATCTACTAAAATTTTATCCCCTGCCCTCTTCAACTTTGTAATCCAGCCACCAGCAGGTAATCCTGTTCTCTGTAATAGCGCTTGTTTATCGTCATGACCCAGTTTTACTTTAGGTTTTAGTTTGTCAATTATTTCATTAGTGCCATTTACAATATCATTAAGGTCTTTATCGGTGATTTTATTACCCTTCCATACTCCGATACCAAAGACCTCAACATCTTTTAATTCATAAGTCTGGGAATAAGCTTCCCACATTGCCAATTCCAGAGTGCTTAAATTCCCCTGGGTTTCAGTTTTAACCCAGTTACCCTCTTTATCCTTTTTCCAACCTGCTTTTTTAAGACCGGCCCAGGCTGTGGCATTAGCTAAACCTTCCCTGTCGGCTCTATCTTTGTACTGCTCGTAAGCATTATTATAAATATCGATCCAGGTTTTCTGGGCATCAGCCGGTAAACCTTTTATCCCTTCCGGGATATCACTCGGATACTTGTAAGGCATATAACTCAACTCCTTTTACATTTATAAAATTTTTAGGCTTTATAGCCATAATTTTGGCCTTATCTCCTTTAGATATAGGAGTAAATTTCTCATATTTAGTTACCGGGACCAGAGTTCCCCTGCACTCATAATGATTGGGTGGTTTTACCCTGGCTAAATCAGGATCGCCCTTTTCAAATACCTGGCCATCCAACCGTTCGCATATCTCGGTAGTCCGATCATCCATAACAGAGGAATAGGCTACTGCCGGCACAAAATCCCCTACATCCGGATCGTTCATCATGGCCCAGCGCCCCTCATTATAGGCATCGCTAAAATTGGTTCTTACTACATTTTCAAGGTGCCAGGGAGTTAATTCTCTCCCGGTTTTTATCTCTATCGCAGTAGTCCCGATATATTCTTTAAAAAATCCATCCAATTGAAACATTATCTCTGAGGTAGTAGTCCCGCCTTTAAGACCGTTATATAAGATCGCCCTTGCTTCTTTTAAGACATCATCTCTTATCACTCCAGCAATCCAGAAGGATTTATTATTTAAATACTGCAGAGCCTTTTTAGGTGGCAACCCAGGGACTATATCAATAAATTTCATTTTACCCAGTTCGCTGTTTACTTCTTCCCGGCCATATTGCCATAAATCTCTTAGGTATTCCTGTATTTTATTCTTTAATTCTCCGACATAAGATAATTGTATTTTTTCAATCTGGGAAGCTGAATTAGTTTCAATGATCTTCTTTCTTAAGATATCTTTTTTAAGAGCTTCCTTCTGTTTATTTATAATCTTTATAAGTTCTTCTTTAGCTTCTGCTTCCCAATTATTTAAATTTTTAATTATCCTGGTAAAATCACATTTTTTTTCATACTGGTTAGTTTGCCTTTTTAACCCGGCTTGATAATCTTCTGCAAAGCCCCCGCCTTTAGGTTTGGGTTCAGGTAAAATTATCCCTTCTTCTTTGGCTGGGATCTTAAGGAATTCCCGGACCCACTCCTCTTCCGGATTAATCAGGCCACCGTCAACTAACATTTTAGCAATTTTAGCCTTTGCTTCCTGATCATCTTTTATAAGTGATTCAAATTTAAAATAAGGATATTTAGGATCTGGGAAATTAAAATCTATCAACCGCTTTATGATCTGTTCCCGGACTATGGTATCTTCAGTTTCGCCTCCTAAATAATCAAGTATGTAAATAAAGATATCAAAATGAGTTTTAGAAAGAGCCCAACTTCCTTTTTCCCCGGTATCCATTAAAAGAGTCCCCACCAGTAAAGCCCGGGAAATCATGACATTATTGGTGTCAAAGGCTGATTTATATCCTGCATCGCCTCTTCTAACAGCCTCTAAAAGTTCAGCTTCTAAACCTTTGGGCATTACTATTGCAGTATCGGTTTGAATGGTTTTTAATATGTCTAAATATTCATCCTGTTTATTCTTGGGAGTACCGGTTTCATAACGACCTATTACAGTGGGCTGGCCAAACTTTTCTAAAAAGATATTCCAGAATCTTTGTACAATATCATTAGAGAAATAATACCGGTAGGCTGCCCTAAAATCAGACTCACCATATAAGCTGTCCGCATCGTCATCATTGGGATTGTAGGCAAAGAGGATAAATTTATTGACAGGCAAGTGTGTATTATAACCTTCAATCAAGCCTTTTTCTTCAATATTGCCATGTTCATCACATTTAAACATATAATTTATAGCTTTCCGGACCTTGATATTATCAATCCCGATCATCCCTTTAAATTCTCCACTGGGAAGGACCTTATAATTAATTTCAGCCACTGAAAAACCGTCACGCATAGCATTCCAAATTTTGAGCAGGGTATTATTTACATTACCCTTCATTTCAGAAAAACAATGCTTAATAAATTCAGCCTGTTTTACTGCATCTGGATCGTCCTCATTTTCCGGCCTGATATCCCAAGGAGTAGATAATCGAGCATGCTTCTTTAACATAAATACAGCCTTAACCTGGCCATCTCTTCGTTGCATTTTCCTATATATTTCCAATCCTTTTTTTTCTACCAGGTCATCAGGATTGTAGATAGGAAGATCACCAATTCCCCAAATATCATTTTTAGAGCGGGATATTTCACCCATATCCGGTTTAGCTAATTTCTTTATGTTATCTTTAATATTTTGAAATATATTTTTAAAATCCATATATCTCCTTTAGAAATAAAAAAAAGAGAGCCAGTAAGAAGCTTTTAGGTTTCTCAAAACTGGCTCTCTAAAGTGGAGCTCTATAAACAATATTTATTTTTTTTCAGAATAGCACAAAATTATTTATTAGTCAAATCATTTTACTTTACATAACGCTAATTATAGGCTAACAATTACCAATCCTGGTTAGAAGTCGCCCTTTTCCCTGCACTTCTTCCTTCAATTATAAAACTATCCTCTAACATGTCAGGCATTAACTCATACACCAGCCAAACTAAAGCATCGAGACGATCTGGGGATTTATCCCCTGGCACCCACTCACAAAGTTGATCTTCTAAATCCGGGAAGTTCCCCACGTGGTGGATTTTATTTTGTTCATATAAGGCACTAACTGGTTCAGCTCTCACATATTTACCCCGGGAAGCCCTGACGCTCTTATATGAGATATTTGCTTCAATGGACCTTATAACATATTCAACCATATCACCGCCATTATTTACTTCTCCTACTATTCGATCCGCCAAAAGTTTATGATAAGCGGTTACCGCGGCATTGCCCCATTTATCCGGACTTCCCTTTATGGTGGCATCTTCTAAAATCCATACGTGCCTGTCCTCACTTAAACCGCCTCCAATTATCCCGGTTTCAGAGGACATAATATTGTCAGTAGCCTCTGGATCGATGGCAATTGCAATCCTGATTAATTTAGGCGCTTTATTTCTACGATTATTTTCAATAATCTTCCTGGTCCATAAAGCATTAGGGTTATCCTCTAAGATCTGTCCATGAATCTCTTGCCTCCCCAATCTTGTACCTTCATATTTTTTAATTACATAATCAAAATATCTTTGAGGTAGATTATCCTTATTCTCGTAAGTACTGCCAGTAATATCTATAGTATCGGGGTCATCTTTCAATTCTTTAATTATTGGAATAGGTCTGGGAGTAGTGGTAACTAAAATTCTTATATCCTCTCTATTTCTCAACCCAAATTGAAGATTATTCCATACCGCTTGAGGATGCTTGAATTTGGCCAGTTCATCTATCCAGGCAATATCATGACTTGGCCCCCTTACCTGGTCTGGCTCATCCCCTGAATAAATAGTCCCCACACAACCATTAGGCCAGGTTACTCTTCTTTTGGAAGATTCATATGTGGGCATAAAATCAGGTCTTGAAACTTTTAGTATTGAAGCAGGCCCCAACTCTACCATTATATCTCTGGCGTCTGCTTTAGTTTCTCCAATTAAAGCTATATGTTCAGCTCCCTTTTTAGCCTGACTTATAACATATTCTGAACCTGTCCGGGTCTTTCCCCAGCCCCTTCCGGTTCTGATCAGCCAGGTCAACCAGTCTCCGAGTGGCGGTAATTGTTTCGGCCTAGCCCAGACTTCCCAATCATATAAGATATCTTCGGCTTCTTCTTCGGTCAGGCTATTTAGTAATTTGTCTCTTTGCTCTTTTGGCAATAAGGCTATCGATTCTTTCAATGAGTTTCTTTTTGGCATCGATAATCTTTAATTCTCCTTCGACTTTTATATTATGTTTTTCAGAGGGATATATCCCCATCAACTTAGCTTCCTCTTTGGTTATTTCAAATACTAATCCTAAATCAGCGATATCAACCGTCTTTTTATTATCTCCTCTTCCTATGATAACTTTTTTATTATAGGCTTTATCTTTTAAATCCCTCAATTGAGATATATGATAGCCCATTCCCGCCCTTTTCAAATTCTTAAAATATTTTTGCCATTCTTTTTTTGCTGAATTAATATAATTATAGGCTTGCCGCTTTTCCAGACCCCAGTTTTTTGCAATGAATTGCAATATAAAACTCATCGGTTTTCTTCTTAATAATAAGCTAACCTGATATATCCTTTTTTGTTTTTCTACTTTGTCTATTTCAGTCCTTTTATTCATTTATCTCCAATTATCTTTTGAAATAAAAAAAGAGCTACCATTCAAAGAAGGTTTTAAACTTCTTAAAAAATGGCTCTCTTATTTGGAGCTCTACAATATTCTATTTTAATTATATCACTTGGATTTAATTACTTCAAATATCTAATATAAGTTAAATAGGAATCAAAATATAATAATTAATTTTCGGTTTCATTCCTTTAACCTCACAGTTATTTTATTCGGATTGTGATAATCGACTATATTTATCGCACCGCAACGATCTTTCGAGCATTTAATCTCTATCTCGGGGCCCCCTTCCTGATGATCTTTACTGATAGAAAAGAAGAGAGGCCTGCCGCATACTACACATCTTATTTTTATCCTTTTCATTTTATATCGCTTGCCCCTTTTAGTCAATTTACTCCCACCCAGGAATCAACTTGCTATATTTCTCCATTTCTTTATAGCTTAGTATTTCCTCAAAATCTATTCCCAGATTATCACATAAAAATTCAATCATTTCTCCATTAGCTTTATCCCTTGCGTATTTATCCGGTATTATAAACTTCAACCTGGCAAATTCTTCCGGATAATATTTTTTAAACCGACTTAATTTGGTTTTATCCACTGACCTAAACCAGCCTTTAACCTCATATAAATAATAGTAATCCTCGTAATATAATATAAAATCCGGTTTATAATATCTCTGTCCTCTTTTTATTTTATTAAAGCAATACTCGAAGGGTTCATATTTCCAATTGCATTTCCTTAGATTAAAATATCTGGCCACATTCGCTTCGAATTTTGACCTGAAATATTGTTTTAGATCTTTCCGGTAACCGCCTTTAGCTACTTCCATTTAATTATTCCCCTTACATCTTGCCTAATATTTTTAATGCAGGTTGAAAAGATTTCTCTAATTTGTTACCCTTAATTCTATTTTCTTCTTCAGTTAATAGTCTTAAATTAGTTAACGCCCAGCAACGTTTAAAATCTGGATTGTTAGACGTATTATAATTAAATGCTGATATAGGAATAATATGGTCGATGTGTAACTTTCCATCTAAAAAATCTTGCCATACATAACCCCGAGGCAATGTATATTTTAACCGTTTTATTAAATCAACTTTTGTATATCCAACGAGAGTTTCCCATTTTCTATAATTTTTCTTACCTTTTAAAGACCTGCGTATCTTACTGCTTATTTTGTTGTTAATATTAAGTTTTAAATCTGTTTTACGTTTCATATTTACATATTGCCTTCTTTGTTCAGAATTATTTTGACGATATTGTTTTCTTCGTTCTGATATCTTTTCACAATTATTTTTCTTATATTTTTTTTGTTGCTTTAATATTTTTTCGCAATTATCTTTATAATACTTCTTCTGTTTTTTTAATATTCTTTCACGATTTTTAATATACCAATTCCTATCTCGTTCTTTTTCTTTGTCATTTTTCATTCAATCACACCCCCCCCATCCTAAAACGTTTTTAGCCATATATGTATTTGATACAGGGTAAATATTTTAACCCACATCCAAACAATTGCACCTATGCTGGCAATAACAACTATTAACCAACCCCACTCATTAACTTTTTCTGCTTTTTTAACCGGGCTGCTAAATCCTTTAATCTGCTGGTTAGACCATCTTAATCTCACTTAATCACCTTCTCTTTTGGCTTCGGTAAGTATTTTTGCTCAAAATCATTCATTATTTTTTCTACATATCCATCATAACTATGATGTCTCTTACATTTTTCCCACATCAGCCGACACTTCTTGCCTTGCTGGAGTTGTGTTTCTATAATACGTATAGCTTCGTTTAATTTTGCTATATATTTATCAATTTCTCTATGAGGTAATCTTTCAATCCATATATAATCTTGTTTCTTTAAAAATTCTATCGCTTCTTTCATATTCATTTAATCAGTCCCTCCATACTTTTTATCTTTAATTCTTCTTCTTGTTTCTTTTTTTCGGCTCTTCTAATATTCTCTTGGAGATAAAATTTATTAGTTCCCTTGCGGGTTTTCGCTTCATAATTTTGCTGCTTTCTATTTTTCTTTTCTCTTCGTCTGGCCTTGAGCCATTTTTTCTTTTTTAGGGTGTTTAATTTTTTCATTTAATCATCTCCAATAAACCCAGAAATACGATATCCTTTTTGCCCCTTTTTGTGAGAATAAATAAGATCGCTTATTTTCTTATATTGATTTGGATTTATACGTTGCAGTCTTTCCCTCATATCCCGCCAGACGGTAGTTATAGAAACTTTAAATTTTAGAGCAGTAATCTTTAGGGTTGCATTATTTTTTAATATAAAAGTGGCCTCATCAAATACCCTTTCCACGATAGTTTTAGAAAAATTGGATTTAATATTAACTTTGGGTTTCATGGGTTAATATCCCCTTTCTTTTTTACTTTGGATTAATTATTCTTTCATTTTTTTCATTTCTATGAACCATTTACCGTCTTGAGTCTCTACAATTAGTTTATTGCCTTCAACTTTGGTATTTAAAAAATCACGAGTCCATTCTATGGCAGAAGCTATGAGACAATCTCTACAATTTTCATCATTTATTCCATACCAATAGTGTTTAAACCGTAACTTTTCAACTTCTTCCAAAGTCTCATCACTTAATTTAGCAAATACTAAACTTGATAATATTAATAGAATTACAATTATTATTAAAAGTTTTTTCATTCTAATCTCCTTTCTTTATTTTTACTCATTTGCAATCGCCCTTTCCTTTTTTAATATATTCCGGACCAAAAACTTATCGTTTCCAGTCTCAACCGTGCTATAAAATTTTATATGCTGATTGTTTATCCTGGTATTCTCCTCTATTTTAGCCAATAACTCAGGACTTATCCTTTTTTTGAAAGGTATGAATTTTTTCCTTTTTAATATTGGGCCTTTTATGTCCATGACCTTTCTTTTTGCTAAATTATTTTCCCGATATCTTTTACTTATTGCTTTTGCCTTTCCAGGATTTTTTATACACCATTTATTACGCCTCTCCTGATATTCTTTTTTATGGTTCTGATAATAAATTTCAAAATATTCTTTGTCTTTTCCCATTTTATTTTTTATTAATACCCCCTAATTTTTATTTTTATGTGGCCCTCCTGTTTAGGTGCTTGAGCTGGGAGCCAAAGTCCGGGTTTTGGAAAACCTCCAACTCCATCTTGCAGAAGGGCCTTATTAATTTCCCTTATTCTTAATATCTCCTTCTGCTCTTGCCAGCCAATCAAATATATATATTGAGTAATTATTATGAAATTTTTCTTTTATCATATTTTCATGTCCAGGATGACTTTTAAAATATTCTCGAATCTTATTTAGTTCTATTTCTACTTCAATATTTGGAAATATTTTAGCCCACCGATCTTTAATATCTTGATCTATTCCATGCCAGGACCATAATACAAAATCGAACTCTATTTCATTAGCCGGTTTCTTTTTCTTATTTAATGTCTCGAAATGCTTATTTGGTACCTTTTCTTTATTTTCTTTATTATCTTTAAGAGTTTCTTTAAACGGTTGTTCACCCCCCTTGATATCCTTATTTTTTATACTATCTCCTGTATTGTTAGGCATACCTAAACTTGAGTTTTTCACAAGTTTAACTTGAGTTTTCCTCAAGTTTAATTTGAGTTTTTCACAAGTTTTACTTGAGGTTTTATCAAGTTTTTTAAAACTTGAGTTTTCCTCAAGTTTCCACTTATCATAATGTTCATTGAATTGGTAGCATTTTCTTCTTATTATTATCTTGTTTTCAAGGATCATCTTATTTATAATTTTATTAAAGTAACCCTCATCCATTCCTATATCATCAGCTATTTGCCTTTTTTTTAATTTCTTGGTCCAATCCTGCCTTCTTCCTAATCCATCAAAACCCCAGGACCACCGTATAATATAAAATATTATCCTCATCTCATCTTTGCTTAATAAACCCTTAGCAAGTATATTTATCAATATTTTATTTTTTATTGGAGTAGAATCTTTTGGGATCATTTATTTGTTTTATTTCCTTTGTTTTCTTCCTTATATCGAATAAACTTAATTGCCCCTTATACATATTCATTAAAACGTGCCTGGCCCTTTTGAATTCTTTCGCTGCTTTACGCCTTAGTCTCTTATAACATTCCAGCGCTTCTCCATCCGCACCTTTCCAGCAATAGCCCCCAGGATTATGTGGAGTGCTGATAATGGGGTAGCCTTCCTCAATTAGATCTTCTATTATTAACCGGACCCGGCGGGGTGTTATACTTTCGCCCCACCTTAATTTATATTCATCGGCTATCTCGTATTGACTAATTGGGTCGGAAAATCTTTGATATGGTTTTATAATAGATATTATTACAGCGTTATTGTTAGGCATTTAAATTTACTTCCTTTAAATCTTCTTCTAAAACATAATCAGTTTTGCCCATAGTATATGCAACTAGATAAACTTGTTTCATTTCCCGGCCATTTGCTGCAATATAAGATTGTCCAAAATCACCATCATCAAATACAGATATAAAAGTCTTAAATTTTCTATATCTTGTGCCCATTACATAACCAATCCTTTTTTCATTTAATGTAACCCTTTTAATATTTTTTATTTCCTTTGTTTCATCCGGTATAAAATCATCATCCTTAACGTGCAAATAATTAGAGGTTTTCCTCAAGATATTTTTATAATTTACTTTCTGACCTAATTTAAATTTCATTTAATCGATCTCCTTTTTCCGGGGACAGGCCAGACAGAGCCGCAAAAACCTGTCCCCGCCTCTTTTAACACTCTTATAAAACTACAAAGAGATATTAAACCACAATCAAAGGCCTTCACCTCCTTTCATTATTTATATCTTTAATGCAGGTTGAAACGGTTTAGATAATTTACTACATTTTTTTAAATTTTCTCTTGCAGGTAATAACCTTAAAATTTTCAAATCCCAACATCTCTTAAAGTCTGTATGTTCGGGCTTAGTAAAGTTGAATGCATTTTTAGGTATTTTATGATCAATATGCAATTTACCCTGTAAAAAATCCTGCCAAGTATACCCTTTTGGCATAGTCCGTTTTAATCTTCCCATTAAATCGTTTAAATTATATCCAACGAGAGATTCCCATTTTCTACCTGCTTTATTACATTTTAAAGATTTCCATATCATATAACTTATTTTATGATTGAGATTATATTTTAAATCTTTCCTTAATCTATCCCTTCCATAATGCAACTTTATTAATCTTTTCTTTTCTTTAATATTTTTTATAGAATGTTCTATTATTATTTCAACTATCGCTTCAAGATTATTTTTTAAACGCATTTCCTCTTTCTCTTTAGCATAATATTCTTTACTTCCAAACATATTTGTTCCTTTTTATAGAAAAATTATAGTTCTCTTATAGTTTAAAATAAATTGGGCTGAACTCTTTTTATTCTCTTTTTAGCCATATCGATATATTCTTGTTTTATCTCAATACCGACAAATCTTTTTCTTTGCTTTAAGGCCACCAATGCGGTAGTCCCAGCCCCCATAAATGGATCTAAAACTATTCCGGATTTAAAACCGGCATTGCAGCCACAATCAAAATATCCTTTAAATTTATATTCTGCATTTGTTTTCACTTTGAATTTCGTTTTTGTTTCTTGCCCGGCATGATGTTCTTCTAAATTTCCTTTGCCTAGATATTCTTTATATTCTTCTGTCGGCTCTAATATTTTTACCCTTGCCTTGCCACATTTCTTGCAAATAAATTCAGGGCATCCCGCTTTAATAATCGGTTCGATCAATGTTTCAGGGAAAGTATTACCCGTAATAAATATTCTTCCATTCCTTCTTGCAATCCAAGTCCCATTTTTAGTTTTAGGACACCATACTTTACCCTCGTATTTAATTGTTCTTATATTTTTATCCTTACCATTAGTTTTTCTTATACCAATGTGAGTTCTTTTTGTAAGATATACAGTTTTCCCTTCTTGTATTGAATGATAACCTACCCTCAATGCCAATATTTGGAACCAATCTTTCGTTTCTTTATCCTTTTGAATAAATGATAATCTTCCATCATCTTTTCTTATATGCCCATCACCAGCAATTAAACTATTAAATAAAGCGACTGCTTCTTTAATAGGTAAGGATATTAAAAATTGATTTAACTTCTTTTTTGGTATATTTATTAAGCACCATTCAACTAATGGAGATTTTTTTAAATACCAAAATACTTGGTTACCCCTTCTAACATTGCGGGTATAAGGGATTTCAAGTTTATTTAGAAGATAATCTATCCTTTTTGCTTTATCTCCTTCATTTTGGTATATTTCAATATGCCCACCTTTTTTAAAATGTCCTTCGGTAATAATCCAACCTATTAATTCAGAAAAGGTTTCACCTATCCCTATATTTTCAGGGTATATTACAGGAGCAAATACTCTAATTTTATCTGAATATGCTAAATTTTCAGCGATAACAATTTTTTCTTCCCCTGTCTTTTTCTTAACTATATTTCTATGGTTAGATGTCATTAAAATATCTAAATCTCTATTACCTACTTTTATTAGTTCTTTACAATCATATTCTTTAATATAAGATAATGGTTGGTATTCTATAATTTGTTTTTCTAAATTATAAGTAGCAATTAAAATATGATGAGGACTTGATTTATACCACGGTTTTATCTCCATCTTTGAATTTACCACCACAAATAAAGCACTTTCTTTTACTCCAAATAAGTCTTGTTAAATCGGTTTTCATTGAGCATTTTACTTTAACAAAATGAGTAACCTCGATTTTAGAATTTATTAATTTCCTTTTAAATTCTTTACCTATTATTTCCATTATCCCCCTCCTATTACCCAAACCTCTATCGGATATTGAATTCCAAAGGCCCGGGATTCTTCAATTGTTTTTTTATAAAAATCTATATTACTGATATCAAAGGAAAGATCTTTAGCATCAGCATTTTTAAGGTATTTCACTTTAAAATAGCCAGTATCTTCAACCTTAAATAGGCCCTCGATAAATTGACCTTTCACATAAATTATTTGGCCTATCTTTAAGAATGAATTTACCTGGGGGTTACCGTTGCTATCTATATCAATATTTATAGCCACTATGCCTTCCCCAACCTTTATTCCAGTAGAAGTTATGCCGTCATTCCATACTTTATTAACGCAATCCTGGTGATCCGTGTAAGCAGTACCCGACATTATATAATGCTCGGTATAGGGTATTGGTATGTTATCCATAGCGGTAAATTCTTCTGCCCTTGCTTTAGGTATAGCTATATAAATTAATAAGATTAATATTATAATTTCAATTATAATTATCAGCTTTTTCATACCTTTACCTTCTTTTCCAATTTAGGATTGGTGATATATCCTGCCTGTTTCCATTTCTCATCCCAAGCTATATCAGACATCTTCTTTAATTCCTTAAATTTTTTAGTTTGCCATTTTCTTATGGCAACTATACCGACAGATAATTCCCAATCGAATAAAAAGGTCATATCAGTTTTTTTAAATGAATATTTATAAAAGCCAAATCTTATAATGCCGAAAATTAAATCATATTTCTTTTTTCTTAAATGTATAGTGCGTACTTTCACCTTTTAATCCCCCTTATTTTTTTGTGCATTTGTATAAATAATAAAATATAAATACAGGAGATAGGAACAGACAAACCCTCTCCTTTTTATTCCTACCACGCGGAATTTTCTTATTTCATATTCGGGGAAGTTACCTAAACCCTCTATGGTTTAGTTATAGAAAATTTATCGTATTCTGTTTTTTTAACCCTTGTAATCTTCCCGTTTTGGGTTTTCACTTAAATAAAATATAAATTGATATAATTGCAGGGCAGGACTTTCAACCTGCCCCTGGAGCGTAAAAATGAAAAAATTAATCCGGTGTATCCTCATCGCTGATTTCTTCATCTGGGAAAGGCGCTTCCTTATTTATTATTTCAAGTGACTTTTTATTATCCGGGATATTTTCGTTAATAGTTTCCTGTTTCTCTTCACTTTTTGCCATCTTTATTATTTTTTCTACTGCTTCCGGATTATCAAGTAAGGTTCGTTTCAATTCCTCAATGGGACTTCCCGGCTCTTTTACATCGGCTTTTACAGCAAACCAGGCAATCTCTTTCCAGGTATCCAGCCCAGCCTTCTTAAATGTTTCAAACATCTTATCCAATTTTTCTTTATCCGATTCGGAGGGTGGTTCCAGGGCTTTCATTAGCTGGTTATATTTCTCCTTGTTAGTAGTTAAGACCTTTCTGGCCAGAGGCTCGCTAAGCATAGTTTTGAATATACCCATCTCTACAGCAAATTTAACCAGTTTTTCAAAGTTATTAAGACCTGCCTTTTGGGCCTTTTTTGATATAGCTAATAAGAGTTTAGTTTCTTCCGCAACCCTTTTCTTATATATTGTTTTTGCTTCTTTATAAGATTTGAGTTTGTCTTTTCCTTCTTCATGATCCTTTTTCAACTGGGCTTCCTGGATCTTTGATTTTTCAATCTCTTTTTTTGTATCCGGTTTTTCTACTTTTTTTTGCTTTTCCTGATCTTCGGTTTTTTTCTCTTTTTCTTTTTTAACTTCTTCCTCGGGTTCCAGTTTACCTATAACCGCCCCTTCTTTCTCACTATCTAATTTAGGATTTTCGTCCGGGATATCAGGGATTTGGTATATTCTTTTTTGACCTAGGAATAACGTCTGACCTTCTCTAATCTTCTTTATTTCCGGTATAGGTAGATCCAATTCGCAAGTTAAAGGCCAGTGCTTATCTTTTCTACCCTCGTGCTGGGTTTCTTTTTGTGTTCGCCTTAATATAAAAGGCAACATTGTAATACTGTTATATCGGTTAGTTATAGGATCTTTTAATAGTTCTAAAGCCAGGTAAATACCACTCTGGACATCCACCATAGTATTCCAGGAGCCGGAGTCAATAACGTAAATACCCCCCATCGATATATCCGGTATAAAAAAGAAGAGGCTGGCACGTTTACTACAACCGTCCTTTTGACCAAATTTATCACAGGGGCATTCTACCTCTTCAAAAATCCCTTTTTCGTTTGCCCTCATAGCCCTTTCACCATTCCCTACACATTTGAGCCCCCTAGAGCTTCCATACCATTTATAAGCCTGAGGGAATAAACCCCCAATATCCGGTAAACTGTTTTCGTCCAGACCGGATAAAGGAAAAGCTATTTTTAATTCAGTAGGTTTATCTCCAAACATTGCCTTAACTTCTTTAGGGCATATAAAATAAGGTATATCTTTAGGATGGAATTCTAATTCTCCATATTTATCCCTTTTCTGTACAAAATCCCCGTTCTGGTCTTTTATATATTTTTTATTTTTATCTTTTGCTATGGTAGGAACCCTTATCCCCAATCGGATTTTCCCCTTCCAGGTTAACCTCCGGATACTGCTAATAGGATGATCACCTACAATCTTAGTAAATTTTTTAAAAAAACTTGTACCACCAGTATTATTCATTTTAAAATTACCTCCTTAAATTTTTTACTTAAATTGAACTTCCTGCTATTTTATATCCAGACAATTTATCATTTGTTTTTTCTAATTCACCATCAACGATATCAGAAAAATGAGCAGCAATATTAAATATTTTATAAGCAGGCCACTTAAATTCTCTATAAAGCTTGCCATTTTTTGTTATTTCTACTAAAGCATCACCTGACTTATCTTCTGGTTTCCCCCACCAAGCTTTAACATTAAATCCTCTATCTTTTATATCAAAAAGTGGTTTTTTATTTTTATCAATCATATTACTTTAACCTCCTAAATTTTTTATTTTGTGGCCATATTTATTTATCTTTACCTCGGCCCCAAATAATTTTTCATAATCGATTTGCTCTTTTGCTTTGAGCCACTTCATTTCTTCTTTAACGCTAGTATCATTTTTTCTAGCCCGGTATTTAGCGATAGATTTTAGGCTCATTTTATTTACCTCCCGTTATATTATTTTTTCATATTAGAATGGAACATCATCGTTTTCGGCTTTTTTTTCAGCCTTTATTTCAGCTTTTACTTCGGTCTTTACTTTAACCTCTCCATTTTCGGTTTTCACTTCTCCATTCTCAATATAGAATCCCTTAGTCCCAGTATCGTCTACTTCTTCAGCCCAGATTTGATAACCGAACTCTTTTGCCAGTTGGCGAACTATTTCTTTGCTTTTGCTATCCAATAAAGTCCAATCTGAAATCCTTAAAACTTTAAGTTTGGGATTTAAGGCCATACCTATTTTTATACATATTCTTAATTGTTCGGAATATGATATCTGAGAAAATGGAGTTCCATCGTAGGCAATTTCTGTTTCGGTTAGACTTAATTTTTGGTCGGGGATCTTATGCCAATTCTCTCTTAGGCCGTCTACTTTAATTTTGGTTTGCTCGTCTATTTCCTGGGTAAAATCGTTATATTCATTTCTGGCCTTATTTTCTTTTCTGTCTGCTATTCTGTTACGATCCCTAGCTCTTACCTGCTCATTTATTTTTTGGGATTCAGATAATTTTTCTCTTAGGGAATCAATAGGGATTTTTTCATTTTCCAGCAGATAATTTCCGCAATTATTAACAAGCGTTTTTAACCTTTCTATTTCTTTTAATGCATTTTCTTTATTCCTAATTGCTTCATCGATTTTGGTATTAATCATCATTGCCGCTTGTAGTTCATTATTAATATTGTCTACTGATATTAATTCTTCCGGTAAATCTTTAATTGTTATTTCTTCCCTATTCCCAGTTAACATTTTTACTTCCCGGCCTTTTTCCAATCTCTGATCATAAAGAAAAGCAATCTTTTTTTCTATTTCGGTAATATCAAATCCGGTTAAATCAATAAGAACCTGCCGTTGTTCCCTTCCCTTCATTTGTGAAAATAGCCGTGGGTCAAAACTTAGATAACCGATAAAATCATCTAATAGCTTTTGCGGGGTAGTATATTTTAGCCCTTTCCCGTTAGTTACTTTTAATTGGGTATTGCCATTAGCTTTCCATATTCTATTTACGACAAATAGGACTTCCGGTATTTTCCCAGCAGCCAGGTCTTCAGGTGATAAATCTTCACATAAAGTTACCTCACCTTCCGCCTCTTTTTCGCCTTTTCTAATTGGCATTGGGGTTGCTTTTGCCCCGGCTTTCCAACACAATATATACCAAATAGAATCTAAAGCCGAGGTTTTGCCAGCACCGTTTTTGCCAGATATAATTATTACATCATCTTTTGGAGTTATATCTATTGCTTTAATTCCTTTTATGTTTGTACTTTTTAGATTTAATATTTTTAAACCATTGTTTTTCACCTTTAATTACCTCCTAAAAATATATTACTTTTTTGAAAATCCATTACATTTTAAAAGCCATGTAGGATCAAAATTTGCTGGCCACATAAACCAACCTCTTTTTATCCCCGTAGGATGCCCTTTTATTCCCAACTTTTTTGCTGCTTTTATATTTTTGCCCTGTAACATTTCAACTAAAGCTCCAAATTCATTACCATCTTGTTTTACTTCTGGGTGGTTACAGCGGGAATGTGCGTCCCCTGGAATTGTTCCCCTATATTTACATTTATAACAATCTGGTTTATCCAATTTTTTACCTCCTAAAATTTTAATAATTTTGCATACCAATTTTGGTATATATATTGTCCTCCTTTCTTTAAATTTTTAATGCAAGTTGAAATGGTTTTGATAACTTATTGCTTTTAACTAAATTCTCTCTTACTGGTAATAGTCTTAAATTAGATAAATACCAACATCTTTTAAAATCGGTATGTTCGGGTTTAGTAAAGTTAAAAGCCGATATTGGGATTTTATGGTCAATGTGAAGTTTACCTTGTAGGAAATCTTGCCAAGTATAATATATAGGCATAGTTTTTTTTAATCTCTTGATTAAGTCTTTCAAGGTATAACCGACTAAATCTTCCCAATGTCTACCATACTTATTGCCTTTTAATGCTTTCAATATCGCTTTACTTACTTTATGATTAAGATTAAATTTCAAATCCGTTTTACGCTTCATATTCATATATTGTCTATGAGATATTTTTATTTTTTCATAATTTTCATTATGATATTTTTTAAAACGTTCAGGATGATTTTCATAATAATGCTTAGAATTTTTACTTACTTTTTCAGGATTATTTTTCTGCCATTCTATATGTTTTTTTATTAATCGTTTGTGATTATTTTTCCAATATAATTTGCGATATTCCTTCATATATTCTTTTTTATTAAACATACTTATTCCTTTCTTTCAGTAGCCCTTATCTTGACTTCCATTAAAAGTTCATTCACCATATCATCTTCAGTAAAAGCATATCTTCTACTTTTATTATAAAAACCCAATGGAACAAAATAACTAAATACAATTTTCTCAAAAAATTTTCTTAATTGCTCTAGCTTTTCTTTTTTCAATTTTTCACCCCCTTAAAATATTTAATAATTTCTGAGTATTTTTTTGAGAAACATTACATTTATATTGAGGTCTTTCTTTAAAAGTTAGAATATTATTAATTTTTAATTTACCCAAATATATTATTTTTTCGTTACTAAGGATTGGAGTATAACCGTAAGTTTTAGCAATTTTGACGAATGTCTTTTGTGTAAACATTTTTTGCCTCCTTCTTATTTGTCTGCCCTGCCGGATTCGAACCGGCTTTACTCTATCGTTCTATGAGTATCTATATTTGCTCCTATTATTTTATGGAGTATACTCAAGGGTATTCCTTCAATACTCAGGGCAGACAAATATTCCTAAAATAAAAATGACCAAATAAAAAGCCCGGGAACATACAGGCAAGCGTCAAACCTGCTTATATCCGAGCTAATTATTTGGCCATATTAAATTTTAAATTATTAAACTTTTAAAGATATTTACATATGATTAACATACGATATATTATAGGACGTTGTATAATCTCTAAAAAAATGTTACTCGGATACCCATTACCTATTTAATTGTGGTAATCTAAAGGCATTTGAGTATCATAACGCTTTTCCCCTTTATTATTTATTTTTATAACTATATTCTTCTATAATTCTATCAATTATGTTCCTTGTATTTTGACCCTGCGGGACAGTTTCTCCATTTTTGTATCGATAATAAGTAGTTAAACTCACTCCAATTGCATGAGCCATAATTACAGGACTAATTCTATGTAAATCGGCAATCTCCATTAATTTTTTAATTCTTTCATCTTTTATCATTTTTTATCCTAACTAATATTATCATATGAAAATACAAAATGCAAATCTTTTTTAAAATAAATGAAAATTCGTATATATGAACAAAATAATAGCAAAGAAATAGCAATATACCAACTTATTTTTGTGCAAATTGTATAAAATCGATTCTAAGGAGTCTGTGGGGCTCATATTATCATTTTATGAATTTTACATACAATCATAAACAGATATAACAAAATATCGCAGAATAATATCAGATATAGGGTAGATTTTGATATATAAATAAAAAAAGCCGGGACTCTTGCATTCCCGGCTCCAATTTAGGAGGTATAAAAATGAAAAAGCTAAGTTAAAGTCATTAGCCGACTTGGGGAGGAAATTATTTAAGCATATCCTAATATTAAGTTTCTTGAAATACGTAAATCTGGATATTTTTCTATTAATTCTTCTTCAATCTCAATTACCCATTTAGGTTCTTCAAATATTTCTTCTAATAATTCTTCAGTAGATTTTTTATTAGCCATAAATCTATTTACTTCTTTTAATATTAGTTTCTCTAATTTTTTACCAAATTCTAACTGATCTAAATAGATAAACCATTCCTTAATCTCTTTTTGATATTTTATATCCAATTTTCTTTTTCTGAATTCCTTCATTAATTTATCTTTAATGACATATAGTATTACTTCTTTAATTAATAGAAGCGTCAATTTTTTAATGCTCTTTATATCTATACCCAATATTAATAAACCAGCCAATTTAGTAGATAGAAAGAGAATGCGTGGTATTTTTTTTAGGTCGATTCTTTTTCTTAATCCAAAGGGTTTTCTTCTAATGGATATAATTTAATTAGCTTATCTCTTAAACCAATCTCAACTGTTTTTAAGCCATTATCATCAAATTTGGTTTCGGTCTTTTCTACTCTCTCTTTTAATTTACCATGTATAGTACCATAGATTGTTTCAACCTGTGCTTCTACAAATTCATTTCCAGCCTCCAAAAGCTGATTCAAAACATTCCATACTGCGCTTAAATCTAAAGCCATTATTTCTCACCTCACTTTCTTTTTATTATTTGATAGAACTTTAACAGATCATTATTTTCTATCGATCCAGAATAGATAATCTTATTCAAATATATCCAGAATTTACTCGGGCTCGGTGGCCTAACATCTAAATGCACGTATGTTCTAGCTATCCCTATTCTAAGGCCCCCGATTTTTTCAGCAGCCAAACCGATATCAATAGGCTTTACCCCTTTTATCTTTATATCAGCAGCCTCTCCATCCGGGTTAGGTATATGAGCAGAGCTAGGATAGCCACCTACTCTTTTATTTTCCTCCGGGCACCGGTTACCACTGTTAATAATTATAGGTAAATTACCTGAGGCAATCCTTAACATCTCTAACTTAAATATTAATAAATTACTTACCCGGACCTTTTTTCTTTTGCATTTTTTGCAGGGGCATCTAAATTCTGACTTCCAGAAATGGGTTGAAAGATCACCTAAGGATTTTTTATTACCGTCCATTTATCCTCCTATCTACGCTTTCTATTAATTTGCATAGTTTGTTTTGGTTCCCGCCGATATCTTTAAGTAAGACTATACTCTGATTATTCAATTCAGCATTTTTGAGATTATCCTTATGTAATTCTTTTACATCATTGGTAAGCAAATTCCTGAAATATTCCCTATCTTTTTTTTGTTCCTCATCGAGTTTATCTTGTCTTTTAATTCGTTCTGTATCCTGCTTATCTTCTCTTTTGGTTTGCTGTTTTGTCTGATACTTTAAATACCAAACAAACAATCCAACAAGTATTGATAATGCTCCAATCTCTGTTCCGCCCATTGGCATTGCCCCCTTTCGCTTAAAATGTCCCGAATATTTTAAATTTTCTACTTAATACTTTCCCTTGCCAGTCTCTTATTTCCATATATTTCAATCCATCTGGGAACGTATATTTACAAGCGTCCTCGTAACTGTTATATCCTGTCTTAAATTCCATATTGCTAAATAAAGCCAACTTACCCCTGTAAGGGAATACAGTAATTGCATGGCATAATTTTTTATTACCCCATCTTGCCTTATCATAACCATTACTAATTACACCTTTAGCGTCAATCCCCATTACCCTCTTTAAAACATCTACGGTAAATCTCATAAAGTCATCACAGTCTAAATGTTTGTTCTTGAGAAATTCTTCTGGAGTTTGCCATACATCGCCCTTTTCGCCTGTATATTGGAATTGCATAATAAAATTGTGCAATTTAGCCACAGAAGTT
>Ga0315549_1001387_pt1 | contig 25354 bp, 8 predicted proteins | sample SalMarSW160200MG_FD_203101 | JGI IMG/M metagenome (GOLD analysis project Ga0315549, IMG submission 203101) | Salt marsh sediment microbial communities from the Plum Island Ecosystem LTER, Massachusetts, United States - Salt Marsh Sediment SW1601-200 ... | reverse complement strand
TATCGTTAATGCGTTATTAGTTGCTCAAGCATACGTAGGACTTATCGAATTACCTCCATAGATATAATTGTGGGAGTAGTAAGAAAACTCAAAAATAGCAAAAAAATTTAATCCTTTTTTTTTTTCTCTTTTGTTTTAAAATATTGAATTATATCATTTTCAACAATTTAAAGCGAAATAAAATTCAGGTTATTTTATTTTTGACGTTGTGTTACTAAAGGATCTTTTCCTTCTTCTCCTATGACAAATAGGAAGATCTTAAATATTAAGAGAACATAATTATAATTAGAATAAATTTATCAAAATTTATTATAATTCTATTAGAAAGCAGATTTTAAAAAACCTATTGTATTTCATTAAAATAGAATTAAAGGGTTTAAATTTAAAAAAAAAGGTAAAAATATATGTTAAAAATTAAAGGTAAAAAAATAAATGCAACTTTATTAATTTCGATACTATTAATACTTCCAATGATAGGAATTGTATTACCGAAGATTAACACATCAACTACTAAAGAAAATATCAGCACATCTGCAGAGTCAACGTATTATTTACGATTTATGGAAATGTTTAATGATATTCAAACAAAAGGATATTTATCACCTGAAGGTGTTCCTTACCATACTATTGAGACTCTATTGGTTGAAGCTCCTGATTATGGTCATTTAACTACTAGTGAAGCTTTTAGTTTTCTCACAGGATTAGGTGCGACCTATGCTAAATTAACAGGAGATTGGTCATATTATAAGAACGCTTGGGATTTAACAGAAACATATATGATTCCAGATGATCCATATGATCAACCTGGAACAGATACATATCCGCCTGGTGATCCCGCCATGTATGCACCTGAACAGGATTTACCAAGTGATTATCCTAATATTGGTGATGATTCAGCACCTACAGGTGTAGATCCTATATTTGATGATCTCCAAGCAACTTATGGAACAGGAGCGATTTATCAAATGCATTGGCTATTAGATGTTGATAATTGGTATGAATATGGAAATCATGGAGATGGCACAAGTAGATGTTCATATATCAATACTTATCAAAGAGGACCCCAAGAGTCGGTTTGGGAAACTGTTCCTCATCCTTCATGGGAAGACTTTTCGTGGGGTACTTCTAATGGTGGATTCTTACCTATATTTGGTGACTTTGGTGCTCCTGCAGCACAATGGAGATATACATCAGCTTCAGATGCAGATGCAAGACAGATAGAACAATCATATTGGGCATTAAAATGGGCTCAGGAACAAGGAGTGGAATCAGAGATCGCTACTGAAACCGCTAAAGCAGCTAGATTGGGTGATTATCTTAGATATACTATGTTTGATAAATATTTCAGACCAATTGGTGTTCAAGATGGTAGTGCTGCTGGTACTGGTTATGATAGTGCTCACTATCTTTTATCATGGTACTCCTCTTGGGGTGGTGATGTTGGAGGAGCATGGAGTTGGAGAATTGGATCTTCTCATTCACATCAAGGATATCAGAATCTTATGGCAGCACATGCTTTAACAAGTGAAACCTCTATGAGACCTCAATCTTCACAAGGATATAATGATTGGCAGCAAAGTTTAGAACGTCAACTTGAATTTTATGAATACCTACAAAGTGCTGAAGGTGCTATTGCTGGCGGAGTTACAAATAGTTGGAATGGAAGATATGATCCTTATCCTTCAGGTGCAAGTACTTTTTATGATATGGCTTATGATTGGCAACCAGTCTATCATGATCCTCCAAGTAATAATTGGTTTGGATACCAATGTTGGTCAATGGAAAGAGTAATTGAATATTATCTTGAAACAGGTAGTACCCGTGCAAAAGCTATTTGTGAAAAATGGGTAGATTGGGCAGTTGAAAATGTCTTGTTGAATACTGATGGTACATTTCAAATTCCATCTACTTTAGAATGGTCAGGGCAACCTGATCCATGGACAGGTACATCTACAGGAAATCCAAGTTTACATGTAACTGTAGAACACGGTGCACAATTTGGTGCTGGTGTTGATATAGGTATTTCAGCATGTCTTGCTAAATGCTTAATTAAATATGCTGCAGCTACAGAAAAATGGGATGGGATTATTTATGAACCATCAAGAATTACTGCTAAAGAAATTCTTGATAGAATATGGGGCCTTTATAGAGATGATAAGGGAGTAGCTTGTCCTGAAGGCAGACCTGACTACTCTAGATTTTTTGATGAGGTTTATATTCCACCAGATTATACAGGTGTTAATGCTCAAGGAGCAACCTTAGAAAATGGTATGACTTTTATTGACATGCGACCAAGATATCTTGAAGATCCTGATTGGGCTAGAATCTCAGCAGCTATTAATGCAGGTGAAACTCCTGAAATGACCTATCATCGTTTCTGGGCTCAAGCAGATTTTGCAATGGCTAATGCTATGTATCATACATTTTTCATAGATTCTTCAGTTCCAACACCTCCAGAAGCTCCAACAGGGCTCACAGCAACAGCAATTAGTCCAACTACTGTAGAATTAGATTGGAATCCTAACTCTGAATCAAATATTATTGGTTATAATGTTTATAGAGGTACAAGTTCCGGTTTTACGCCTGATGCTACAAATAAAATTGGGGAAACGACTAGTACCTCATTTACAGATAATAATGCTATTCCAAATCTAAATCTATATTACGCTTTAACTGCTGTTAATGAGTTAACTCTTGAGAGCGATCCAGCAGAATTAGTTGTTAGACCACCACCTGATGATACAACTCCAGCAACTCCAACAGGATTTACAGCTATACCGCTTAACTACTATGAAATTCAACTTGATTGGAATGATAATATTGAATCCGATTTTGCTTCTTATGTCCTTTATAGAGATGGTGCACTTTTAACTGAACTAACAGTCAGTGAATATTTAGATACAGGTCTTGAAACAGGCACTACTTATACATATACTTTAAAAGCTGTTGATACAAGTAATAACGATAGCCCAACTGTTGAGGATACAGCAACAACAAATGATATAATTATAGCATTACGAGGCCAATACAAATGTGCTAATACACAAGATCAAACTAATGAAATCAAACCACATCTATTAATAATCAATGATGATATCGAAACTGCAACTTTAACAGATATTACGATTAGATATTGGTTTACTTCTGAACCGCCACTTAATGAAATTCTACATAATTTCGATTATGTTGCTGTACAACCTTCGAATGTTTTTTATTCATTTGGAGATATTAGAGATCATCAATATTTAGAAGTAGGTTTTACGTCCTCTGCTACAGTTCCAATGCATCTAGGTAATCCAGATAACACACCTAATGTTCTTCCAGGAGGGGCATCAACAGGAGACATTCAAAATAGATTGTTCGATCAACCCGCTAGATTCATTCAGACAAATGATTATTCCTATAATCCCGCAATAACATCAGCTTATGCTGATTCTCTTCTTATTACGATTTACTATCAAAATCAATTAGTTTGGGGTAAGGAACCAGGACTTACGAATCCTGCTCCGCTTGTAGATCATCCTGCTGATATTACTTATGAATTAGATACAACAGGTCATACAATAACATGGACAGCAACAGACATAGATCCTAATATATATTCTATCACTTTAGATGGTGTTCTAGTTGAATCGGGAACTTGGGTCTCTGGGAGTCAAATAACTATTAGTATTGATGGATTAAGTTTAGGGGATCATGAATGTATAATAGTAATTGATGATCAGGAAGGAAAAGATACTACCGATGTTGTCCAAGTAACAGTGACTGGTGGTACTACTCAATGGGATTTGGGTGATGTAAATAATGATGATACTGTTGATATTATCGATGCTCTCCTAATTGCTCAATATTATGTAGGACAGGATCCTCAACCATTCTACACTGAACAAGCAGATGTCAATTTAGATGGTTCAATTAATATTGTGGACGCTTTATTAGTAGCTCAATATTATGTTGGAACAATTCCATCGTTACCTCCATAATAAATAAAACTTTAACAATAAAAAGTAAAGTTGTAATATATGAGGAAAACTCAAAAAAATGGCACTAAATATTTTTTTTTTATATTTTTATTTTTTATTGGCTAAAGACTATTTTTTTTTATTTTCCTTTTTTTCCTATGAGAAAAAAGAAAACCTTAAATACGATGTACATAGATCTATTACACAAGGAATATAGTTGATTTCATATTCCTACGGTAAAAAAAAAACTATTTCTTTAAAATAGATAAAAAAATAAATTTTTAAATTGAAAATTTTAAAAAAGGATTAAAATGTTAAGTACAAAAGTTAAAAAACAAACTACAGTCTTAATTATTTCGATGGTATTTATAACATCGATGTTAGGATTTGGAATACCAACACCAAAGACTTCAACCATTGTTGGAAGTCCTTTGACTTCACAGTCCATCTATTATGATCGATTCATGGAACTATTCGATGATATACAAACTGGGGGTTATTTATCCCAAGAAGGTGTTCCTTACCATACTGTTGAGACTTTATTAGTTGAAGCTCCTGATTATGGTCATTTAACTACAAGTGAGGCTTTTAGCTTTCTCACATGGTTATATGCTATGTATGGATATTTTACTAACGATTGGAGCTATTATAGAAATGCTTGGGATATAACTGAGCAATATATAATTCCTGATCAATCATCTGATCAACCAGGTACATCAACTTACGATCCAAATTCACCTGCTCAATATGCTCCTGAAGAAGATTTACCAAGTGATTATCCAAATCAAGGAGATGCAAATGCTCCAAATGGGATAGATCCTATATATGATAGTCTTCGAAATGCTTATGGAACATCTAGTATTTATCAAATGCACTGGTTATTAGATGTTGATAATTGGTATGGTTATGGAAATCATGGAGATGGTACAAGTCGATGTTCTTATATCAATACTTATCAACGTGGACCACAAGAGTCTGTTTGGGAAACTGTTCCTCATCCTTCTTGGGAGGATTATTCATGGGGTACCTCAAATGGAGGTTTTCTACCTCTATTTGGTGATTTTGGTGATCCAGCTCAACAATGGCGATATACTTCAGCCTCAGATGCTGATGCAAGACAAGTTCAAGCTTCCTATTGGGCATTGAAATGGGCTGAGGAAAATGGAGCCTCATCACAAATATCAACACAAACCTCAAATGCAGCTAAAATGGGTGATTATTTAAGATATACAATGATTGACAAATACTTTAGACCAATTGCTACAGATAGCACAATGGCAGGTTCTGGAGATAATAGTATGCACTATCTTTTATCATGGTATGCATCTTGGGGTGGTGATCTTGGTGGAGCCTGGAGTTGGAGAATTGGATGTTCTCATAATATGCAAGGTTATCAAAATGTAATGGCTGCTTACGCCCTTACTAATGAAAACGCTATGCGACCACAAGCCTCAGGAGCAGTTCAAGATTGGCAAACAAGTTTAAATCGCCAAATGGAATTATTTGAATATCTACAGAGTGCTGAAGGAGCTATTGCTGGTGGTGTAACAAATAGTTGGAATGGAAGATATGATCCATATCCATCAGGAGCTAGTACTTTCTATGATATGGCCTATGATTGGCAACCAGTGTATCATGATCCACCAAGTAATAATTGGTTTGGTTATCAAGCATGGTCAATGGAAAGAATGATGGAATACTATTATGAAACTGGTGATTCTCGAGCTGAAGCAATTTGTGATAAATGGGCTGATTGGGTAATTGATAATACTTTACTCAATTCAGATGGTACATTCCAAGTTCCAACAACCTTAACATGGTCAGGTCAACCTGATACATGGACTGGATCCCCTACAGGAAATCCAAATCTTCATGTATCAGTTGATTATGGTCAACATGGTGGTGTTGATATAGGTGTAGTAGCATGTGCAGCTAAAGCTCTTATTTATCATGCTGCTGGACATGAGAGATGGGATGATAGCGTTTATGAACCTTCAAGAAGCACAGCTCAAGAATTGTTAGATAGAATGTGGACTCTTTATAGAGATGATATTGGTGTTGCTGCTCCTGAAGTTAGAGGAGATTATTCCAGATTCAATGATGAGGTCTATATTCCTTCTGATTATAATGGTGTTAATGCTCAAGGAGCTACACTCGAAAACGGTATGACTTTTATTGATATGCGTCCTAGATATTTAGATGATCCGGATTGGGCTAGAGTTTCAGCTGCTATTAATTCAGGACAAGATCCTGAGATGTTATATCATCGATTCTGGGCACAAGCAGATGTCGCAATGGCCAATGGAGTATATGACATGTTTTTTGGAGAAGAAGAACCTGGAACTGTTCCATCAGTCAATTCACCATCAAATGTTAATTATCAAGTAGGAGATACAGGGAATTCCATTACTTGGACTGCAACAGATGATAATCCTACAACTTATACAATTACTCGAGGTGGTACTCAAGTAGCTTCTGGTTCATGGACTTCTGGTAGTCCAATCACCGTGAGTGTTGATGGACTAAGTGTTGGATCTTATACATATACAATTACAGTTTCTGATGGAGATAGTCAAACTGCTTCCGATTCTGTTACAGTAAGTGTATCTGATATAGGTCCTACAGAAGGAGGTGAAGTATGGTTCAGTACTGTCTCTTCACAATCTGTTGGAAGTGTATTTACAACTGATATTTATGTCGATACTGGTACTCAAAATCTGGCAGCTTATGGTTTTCAAATTGATTGGGATCCAAATATCATTACAGTTCAAGGAGGAAACAGTGGTGTTGATGAAGGCGCTGATGGGTTCCTAGCCGCTGCTAATGTTGATAATAATGCTGGTACGATGATGGTCACTGGATTTGAAGCAACTGGAGTAGGTCCCAATGATCAATTACACCTTTTGACAATTACATGGGAAGCTGTTGCTGAAGGTGAGACTGTATTAGATTTATCGATTGACCAATTAATTGATTCAGATTTAAGCACAGTCGGTACTCCTACCGCTATTGATGGTAATGTTGTTGTAGCTTCACACTTAAATGGTGATGTGAATCATGATGATTCTGTTAATATTATTGATGCGTTGTTGATTGCTCAATATTATGTAGGACAGGATCCTCAACCATTTTATACTGATGTTGCTGATGTGAATCATGATGGTTCTATTAATATCGTAGATGCGTTGCTAGTTGCTCAATATTACGTAGGAGCAATTCCTGAACTTCCATAGCTAAACTCGAAGGAAAAAATAAACACTCAAAAAATAGCATAAAAATTTAAATTTTTTTTTTTTTATTATCTTTTTTTTACAATTATTCATACTTTAACATTATAAATTTGAATTTAATATCTTAAGTGTAAATATACGAGAATAAAATAAATATAATCCATATTTACTCACATTTTAATTATTCTTGTATATTATTTATTAAAAATATAGGAGAAAGATAGCATTTATAAGTCATTTTTCATTTTCGCTTTTCTCATGGGAGAAAAGGGAAAAACTTAAATATTATTCTATATGAATTGTAACTTGATAATTTTAGATATTTATCAAAAATTGAAAGACTTTTTTCTTTAAAATTAAGATATAAAATTAAATAATCTAAAAAAAGGTTAAAACATATGAATATAGAAAATAAATTCTATAGAATTCTAATAAGTATCCTTCTTATTAACGGATTTATCCTTGGTATTTTTTTACCGATTGTAAATCATACAACTAGTTCAGAAGTTAATATAAAAATCTCACCTGAAAGAGATTTTGTCTATACTGATGGTACAAGATTTATGCTAAATGGAGAACCATTTTATTTTGCAGGTACAAACTGCTATTACTTAGGATATTCGTCACAATTCATGGTGGATGATGTATTTGAAGATATGGTGGCAATGAATCTTAAGGTATGTCGTACTTGGGGCTTTATAGATGTAGGTACCTTAAATCCTGATGGATCACTCAGCGATAATGTTGATGGTGAAGGACACAAAAATGGTGTGTATTACCATTATTGGGATCCAAATACAAATGCTCCTGCCATTAATGAAGGAGCTAATGGACTTGAAAATCTTGATTATGTTATCTATAGTGCCTCTAATTATGGGATAAAGCTTGTCATTCCATTCGTGAATTATTGGTCAGATATGGGTGGAATGGAGCAATATTGTAGATGGATAGGTATTTCCGAAAAAGAGCAATTTTATACAAACCCCACTCTCAAACAATATTATAAAGATTATATTTCAGCACTCTTAAATCGTGTAAATACCTATTCAGGGATTCAATATAAAAATGATCCGACCGTTTTTGCCTGGCAATTAGGAAATGAACCACGCTGTCAAAGTGATACAAGTGGAGATACGATCGTAAGTTGGGCTACCGAAATGTCCGCTCATATAAAATCTATTGATTCTAGTCATTTAGTCTGTATTGGAGATGAGGGATTCTATAACGATCCAAACAATAACGACTACCCATATACAGATTATGAAGGAGGAGATTGGCCAAGAGAGATAGAGATTTCCACAATTGATTATGGGACAGTACATTTATATCCTGATCATTGGGGATTTGCAGGAGACCCAAGTTGGGGCACTCAATGGATAATTGACCATGCTCTCATTAGTCAACAGGCAAATAAGCCTATGGTTTTAGGAGAATTTGGATGGCGAGATCGATCAACTCGAGATGCTGTATTTACCGAATGGTTCCAGGCTATTGAAGATTATGATGTAGGTGGAGATACCTATTGGATGTTAGCTGGTCTTACAGATAGTGGAAGTGCTTATGCTGATTATGATGGATTTACGGTATATTGGGATGCTGATACATCAACCCAGTCAACCGCAAATATAATTCGAGATCATGCAATACGAATGGAACAAAAAAATATTGTTATTCCAGATAATGATCCTCCTGCAGTTCCAACAGGATTAGATGCAAATGCAATTAATTCCTTTCAAATCGAGTTAAACTGGAATGATAATACTGAAATAGATCTAGCTAATTATATTATATACAGAAGTACAACTTCGGGATTTATACCTAGTAGTTCAAATCGAATCGCTGAATCAACTGAAAGCCAATACACAGATTTAGGACTGAATGCTGAAACAACCTATTATTATAAAGTTACAGCAATAGATCATAGTGATAATGAAAGCCCTGCGTCAACTCAAGCCAGTGCTACTACACCAGAACAAGATCTAACACCCCCAGCTATCCCCTCAGGACTTTCTGCTACAGCTTCTGGTTCTTCTCGAATAGAACTTAACTGGAATGATAACACTGAATCAGACTTTACTTATTATGTATTATATAGAAGTATAGGTTCTGGATTTACTCCAAGTAGTTCTAATGAAATAGCAACCTTAACTCAAAGTGAATATATAGATACAGGATTAACACAAGACACAAAATATTATTATAGAGTTATAGCTTTTGATACAAGTGATAATCCAAGTAATCCCTCAAACGAAGTTAGTGCAACAACAGAAAAGATTATTGCTCAGTTAAGAGCCCAATATAGATGCGCAAATACTGCATCTACTACACAGGAGATAAGAGCTCAAATTCAGGTTCTTAATGATGGGCCTCTTGATGTTGCATTGACAGATGTTACCGTTCGATATTGGTTTACTTCTGAGCCTACTCTAAGTGATCTCACCTACTCATGCGATTATGCTGCTATTGGATCCTCAGGAATAACGAGTAGTTTTGGAAATGCTGGTGACTCCGATTATTTAGAAATTGGATTTACCTCCTCAGCTACTGTTCCTACTTGGTTAGGTGGAGATGGTTCAAGTAACTCCCTTCCAATAGGAGCTAATACAGGGGATATTCAAAATAGAATTGGTAGAAACTCGAATGTTGATTTCGATCAATCTAATGATCATTCTTTTGATGCTTCTATGACAGATTATAGTGATAATTCACTAATTACTGTCTATTATCAAGATGAATTAGTATGGGGTACAGAACCAGGAATAGGACCAATTAATAATCCCCCATCAATTAACCAACCTGCTGATATCAGCTTTACCGAAGGAGATCCTGAATTTTATATCTCCTGGACTGCTACGGATTCAGATCCAGCAACTTATATAGTTACTAGAGATGGATCACAAATCCAAAGTGGTTCATGGACTTCTGGTACAGCAATCATGGTAAATGTTGGTGCTACTGAAGGATCATATACATATATAATGACTGTTTCAGATCAAATAGGACAGACAGCAAGTGATACGGTAATTGTTACAATATTACCTAGTGGAGAATTTCAAAATGGTGATGTGAATCATGATGGTAATGTTGATATTATTGATGCTCTTATGATTGCTCAACATTATGTTGGACTTGATCCCCAACCATTTTATCCTGAAGAGGCAGATGTGGACGGTAGTGGAGCTATTGATATTGTTGATGCATTGATGGTTGCTCAAGCTTATGTGGGATTAATTGAATTACCCCCATAATAATATTTTAGTGAAGAAAAACTCAAAAATAGTAAAATAATTTTTTTTTTTATTTTTTTCTTGTTTTTAATTATCCAATTAATTTATCATATTTTCTTCAATAAATATTAAAAAAATTCTATAAATATGAAATAAAGATTATGATTTTACTATATTTTTTAATATTCAGATAATATATTATATGTCTACTTTCTCATGGGAGAAATAGGAAAAGTTTAAATATTATTTTCTTAGTTACAAATCATAAACATAACTAGTTTTTTTCTCTATTTTAAAATAAATACTAAGAAATTAACAAAAAAAAAAATAATTTCTTAAGATAAAAATGTAAAATAAAAAAGTAAGTAAAATGAAAATAAATATAATAAAAATTAGAAATAAAAATACTATAAAACCTACAATTTTCTTTATATCTCTTCTTCTAATAAGTATATTCAGTTTTTTCCCAACTTATAGCACTGCTGTAGAAGATTCCTATCATCAAGGTATTAGAGATACCCTACAAAGCCAATATGATATTACTGGAGGTACATGGGTTCTAAATGATAATGAAATAGATAATATTGTTACATGGGGTGGTAATGGATTTGTTGGAACGTCTACTGTATCAGGGCAATCATTTAGTCAAATTTTAATAGCCCAAAGCCCTGAAACACAAGAAAATAATTGGGATTTGAATGTGAATGCACTATTAGTTAATCAAATCAATACAAATGATGTTTGCCTTGCTATCTTTTGGGCTAGATATACTGAAGCTGAAAGCGGGACAGGACTTTCTCAAGTTCTTGTAGAGCAACTCGACACATGGGAAAAATCACTTTATCAACCAATTGAAATTTCAATAAACTGGCAGCTATATTTCTTACCTTTCCAAGCAGCATTAAATCATGGAACTGACTGTCATTTTCAATTTAATGTAGGACATCAAAGACAAACCTTAGAATTTGGTGGAGCAAATATATTAAATTTTGGTAACACATATACATTAGAACAACTACAAGAAAAATTTTTAACATATCCAGGTAGAGAACCAGATGCTCCTTGGAGAGCTGAAGCACAGAATAATATTGATACTTATCGAAAGAGTGATTTGACAATTCATGCATATAATAATCAAGGAGATCCAGTACCAGGTGCAATAGTTCAAGTAGAAATGCAAGAACATCAATTTACTTTTGGGACGGCTCTTGGTTTAAATACATTTCAGAATAACCAAGTATATAGAGATCATATCTTAGATCTTGACGGACAAGGACATGGTTTTACAGGAGGAGTAATGGGAAATGCAATGAAGTGGCAATACTTTAATGGAGATGCTTCAGCTGAAGTCATTTCATGGTGTAAAGAAAATGATATGGAATTCAGAGGTCATAATTTAATTTGGCCGGGTTTTCAATGGTTACCTAGTGATATCGAATCAAATCAAGATAATCCAGATTATGTACATCAGCGTATAGAAGAGCATATTGCAGAAGCTGCAGGATGGCCTGGTATATATGGAGAGGTAAGAGAATGGGATGTTATAAACGAACCTGTTCATTTAACAGATATTCGGGATATATTTGCAGGGAGTTCTCCTGAATATACTACAGGTGAGGAAATATATACTGAAATATTCCAATGGGCAGCTCAAGCAGATCCCAATGCTAAATTATATTATAATGAATATGGTATAGTAAGTGATGGAGGTACGAATTATGGAACTCATGATGAATATAAACGATTGATTCAAAATATAATCAATGTAGGACTTTTAGATGGTATTGGTATCCAGGGTCATATGAGTACTTCATTAACATCTCCGGAAACAATAATAAATGTTTTAGATGATTTTGCCCAATTTAATAAAGAAATGACACTCAGTGAATATGATTGTGCTGGACTTCCAGATGATTTGGCATATGATTATACAAGAGATTTCCTAACAGCAGTATTTTCTCAACCACTAGTGCGAGCATTCTATGTATGGGGTTTTTGGGATGGAGATCACTGGAAAGATGATGCTCCCTTCTTTACACAAGATTGGAATTTAAAACCAGCGGGACAAGCAATTATAGATCTTATGTTTAATCAATGGTGGACTGATGTGTCAGGTACAACCGATAGTAATGGAGATTATAATGTTCCAGATAGAGCATTTAAAGGTGATTATTTGATTACAGTGTCTCAATCTGGTGAAACAGCGGAACAATTAATCACCCTTGATCAAGATATGACTATCAATATTGCATTACCAATTGGTCCTGTAGATACTGAACCTCCAGAAGCCCCAACAGGTTTAACTGCCACTGCATTAAGTTCATCACAAATTAGTCTTGATTGGAATGATAATTCTGAGATTGATTTAGCTAGATATAAAGTTTATCGTAGTACTTCAAGTGGATTTACACCAAATGAAAATTTACTAATAAGTGAACCAACAACAAGCAGTTATACTGATGAATATCTAGCAGCTGATACAACTTACTATTATAAGGTTACAGCAGAAGATGAATGGTTGAATGAAGGAGATCCTTCTAATGAAGTTAGTGCCACAACATATCCTCCTGATCTTACTCCTCCAGCAACTCCAATGGGACTCATGGCTACAACTATGGGATCTTCTCGTATTGGAATAGATTGGAATGATAATACAGAATCTGACCTTGCGGGCTATATTATATATAGAAGCATAAGTTCTGGCTTCACTCCAAGTAGTGCAAATCAAATTGTTCAAACAACTTCTAGTGAATATACAGATACAGGATTAAGTTCGGAGACAACTTATTATTATAAGGTAATTGCTATTGATACAAGTGATAATCCAAGTAATCCATCTAGTGAGGCAAGTGCAACTACAGATGAAATTATTGCTGGATTGAGAGCTCAATATAGATGTGCAAATATTGCATCTACTACTCAAGATATAAGAGCTCAAATTCAGGTTCTTAATGATGGACCTCTTGATGTTGCATTAACAGACGTTACCATTCGATATTGGTTTACATCCGAACCTGCTTTAAGTGATCTGACCTATTCATGTGATTATGCCGCTGTTGGGTCCTCAGGAATCACAAGTATATTTGGTACTTTAGGTGATTCTGATTATTTTGAAATTGGTTTTACTTCTTCAGCAATAGTCCAAACATGGTTAGGTGGAGATGGTTCCAGTAATTCACTTCCAGTAGGAGCCAATACAGGTGATATTCAAAATAGAATGGGAAGGAATTCGAATGTTGATTTTGATCAATCCAATGATTATTCTTTTGATGCTTCTATGTCAGATTATACAGATAATTCTCAGATTACCATTTATTATCAAGGAGAATTGGTTTGGGGCACAGAACCATCAATAGGACCCATTAGTGATCCTCCAACTATTAATTCTCCTGCTAATATAAACTATGAAGAAGGAGATACAGGAAATTCAATTACTTGGACTGCGACTGATGATAATCCTACAATTTATACTATTACTCGAGATGGAACTCAAATAGATTCTGGTTCATGGAGTTCAGGAAGTCCAATTATCGTAAGTGTTGATGGTTTATCTTCTGGTACTTATACTTATACTTGTATAGTTTCTGATGGAAATGGACAAACAGATTCAGATTCAGTTATTGTCATAGTTATTGAAACTACCGAATTTCAGAATGGTGATGTGAATCATGATGGTAATGTTGATATTGTTGACGCACTTATGATTGCTCAATACTATGTTGGACTCGATCCTCAACCATTTTATCCTGAAGAGGCAGATGTGGATGATAGTGGAGCTATTGATATTATTGATGCATTGATGGTTGCTCAAGCTTATGTAGGATTAATTGAATTACTACCTTAATAAAAAAGTAATTTAAAAAAACCAAAAAATAGCAAATAAATTTTTTTTTCTTTTTATACAAATATATATCATTTCTTTTTAAATAATATAGAAATCTTATAAAATCTGCTATATTCAATGTATCTTTAATAATTTACCTTTTAATCTAAATTAAAAATAATATTTTTTGATTTCCATTTACTCATAGGATAAATAGGAAAAGTTTAAATATTATCTCCAAGGATATAGTACATAATACATTCTGAATTTTTACTTATTTTAATAATAATTTAAGAAGCTAATTAAAAAAGTAATTAAATTCTAAATAAATATACAAAAAAATAGTTTAAGTAATTAAAATGATGATTAAAATAAAAAAAAAAAAAATAAAGAAATTAATAGCTCTCTCTATACTCATAATTTGCTCTTTATTGACTTGTATATTACCTTTATTTACTACTATTGTTAATGTTCAAGAAAATTGGAGAATTAAAGCCCAGGATGATATTGATACTTATCGTAAAAGCGATTTGACAATTCATGTATACAATGATCAAGGAGATCCAGTACCGGGAGCAACAGTCCATGTAGAAATGCAAAAACAACAATTTACTCTTGGAACAGCAATTGCATTGAGCACTTTTCAAAATAATCAAGTTTATCGAGATCATATCTTAAATCTAGATGGACAAGGACATGGTTTTACAGGAGGAGTAATGGAAAATGCAATGAAATGGCAAAACTTTAATGGAGATGGTTCAGCTCAAGTTATTGCGTGGTGTAAACAAAATGGTATGGAATTTAGAGGACATAATTTAATATGGCCAGGTTTTCAATGGTTACCTAGTGATATTGAATCAAATCAAAATAACCCAGATTATGTACATCAACGTATAGAGGAACGTGTCGCAGAAGCTGCTGGATGGTCTGGGATAAAGGGAGAAGTAAGAGATTGGGATGTTATTAACGAACCCGTTCATTTAACGGATATTCGAGATATCTTCCAAGGGAGTTCTTCTCAATATCCTACAGGAGAGGAAGTTTATACTGAAATATTCCAATGGGCAGCTCAAGCAGATCCAAATGCCAAATTATATTATAATGAATATAACATTGTCAGTGGTGGATATTCAAATACTGGAACTCACAATGAATATAAACGATTGATTCAAGATATGATCAATGATGAACTCTTAGATGGTATTGGTATTCAAGGCCATATGGGAGCTAGCATGACTTCCCCAGAAGATGTAACGAATATTTTGAATGAATTTGCTCAATTTGAAAAGGAATTGATAATTAGCGAATTTGATTGCGCTGGACTCTCAGATAGCTCAGAATATGATTTTACAAAAGACTTTTTAACAGCAGTATTTGCTCAACCGCTAATGCGAGGATTCTATGTATGGGGTTTTTGGGATGGAAATCATTGGAAAGATGACGCTCCCTTTTTTACACAAGATTGGAATTTAAAACCAGCAGGACAGGCTATAATAGATCTTATGTTTAATGAATGGTGGACTGACGTATCTGGTCCTACTAATAGTAATGGAGATTTTATTGTTCCAGATGGTGCATTTAAAGGTGATTATTTGATTACAGTGTCTCAGTCTGGTCAGACTATACAGGAAACTATTAACCTTGCTCAAGATATGACTGTTAATATTGTTTTACCAATTGGTCCAGGAGATACTGATCCTCCAGATGCCCCTACAGGTCTAAGTGCATCCACTATAAGCCCATCACAAATCAATCTTGATTGGAATGATAATACTGAATCTGATCTTGCTATTTATATTATCTATAGAAGCATAAGTCCGGGATTTACACCAAGCAGTTCCAATGAAATTGCTCAAACAATTTCAAGTGAATATATAGATATTGGATTAAGTTCGGACACTACTTATTATTATAAGATAGTTGCTATTGATACAAGTAATAATCCAAGTAATCCCTCAAATGAAGCGAGTACAACAACAGAAGAAATTATTGCAGGATTGAGAACACAATACAGATGTGCAAATACTGCATCTACTACTCAAGATATAAGAGCTCAAATTCAGGTTCTTAATGATGGACCTCTTGATGTTGCATTAACAGACGTTACCATTCGATATTGGTTTACTTCTGAACCTACTCTAAGTGATCTCACTTATTCATGCGATTATGCTGCTGTTGGGTCCTCAGGAATCACAAATACATTTGGTACTTTAGGTGATTCTGATTTTCTTGAAATTGGATTTACCTCTTCAGCTACAGTTCCTACTTGGTTAGGTGGAGATGGTTCCAGTAATTCACTTCCAGTAGGAGCCAATACAGGTGATATTCAAAATAGAATTGGAAGGAATTCGAATGTTGATTTTGATCAATCCAATGATTACTCGTTTGATGCTTCTATATCAGATTATACGGATAATTCTCAGATTACCGTCTATTATCAAGGAGAATTAGTATGGGGAACAGAACCATCGATAGGACCCACAAATGATCCACCAAGTCTTAATTCCCCTGCTGATATTAACTTTAACGAAGGAGATATTAATATATACATATCTTGGACTGCGACTGATGATAATCCTACAATTTATACTATTACTCGAGATGGAACTCAAATAGATTCAGGTTCATGGACTTCTGGAAATCCTATAACCGTAAATCTTGATGGATTATCACCAGGGGATTATACTTATACTTGTATTGTAACCGATGGAGAAGGAAAAATTGATTCTGACTCAGTTATAGTAATCGTATTTGGTAATGATTTCCAGAATGGTGATGTGAATCATGATGGTAATGTTAATATCGTTGACGCACTTATGATTGCTCAATACTATGTTGGACTCGATCCTCAACCATTTTATCCTGAAGAGGCAGATGTGGATGATAGTGGAGCTATTGATATTATTGATGCATTGATGGTTGCCCAAGCTTATGTAGGATTAATTCAATTACCACCATGAACATTTTTATAGAATAAAAAAAATCGGCATTTATTACAAATGAAAACTAAAACTGAAAAAAAGTATGCAATTCTATACTTATCATTATTTATTATTTCATGTTTTTTTTCTTCAGTTAAGTGGATAAAAGTTTCAAGCTCAGAATCATTATTGCTCCCTGTTTCTTCTGTTCTTGCTAGCTCTTACGAAGATCCTAATATTCCAGAAAATAGTATTGATGGTGATTTTAATACACGTTGGTCAGCTGAAGGAGATTCACAATGGATTCAATATGACTTAGGTTCAATTCAAACAGTAAGTAAATTGCATATTGTATGGTATAATGGGGATGCAAGAACAAACACTTTTGATATTGAAATTTCATCGGATAGTGTTAATTGGAATCAAATTTATAGTGGAATAAGTAGTGGAACGACAAATAGTTTTGAAGTTTTTGATTTTACTCCTGAAACCACTCGTTATGTTCGGTATATTGGTCATGGAAATTCAATTAATTTATGGAATAGCATCGTAGAAGTGGAAATATATCAAGGAGGTGATACAATAGCTCCTGCTAGCCCAACAGGATTAAACATAATATCTATAGATTTTAATAAAATTACGCTTGGATGGGATACTAGTAGTGAAATAGATTTTGATTATTATAAAATATATCGAGGAGTATCGAGTGGATTTACACTTAGTGCGAATACACTAATTGGTACATCAACTACAAATAGTTATGTCGATATTGCTCTCTGTAGTAAAACTTCATATTTTTACGTAATAACTGTAGTCGACATTAATTATCTTGAATCAGATCCTTCATATGAAGCGAGTGGAACAACCTTGGCGAATTCAATTATTCCTCCTGAAGATACTATATTACATGTTGATTTCAATAATTGGAACCAAGGATTATACACAGAATCTGAAGTTGATATTGATTGGAACTCACCATCCTGGACTAACGGAGTTAATGATGGTAGAACATCCATAATTACAGATTTGAATGCCTTTGATGAAAGTTCCCTATCTGTTGATTATCCACAAGGAGGTGTTGGTCCCTCACAAACGGGTGCACAATGGCAATATGAAACATCAATTCCTTATGATGATTTGTATTGCTCATATCGCTTAATGTTTAGAGAGGAATTTGATTTTGTAAAAGGAGGAAAGATTCCAGGTATGGCAGGTGGAGCAAGAAATACTGGAGGAAATAAACCAACAGGTACAGATGGATGGAGTGCTCGAATGATGTGGCGTACTAATGGGCAGATTGTACAATATGTTTATCACCCAGATCAAGTAGATATATATGGTGAGGATATGCCTTGGCAAATTAATAGTAAAGATCAATATTTTCAACCAGGAATTTGGTATCTAGTTGAACATCGCGTTAAAATGAATACCCCTGGACAGCATGATGGAGTTCTTCAAACATGGCTTAATGGAGAAATTAATTTAGACGTGCAGGATTTGAGATGGCGAGATGTGGATACTTTTTCTATAGATTGCTTCTATTTCAGTACATTTTTTGGAGGATCTGATGCAACATGGGCACCAACAAAAGATGAAAAGATAGATTATGATGAATTTATTATTGCAACAAGTCCTATTACCCACCAAACGGGTCAAGATCCTCCACCAGTAATCAATCATCCAGAAGATATTAAATATGTTGTGAGTGACCTTGGAAATTCTATATCATGGATTCCTGAAGATAATAATCCCGATTATTATATAATTACTCAAAATAATATCGAAATTGATAGAGGATCTTGGAGTTCTAGAGTACCAATAATAGAAAATGTAGATGGATTAATACCAGGGGAATATATATACGAAATAATTATATATGATACATTGGGGCAATCAATTAGAGATTCTGTATACATATTTGTTGATATATTTATAATTGGAGATGTAAATGGTGATGACTTAATAAATATAATTGATGCTCTTATGATTGCTCAATATGATGTTGGTCTTGATCCTGATCCATTTCCACTTGAAGCTGCTGATGTTAACAATGATGGAATAATAAATATTATTGATGCTTTATTAGTTGCTCAATATTATGTAGAATTAATTCCATCTTTACCACCACCTTAGAATAATTTTTTTTAATACATTTGATTAACTCAATATTAATATTATCCAATTTTTTTTTCTTATTTGAAAAATATTCTAATAAAATCTTCAATCATTCTTATATCTTTAAAAATATATATATTATCAAATTTTAAAAATAGATTTTATCATTTCCCTTTCCTCATAGGAGAAAAGGGAAAAACTTAAATATTATTCATCTTGATATTAATTGATATTGATCAAATAGATCAATAAAATCTTTAACCTATATTATAAAAATCTAAAAGAAAATCAAAACAATTCGATTTTTGATTAATTTAAAAAAATAGATAATAAATAGAAATTTTTTGAAAAATTAAAAATGATATAAAAATGTTAAAATTAAAAACTAAAACAAAAATTAAAAACCTATTGAAAATAAGTATTTTTATCGCTACTCTATGTTTCGTAATGACTATGGCCTTTACAAGTTCTATAAATAATGAAAAAAAAATCATTAGTAATGAATTATCTTTACAAGCACCTCCAGAAGGATACCGACAACTAAAAGCTTTACAAGTCTTTGAGGATACGGATCCGGGAGGTTGGGCAGGAGACGCTATTGGAGCATTGGAGACAAGTAGTTCTGCTTCTCTACCATTAGATTGGGATAATACATATGATGGTAAACCTTCATTAAGAGTTAATTTACAACAAACAACAGAATGGTGGCAAGCATTAATTACCCCAGCAGGATGGTGTACTGTAAAACTTGAACCATATTTAGAAAATGGAATTTTAGAATTCAATGTAAAAGGAAATGTTGGAGGAGAACAATTTACCATTGGAGTAAGAGATAAAGTTTTTGAAAGAGCGGAAGAAAGCATTGATCAATCTACACTTATAACTAATTATATAACAGTTACTACAGATTGGCAACACGTTTCTATTCCATTAAGCGATTTTATCAGCGAAGGTAGTGGCATTGTTTTAAATCAGATTCTATGTCTTGTTATAGGCCCTGCTGTTTATCCTCCAGAACCTTTAACATTTTGGGTAAATGATATTGATATTATTTCTCCAGGTAATGAAGAAGGTTTTGCACCAATTAAAGTTAATCAAGTAGGATATATTCCAGATGGCGAAAAATATGCCTTAGTTAGTGGTTTTGTCGAAGAATTTACTGCTACTGAAGGTACAAGTTTTGAAGTAAGACGTGCTAATGATAATAGTGTTGTTTTTACAGGAGTTCTCACTTTAGTTTCTGAATTTGATGAAGAAGTTTCAGGAGAAATGGTACTTAGAGCAGATTTTTCAGAATTAAGTGATGCAGGAGAATATTATATAGCAGTATCAGCATCAGGGATTGAAAATTCACCACCTTTTCAAATTGCTACTGATGTTTATGACCAATTACTGATAGATTCCGCCAGATATTTCTATTATCAGCGAGCTAATGAAGAATTACCTGCTAATAATGCCCCAGATTATCCACATGCCCAATTTCATTTAGAAGATTTTAACAGTCCATTAGAATCAGGTTATAATAATATTTATAAAGATGTATCAAGTGGATGGTATGATGCCGGTGATTTTGGTAAATATACTAACGCAGGAGCAACTGCAGTTCAAGATCTCTTATGGGCATATGAACTTTTTCCAAGTGAATTTTATGATGGGCAATTTAATATTCCTGAAAGTGGAAATGGAATTCCTGACATCTTGGATGAGATACGAATTGAACTTGAATTCATTTTAAAAATGCAAGATGAAAATTCAGGTGGATTTTATCATCGAGTTCAAAGTATAGGTGATGATGTTTCAGATTCTCAACGTGCCATTAAGGATATTGGAGATAGTGGTGATTCTAATGTTAGACCAACTCCTTCATCTGCAGATTCTGTTGGAATTCTAGCACGAGGTTCAAGATTCTATGAAGGTATTGATTCTGCATTTGCAGATCAATTATTAGCTGCTGCAGAATTCGGATGGACATATCTCGAGAATAATCCAAATTATATTGGTATTCCTTCAGGACCATATGGTGATGATAGTGATTTGGATGATAGATTATTCGCCTCTGCCTGTCTATATCAAGCAACAGGAGATTCTGTATATAATAATTATTTTCTAAGTAATTATGAACAATTTGCAGACACATTAGACAATCCTGAATGTGCTCATTTTGTCGGTGATAATGAAATTCCTGCATATTTAGTTTATTTATCTGCTGAAAATGCTGATTCTACATTCATTAATTGGTTTACTCCAAAATTCTCTAATTGGAGAACAACACATATTGATCGAGTTAATAGAGTTGCTTGGCATAATTCTTTAGAAGCTTGGCAATACTGGTGGGGATCTAATCTGATGATACTTAACACTCCTATGGATATAGCCATTGGAAGTATGATTCTTGGTGATTATAATGACGAAATATCTGAAATTGTAAAAGCTAACTTGAACTATATTTTAGGAGTTAATCCTATGCAAATATGTATGGTCACAGGTTATGGTACTCGTAGTACTACAGCAGTCTTCAGTAATATTTATAGTTATGATAATTTACCAGGACTTCCAAAAGGAATATTACCCGGTGGAGCAAATAGCTATGATAATAGTATGACATCCAATTTTAATGCAAAATGTTATACCAATACTAATACTGATTGGACATCAAGTGAACATACGATATATTGGAATTCACCACTTGTGTTTGATATTGCTCTCATTGCAGCAGAGGCAGGAGGACCTGGAGACACAATTCCCCCAGATGCACCTACAGGATTAATTGCATCAGCTATAAGCTCTTCTTATATAGAACTTGATTGGAATGATAATTCTGAACAAGATTTATTAAGATATAGAATTTATCGAAGTACAAGTAGTAATTTCATTCCTGATGATAATAATTATATAGATAGTGCATCAATAAGTTCCTATGTAGATTCTGGTCTTGATGCTGAAACTATATATTATTATTTGATTACTGCGGTAGACACAAGTTTTAATGAAGGCGATGTTTCTAATCAAGCTAATGCTACAACCCTTCCTCCTGATCTTACACCCCCAGCAACTCCCATAGGACTCACAGCTACAACTATGGGTTCTTCACGAATTGAATTAGATTGGAATGATAATACAGAATCTGATCTTGCAGGATATATTATCTATAGAAGTATAAGTTCAGGATTTACTCCAAGTAGTTCTAATGAAATTGCTGAGACAACTTCAAGTCAAATTTCAGATACAGGATTAAGTTCAGACACAACTTATTATTATAAGGTAATTGCTGTTGATACAAGTAATAATCCAAGTAATCCTTCAAATGAAGCTAGTGCAACAACAGAGGATATTATCGCACAATTACGAGCTCAGTATCGATGTGCAAATACAGCAACTACTACGCAAGATATAAGAGCTCAAATTCAAGTTCTTAATGATGGACCTCTTGATGTTGCATTGACAGATGTCACTGTTCGATATTGGTTTACTTCTGAACCTGCTCTAAGTGATCTTACCTATTCATGTGATTATGCTGCTGTTGGATCTTCAGAAATCACAAGTACATTTGGTACCGCAGGTGACTCTGATTATTTAGAAATTGGATTTACCTCTTCAGCCACAGTTCCTACATGGTTAGGCGGAGATGGTTCCAGCAACTTACTTCCAATAGGAGCCAACACAGGTGATATTCAAAACAGAATTGGGAGAAATTCCAATGTTGATTTTGATCAATCTGATGATTATTCATTTGATTCTTCTATGTCAGATTATACCGATAATCCACAAATAACAGTCTATTATCAAGGTGATTTAGTTTGGGGTACAGAACCATCTACAGGACCTATTAGTGATCCACCAAGCATTAATTCTCCTGCTAATATTAATTATGAGGCGGGAGATACAGGAAATTCAATTACCTGGATTGCTACAGATGACAATCCAACAACATATACAATAATTCTTGATGGAACTCAAGTTGATAGTGGATCATGGAGTTCTGGAAGCCAAATAACCATAAATGTTGATGATCTATCAATTGGAACCCATATTTATACTTGTACCGTTACTGATGGAGATGGTCAAACTGATTCTGATTCTGTCACTGTCACTGTTTCTGAAAGTTCTCAATTCCAGAATGGAGATGTAAACCACGATGGTACAGTTGATATCATTGATGCTCTTATGATTGCACAACATTATGTAGGACTTGATCCTCAACCATTTTATCCTGAAGAGGCAGATGTGGACGGTAGTGGAACTATTGATATTGTTGATGCATTAATGGTTGCTCAAGCGTACGTAGGATTAATTGAGTTACCTCCATAGATGTAATAATAGAGATGTAATAAACTCAAAAAATAGCATAAATAAGGTTTTTTTTTATTATATATTATAATTTGGATCACCACTAAATAATAAATCCAATTCAGATTTCTCTTTTTTCATATGAAAAAATAGAAAAGTATTAATACTAAAGCGATCATAGTTCTATACTATATGGTTAGGATTATTCATATATAAAATGAAATAATTTCAAGAAATCAGATAAAAAATAATGATTTCTTGGGAGAGAATGTAAAAAATAAAAAGGTTTAACAAGATGTTGATAGTTTTAAAAAAGAACAAGAAAAAGAAAATAAAAGCACCCTCAGTACTCATTATTTGCTCCTTATTGATTAGTATATTACCTTTATTTACCACTAATGTAATTGCTCAAGTAGATTGGAGAACAGAAGCACAGAATAATATTGATGCCTATCGTAAGAGTGATTTAACTATTCATGTTTCTAATCCTCAAGGAGACCCAGTATCTGGAGTATCAATTCAAGTGGAAATGCAAAAACATCTGTTTGTTCTTGGGACGGCAATTGCGTTAAGTACTTATCAAAATAATCAAGTATATAGGGATCATATATTAGATCTCGATGGACAGGGTCATGGATTTACAGGAGGAGTAATGGAGAACGCAATGAAATGGCAAAACTTTAATGGAGATGGTTCAGCTCAAGTTATTGCATGGTGTAAACAAAATGGTATGGAATTCAGAGGTCATAATTTAATTTGGCCAGGTTTTCAATGGTTGCCTAGTGATATTGAATCAAATCAAAATAACCCTGATTATGTACATCAGCGTATGGAGGAACATGTTGCAGAAGCTGCTGGATGGTCTGGAATAAGAGGTGAAGTGAGGGATTGGGATGTTATTAACGAACCCGTTCATTTAACAGATATTCGAGATATCTTTCAAGGTAGTTCTTCTCAATACCCAACGGGTGAAGAAGTATATACTGAAATATTCCAATGGACAGCTCAAGCAGATCCCAATGCTAATCGATATTATAATGAATATAACATTGTCAGTGGTGGATATTCAAATACTGGAACTCATAATGATTATAAACGATTGATTCAAGATATGATTAATGATGGACTCTTAGATGGCATTGGCATTCAAGGCCATATGGGAACCTCTATGACTTCCCCAGAGGATGTTATGAGCATTTTAAATGATTTTGCTCAATTTAATAAAGAAATGATAATTAGCGAATATGATTGCGCTGGACTCTCAGATAATTTAGAATATGATTTTACAAGAGATTTTTTAACAGTAGTATTTTCTCAGCCACTAATGCGAGGATTCTATGTATGGGGTTTTTGGGATGGAAATCATTGGAAAAATGACGCTCCATTTTTTACTCAAAATTGGGATTTAAAACCAGCAGGACAGGCAATAACCGATCTTATGTTCAATGAATGGTGGACTGATGTATCAGGTGTGACAGATAGTAATGGAAATTATAGAGTGCCAGATAAGGCTTTTAAAGGAGAATATAAGATTACTGTCACTTATTCTGGTGGAAGAGTTGAACAGACCATTATGCTTGAACAAGATATGACAGTAAATATTGGATTACCAATTACACCAACGCCTACACCAACTCCAACTCCTACCCCAACTCCTACTCCAACTCCTACCCCAACTCCTACCCCAACGCCAACGACACCACCAGGAGAATATCAAGATATTTCTGTTCCTTTCACATATAATGGAGCAGGAGATCTCTATTGGAGAACTACAACGACTCCTCAATAT
>Ga0315549_1001380_pt1 | contig 25411 bp, 26 predicted proteins | sample SalMarSW160200MG_FD_203101 | JGI IMG/M metagenome (GOLD analysis project Ga0315549, IMG submission 203101) | Salt marsh sediment microbial communities from the Plum Island Ecosystem LTER, Massachusetts, United States - Salt Marsh Sediment SW1601-200 ... | reverse complement strand
CTTGTTCTTTCAACTTTGTTGTCTGTCTTGTAAGAATCTTATACGCAACATAGCTGATGATAACGGCTATAACGGAAAAAACGATCTTATCTAAATTAGAAGAGACCCATTCGCAGCATGAATTGAAAAATTCGCTCAAGACACTCATGCACATTTTTCTCCTTAATTTTTAAAGTGTTTATCCGAATTTAATAATCACCTGAGACTTCATATTACTTTTGGGTAGCCTTTTTTCTTCTTGTATGAAGGAGTTTAATTTATAATTTATCGATCTTTGTGACAATGGGACTATTAGGGGTTTAGTTAGAACCATAGCTAGGTTGGTGGACAGGAAATCCTCGTTAGGCTAGTGTAGAAGCTATTCTACGCCCCATTTTTTGGTGATTTTTACCAAGAGGAAGATTACGATGGCTATGATGAGAAACGTTATTAATGCGCCAATGAAGTGTCCAACACGGAAAGGTCCAGCTACGATGGTTTCCCATTCGATGCCGGGCATGGCAAGAGTGACTATGGGCATGATTAGGTCGTCAACAAGTGCTTTTACTAGGTCACCGAGGTATATGCCTATAATGAAGGCGACAGCAAGACCCATCACTTTGTATTTTGAGAGAAAATCTGTGAACTCGTTCCACAAGCCTTTTGGTGGGGGTGGTGCTGGTTTGGGTTCTAGGAGTTCTCTTATTCTTCTTAATTCTTCCAGCATTTTGTCTTCTTTAGACATGTTACATTCACAATCCTAAGGTCTTATCAAGTTTCGTTTTAAGTCTTTCGAAAACTAGACCCCCCTTAATATGCTAGAGGTTTTGAAGCCTTGTCCACTGTTAAGATTTAATAGAGTATTCGTATTTCTCCTTGTGAGTAGATGAGCACTCAAAAAAGGTGCTGGATACTCATCTTGAAAGGGCCCGTGGTCTAGTTTGGACTAACGTCCCACGGGGATATCTCCCGCAACTTCCCTCTTTTTCATCCGAGCACGCGCGTATTCGTTTTACCAAACTCTTATGACAGATTTTGGCTTTAGACGGATCAAAACAATGTCACTGTTTTTCCATTCAGCAAGGTTTCTTTCTGCCTCCTCTTTCGTTTCATAGCGATAAAGCATTCGACGAGTCACAGCATGATTCACATCGTCTTCGATACTCAAATCACCTTGTATCATGTAGCCAGCTTCATCTGCTATTCGCTCACCGCCAATAACGACTGCACCCTTTGGGTTTGAAAGCACATTCCTAACCTTACGGTTGTTTCGGTCGCTTCCAAAGATGAGGTCATCACCATCAAGCATGAAATAAATTGGAACGATATGTGGGTAGCCATCCGCTCCAATCGTAGCTAGCCGGGCTATTCGTGACTTTTGCAGAAATATTCTCACCTCACCAGTTAGCATGTTTGGTCACCTCGATATCAAAGCTAGGTTTTTCTATAAAGATCTCTCTACTTATTATGCGCGCGATAAGATTTATCCTATATTCCTAGGAAAACTTTGAGCCAAAATCTTCATGAAAAGAAAGTGAGCTATCACCAAAAGTTTTGAGGCTTATCTAGAGTGCGGGCGGGGTGGGATTCGAACCCAACCAACCAAGTGGAGATATCACCCGCAAATCCCTCTTTTTTCTGCAACTGAACTATTCTGTCCAGTAAGCCCATCCGTTTGATACCTTGGATTTTTTCAGGACTCCCTTTTTCACTCTTCTAGCGAGAGAATTAGTAATGTTGTCCTTTTTGCCCTTAGTCGGGAGACTTTTAGACTCTAAGGCTTTTACCACATGCTCTAGCGTTCTCTTGTTGGGATGTTTGAAGAATCCCTCACGAATCAAACCTTCAAGCGCCTGATACATTTGACCGCCCCAGGTTTGAGGTCCCTTGCGCTGTGCAGCACGCGAGAAAATCGGCTGGATATCAAACTCATCAACCATAGCGCTCATTTCTATATCAGATGGTCGCTTCTCAAAACGATTGGCAGCATCCAACATCTTGGGCAGAAGCTGCATATCACCCGCTGTGATCAGAAAGCTGTCCGGGAAACCCAATGACCAATGCACCGACTTATCAATGGCATCTTGAGTCTCTAACGGTTCATAGAAATACGTATTGTAAGTCTTGGGACGGCCCCCCCACGGCCGCCGAGCAATGGATTTGATGGTTTGTACTGCAACGTTGCGCTTACGGCACAACCCAACTAACTCATTGAAGTCAGCTGCATAACGGGGATTCTGCATCTGCAAATAGTTGTACGGCAATAAGACTGTATCGAAATCAAAACGCTCCAAGCTGCGTTTGTGCATTGCTGGCACTTTGTTACCGTGGCCTGTTACGCCCAGAAACCGCACCAAACCTTTGTCACGCGCTTCAATAAAGGCTTCCAAGGCGCCCTCAGGTCCCATCACTTTTTCCCAACCTGCCGGATTGGTCAGGCCATGCATCTGCCAGAGATCGATGTAGTCGACGCGTAGCCGTTCCAACGATCGCTTCAGATCGTCCAAGGCTCCTAGGCGTGAGCGTCTGCGGGTTTTGGTGGCAACGAAGAAGTCATTCCGATGTTTGGCCAACCAGAGCCCGATGACCTTCTCTGCGTTGCCGTACATGGGCGCTGTGTCAATATGATTTACGCCACACTCTAATAGCATATAGAGTATGCGATCGGCCTCCGCTTGTGTTGCCTTGCTCAAGGCATACGCGCCAAATATTATTCGAGTACTCGCATGTCCAGTGCGACCAAATTGGTTTCTGAGAATCATTCGTCAATGTCTCCTTGAATATTATCTTCTATCCCTTCCAACCTACTACTTATGCGCCTAACTACCGCCTGATTAGATTCCATTAGTATTCCGACGCGGTTTCTTGTTATTCGGATGATCAATATATAAGTCAATGCGGGCTGGGAGAGATTTGAACCATGCACCAAGGGGACGCGCCTGCCCGCACAACTCAATTTTTAAGGGGATTTTCGGGTCATAGGGCGTGACACAAATCAATGCACGGCGTCAACTAGATGTTTGGGGTGTGTTTGCTTTCACAACATTGGCGATTAGTAGGCCGTATGCGCAGATTGTTATGAGGGGAATGTGAAGAATCAGATTCCAGAGTGTGTATCCGGGCATTAGGAAATATGACATGATATTGAAGATTCCGATGAATAGGCCAACAAAGCTTGTGACTCTGAGAAGCAGTGTGTTAACCTTCGGATAGATCAGCGTCAGAAGGGCAACTATGAATGGTGTAGTTGGACAGTACATTACACCAAAAGACGAGGTGAGCAACAGAAGTGGATTGAGATTCGGACTCAAGTCAGGGTTTATTGGAGACCAGAAAGCCAAGACGACAAGGGGCACAACCCAGTATCTCCAAGCAGGAAGCCTCCGAAAGACATACTCATTCTTAGGTTTAAAGACCTCCAGCAGCCATAAGAGACCCACAATGAATATTGGTACCAAGTTGCCTGTTATGATTACAAGCCCATAGTTCTCGGTTGTGGCTATGTGGTTGCTGAAGGCTATGAACAAGAGTAGGAAACCGAAATAGGCGTCTATGATTCTGCCTATCTTCGTTCCGTAGAGGTAAGCGGCAATGAGCAGTATGACACTGGTTATATGGATTGCTGGGCTGAGCCACAAGTACGCGGCAGAGGTTTGAATGAATACGTCCCTCATGACAAGCGTGGTCTCTTGTTGTGCGACAGGAACTTCTGTGATGGGAGGAAGAAAAAAGCAGGCGAAAAGCAATACTAGAATTAGCAGAGTTCTTGTGCTCTCTTTCATAGACACGAACCTATCTGCAGCGGCTATTTTAGCCTTGTTCTCTTCGATCAATTTCCCAGAACTAGTAGTGCTAGGGTCTATTTGAAATCTGCAGCCTATGCTAGCTCGGATAGCGTGCGTGTCAAGCCCGTATCCTGTCAGCTTCTTCCTCACACTCTAGCCTGCGGCTTTCAGCCCTATTGGAGTGCCGAGGGCCGGGTTTGAACCAACGATAAAGGGAGATATCTCCCGCAACCTCTCCTTTTTCTGTTCACGTGGTATAGTTTGTTTGTCATTATGCAGTTGTTTCTGTCAGTATTCTTGGTTCTTTCCATTCTTCTCTGAGAAGGCTATATAACACACCATCTTCCCATTTCCCTTTGATGAAAATAGATCTGCGAATCAACCCTTCCCTTTTGAATCCTGCTTTCTCCAGAACCCGCTGTGATGCTATATTTCTTGGATTAGCTTCAGCTTGAATACGTACTATGTTTTTCGAAAGAAACAGGTAGTCTACTATAATCTTGACTGCTTCAGTGCAATAACCTTTGTTTCTCTCGCCTGGAAGTAATTTGTAGCCTATAAGGAAATGTGGTCCTCTGGGAGAGTGGAATATTTGACCGATCTTGCTACCATCTTTTCTCTCTATAATGAACCACTTCTCTTCAGGGTGAAGATTGCCATACCACTTCTCCACTTCCTGAAGAGACACTTTTTCAAGTGGTTCGTATTCACCACTAAACTCTGGATTGTTAGTCCATTCTGCAACTAGGGGCAAGTCTTCTTTCTCCATGACCCTCAAATTCACATTCTTACCTTCGAGCAATCACTAACGCCATTCAACAGGTATTCGGCTTAGTTTTTATGACTTGTGGAAAAATAGCAGGGCGTGACCTGTCTGTTTTGCCTTGGGTCTAGACTGGATCAGCACCCCAATGGAGATGTCTCCCGCAAAATCCCTATTTTCTCTCTGAGACGGATACAAAATCGACTTTAGCGCGCGTCTTCCTTGAAAAATTTAATCACTATTTCAGATTCTGAACGGCTTTAAGCTGTAGTTTTATTAGTTTGAACAATAAAGGTTTGTGTGATTGGTGGTTAGATGTCTTGTTCTGCTTCTATTAATCCTCGTAGAAGAAGAGGGCGACACGATATAATTATGGGAATTCTGAAAATCGCTAAAAATGGTGAACTAAAGACAAGGTTAATGGAAAAGGCAGGGCTAAGTTTCTCTCAGCTCAAGCTGTATCTAAACGCTTTAAAAGAAGCTGGTTTCATGACCGAGCAGTTCGGTGTCTGGAAGACAACCGAGAAGGGCCTTCATGTCATAGAGGCTTGCGAGATATGTCACCGTCTCATAAAGGAAGTCCCATAAACACCTGCTGTATTCAGCGCGCACTATTTCATTTTGCCTGTTGGGATTTTGATAGCGAAGCGGCATCGCATATCTCCTTTTAGAGTGCTCTCAAGCAGCTCTACCTCGACTGGTTCGCCGAGTATCACGTCGAAGCCAAATTTTGCAAAGCCGCCGCTGCAGTAGCAGAACATTGGCGAAATCTTGGGTTTTCTATCACGTATGGCCGACCTCGCGAGCGGGCAGTGACAAGCGTAATACCTCTTCAACGTGGGGTCCTTCTCCTTCAGGTACTGCTTTGGCGCGTACGGTATTTTGGTCAGGTAGATCCTTTCACCATGCCTGACTCCAGTGCAGATCTCCTGATTGCCCATTACGAACTCCAGAACTTCCGGGATTATCTCTTGCTCGTACCATATTCGTCCCTCTTTCATGAAACCCTTTAGTTCCTCTATGAACCTCTTATGCTCGTCTTTCAAGTACTCGTCAATGCTGTCAGCCTTCTCGAATCGTTCTTTCTTCTCCTTGAAAGCCTCAGCTGGCACTCCGTGGTAGTTCCATGTTAGGATCTTCTTGCACGTTTCGCCGGGCAGCTCAGTCTCCATCCTATCCACGATCATTTGGGTGAGTCTCGTGTAGTTCTCCTGAGGCGAGCCTAGTGGGGGCAGTTCGAACCCTTGAAAGACTTTAGTTCGAGTTTCCTCCCCAGCAATAGTTGCTAACCTGTCACCGAGGTCAGGCAGCACATTTCTGGCGCCTAGTATTGATGCGAAGTAGACGTAGTATTCGTTTTTCCTCACAAGGTTGCAGTAGCGAGCAATCGCGACGAGTCTATCCATCGAGTTCTTGCCTTCTTCAATCAGCAACGAGACATACTCTTTGAGTGCACCTAACCCAGCGGACTCGAACGTCGTTCCCTTCTCTTTAAGATACTCTTCGAACTCCCTGACTGCACTCACGGCGAAGTCGGCATTCTCTGCGCTTAACTTGCGCTCTTGGAGATACTTTCGGAATTCATTTTCCATCAATATGCTCGCACTCACCAAACCATTGGCAGGTAGCCATCTTTAATTGCATTTGACACAATCGTTCCGACATATTCCACTTTTACTCCAGCTTCTCCCAACTTCTCTGACACGCCTTCTTTATCAGAGATAGCCTTACAGGCAAAGCAGTCACTCTCATCGGTTATCTCTTTGATGAACCATGCCACTTTGTCATCGTGAGCAGCCAATTTTTCAGAAGGTCCAAAAAACACAACTTTGACATCATCTAACCATTTGTTCTTCAAAACGTTGCGAGTATACATCAAACCCGCTATAGCTTTTTCTCTATCACCAGTTGCGATTATGACTAACAATTTTGAGCACATGGTGAAGCCTTCTATTCATAATCATGCAAAAGCTGCAGCGCGCGGCTTTATCATAGATTTCCTCTTATCTACTATCTGTCGGCTTAGGGGTATTCTGGAGATGTTTCGTTTTACTCTGAGCTTCTTTTTTCTTTCTGGCGAGGCATGGTAGAATAGTTTGATATTTGGAACCAGAGCGTTCACGAGTTTGTTTTCAGCTTTCATAAGGTGCTCTTGGAAAGTTGTTCGCGGAACCTTCTCTTTGGCAGCAATTGCCTTAACATCAGCAGCTCTTGGTAGGTTATAGTAGCCGTGGCGATGTGCAGCAAGAACAGCTTCCATTTGTTTCTCTGTCAGGCCGGAAAGTACCGCGTCTGCAGACATAGTCAGCGAACTCGCAACAAACCCGTCAAGCGGAACCTTGCGCAGGATCTTGTAAAACCATCCTGCATTCTCAAGGCGTTTCAGAAGTTCCTCCAAGGCTTCATGTTTGAATACAATAAGCCTGTGGTATGCCCAGCCGTTTTCTATCATATTTGGAAAGACGTTTAGGATGTTTAGTTTTCCTATATGTCTGACAATTGTATTGTGTTTCATGCAGTCACATTTATGTAAGTTCAAATAGAGTCTGTGTTCATCAACAATTTCTTCAATGATATCCTTGATGCGGGCACGCTGTGCATGAATCTCTTTAATAACTAAAGGGTATTCTTCTGGGTTCCTCACGACAATCTCTATAACATCATTCTCTCTGTTGCACCAAATGAAAACGCTTGCGCTTGGGAATCTACGAGTTAAGTCTATGAAAGTAGATTCGCCTTTGGAGCGCGTCATTTTTAGAGCAACATCAAACAACGGCATCTCAAACACCAAAATAGAGATGAGCATGGCTACATATATTCCTATAGCCGTCTTATGACGGCATATGTTTTCCCGTCTTATGACGGCGCAACGTCTATGTCTCTCTTTGTGTATAGATCTATGTGTGGTGATGACGGATGAGAAAGATTAAACTACAAAGAAAAGGCTTCTTCGGTAAAGTACTCAGGGCATTTGGAAAGGATAGTGGCCTTGAGTTACCATTGCCTTCCCGAGAAAACCAAACTTCTGGTGTTTCTGCGTATTTCCCACATTATGATTATCACAAGCAACTCAGGAATGCTATGCTGGAGGCGGAAAAACACAAAGCCAAAGTTATAATGGACTTGCAAAGACGTAACTTAGCGCGTTAGGGGCACTCTAGAAGCCCTTCACTTCCTCCTTTTTTTGGAAGAATCTTTTGCAGTTTCTTATATTAGCACCTTTAAATTTGCTTTGTCATAGATTCGCCTTAATCTCTCCACCCAGCGCGCGCTGGCGGACTCAGGCCCAGATCTTATCAGCCTCCTCTTCACGATCTAGCCTATGACTTTCGGCCCTGTGCACATATTCGAAAGGCATAGTCGCACGTTACTGGTGGGGCCACGGGATTTGAACCCCGCACCAAGTGGAGATATCCCTCGCAACCCAAATTTGTGCGGGCGTAAACTTGTACAAAAACAAAGCCTTAATTGCGTCCTAATCCATGAAGTCTTCTTTGCAGTTTAAACAGGTTATGTTACATGAAGTGGATAGAGAAATTTACTGAAAGCATTGACCATTTTGCTGAAGAGATAGTAAGAAAAGAAGTGATGGAAGCCAGCGGAAAACTAAGATCAGGTTCTAATCCCAGTCAAAAGGCTGAGTGGATCAAAAATGCAATGGAGAAGCTAGAGGCTTTGGTTGACGAAGAAACGACGAAAAACATAATGATGGCCACATGCCCTCACACATTCCCCAAAGGACGTATTCAGAAACTGAGAAGGCGTTACAAGAAACTCGGCAACATTGACAAACTCTTGGAGATCATGTGCAACGACTGCTCATGGAAAGGAACCTCTTACTATGATCACCCAATAAGAAAAGGAAACACTATCTACATGACAAAAGTCCCACACAACCCTCAGGCTCACAGAAACGCGGATACCAAACAGGAAAAGCAATTAGCCTACTGCCACTGCCCTTGGATAAAAGCCACAATAACTGCCCATGAAAAAGTCTCACCGCTCTTCTGCTACTGCGCCGCCTCATGGGACAAGCAACTATGGGAGGGCATTCTAGAAAAACAAGTAAAAGCAGAACTAGTCAAATGTCTCCTTAAAGGTGATGATTGCTGCATCCACGCTTTCCATCTCCCGTCGGATGTACTCTAAAGATTAGAGGTGATTAGAAGGCTGGCGGTGGGTCGCAGAAATTTGAACCCATACCAAGTGGAGTCATCATCCAATCTCATCTTTTTTTCTAAGCATGTTGATCCTTTTAGAAACTAAGTAGTAGCGCGCGCGTGTTTGGATCACCTGACCCATCCACCATCAAGAAGCTCATTTATGGAACTTCAGCAATCGCCACTTTCTGTGGAGAAGGATTGTGCAGATATCTGAATTCCTTCTTGAAGTCAACCCGTTTCATAAGCCTCACCCACTCACTACGATTCTCAATTCGCTCTGAAAAACTTTACCTCAAAATGCTGTATGTCATCTCAACGCGCGCTACATTTTATATAGGCAGTTCATTTTTGAAGTGTTTTTGATTGTACATTTTCTTGATTTTGAGGAATTTTTTCACGCCTGTTTCGGTTTCCTTCTCATATGTGGTTATCTCCCCTTCAAAAAGATCCAGAACTGCACGAACTTCTTGTGAAGAATGCATTCCGGGATCTATCACTGCTAGGGTGGTAAATCCTTTCGACTTGAATTCTGGGAGAAGTGCGTTCAACCATCTTCGAGTTTGAACCGCGTTATGCTGCAGTAGGACATCTGATACTATCTCGACGCAAGCCCTTCTTGGAGTCTTTGCGGGCTTGTCTAATCTTCGGAAAGCTGAGGTTAACGCAATGCTAATGTCAGTCAGGTTTTCCACGCCTTTCAACCTGTAAACATTTGGTAAATCCTTGATAATTGTTTCTGCTTGAGGGTTGCATACGAAAAGATAGAGGTTCGACTGAAATTTTTCTGCGAGGTTCTCCACTCCAATTGCCTTTGTGGTAATGTAAAACGTGATTTGACCTTCTCTTGCCCCGGCTTCAAGAAAACTTTTGATCAGAAAATCTTTTTCATCGCAAGAGGGTGAAGTCAGTATGACGGAATAGTTCTCCGGTATCCCGCCAAACAGTAAATTGTCGAGGCCGTTAAATCCAGTATTGATACGACGTGGAAGAATAACCTTTGAAAACTTAATAGCCACTGGTTCGAGCTCAGAAACCACTTGATGTCCCTCTTCGTCTACGTAAACGATTCTTGGCTTTATTTCAAAAGCGCCTTCGTGAAATGATCTCAAGACAAGTCTAATCTCTTCATTCTTCAAAGGATCGAGCCGTTTCCCCCTCATGTTGAGATTCATGTCTTCGGAGTTGCAGTAACTGGGTTTAGCAACTAACTCGAAACCTGGAGGAAAGATTCCCTCAACCTTGTCTAACAAGACAGCTCCTTTCCCCACGTTTGCGATTTGTAACTCTAGGTTGAAGTCTTCTCCAACCGGGATTTCTTTCTCAGGAAGGATCAGGTCGGCTTGAATATTTGCGTGTTCAAATCTTTCTAGACCTACCGCGGTTTCTTCAGTTGGAGTTGGCGTGACGAAGCTTACAGTTGATGAGGTGATAGTTGGAGCACGTAAAACTTCACTCAGCGACGCAGCTAACTCTCTTTCTTCTCTAACCTTCTCCAGAAGCCGTTGAACTTGCTCACTTTTCGCAGGGTGCTTTGCTTTCAAATAAGATCCAATGGAAATTTGCAAGACCTTTTCAGCAATTATATAATATTTTGCCTTTTTTCCAGGGTCTGCTTCCTTCTTAGCATTGGCCATATAGACATAGGCATCGAAAAGGCGTTGAGTAGCAATGGCATATTCTGATGCAATTTTGAAACCAGCTTTAACGTAGTAGTTTGCTGCGCTTTCTATATGCTGAGTTGCAGACATGTACAGCTTTGGGTCTCTGGAGTCTTCAAATTTTGTCCCAGCTTCAAGTGCTTTACAGAAGCGGCTGTGACCCAAGGCCAATAGTCTGGCTTTTTCATTAAAGCTGTGTTCCTTGGCTTTGTCGAAAAGTTGAGAAGCTTCCAAGTATAATTCCGGGGAGGCTTCAGCTTCTGCTTTTGTCATTATCTGCCAAGCCTTGCAGAGATAGATTATGGGCATCAGCTCTCGGCGATCCTTAGTTATTGTTGCATTCGTAAAACTGGATTCGTGTTCAATAGTATTGAGTATTTTCTGGAATCTTTTGGCTGCTAAGCCATATTCTGTGGAGCTAGCAGCGTTATCTCCCTGTCTGTCAAGGATTTTTGCTTTTTCTACGGCAATCCTTCCAATACAGTATTCCTCTCTTATGCCTGAGGCTTTGATCAACCTCTTAGCTAGGTCTTTTTCATCTGCTTTCTCAGCTCTGTCTGCTGCAACTCGAAGGGTATTCTTGGCTTCTTGGAATAATTCAATCGCCCTCTGGAATTGCCGTATGGCTTCTTTAGTTTGTTCATCACGGCTCAGGTTTTCGCCGTACTCCAGTTGAGCCCAAGCAAGATAGTTAGAAGCAAGGTATTTCCAGGACTTAGAAGACCCGTGCAAATTAGCTGCCTTCTCATAGTGTTTCTTGGCTTGGTGATACTCACCCCTTACATGACAGTGCTTTGCTTTCTCAATGTCACTCCAAGCTTGCATGTATGTAGCATAATCCATGTAGAAATCTTCAAGCTGGGGAGTCTCAGGTGCCATACGCCTGTAATTCTTTGAAGCCATGTCAAAGCTTTCAGCTGCCTCCTGAAATTGCCTTGCAGCGTCTTGCATGTTAGCCAGATTCCAGAAAGTCTCCGCAGTTCGTGTGTATAATCCTTCAGCTGAATAGGCTTGTGCCGCCTCCTCAAGGATTGAGAAAGACTCCCTCAGGAACTTGCGGCTATCGGTCAATTGGTGAAGTTGAAATTGAATCCGACCAAGTTCTAATAAAGCGTTGGCCGAGTTGATCCTTAGAGACTTGTCTAGGTCGCCCGTTTGGAGGTATTTTATTCCTTTTTTTGAGTATTCGGAGGCTTCTTGCAAGGTTTTTATCTGCTCGTCTGAAGCTTCCATCTGTGCGAGTTTGGCTCTAATTGATGAGTAGACCAACAGATGATCTGCTATTAGCCGATAGAAGTACGGAAACAGGTTCTCGATGTTTTTCATCCATTGATTTGAGGTTTTCAAAGCTTCCAACAGTAGCTTCTTTCTCTTCGCGTCGTCTTGTTCTATGGAGGCTCGAGTGTTCAGGTGATAGCTATACGTTGAAAGGAAAAATATCTTGCCGATTGGAGAAGTGTGGCTCGGTATCTTCTTGGCAATCTGGATGCCCTTGTCCAGCAGTTTGACTCTGACTTTATGGTCCTTTTCGAACAGAAGAGCGTAGTATCGATAGGCTATTCCCAGATACCAGTAAGTATCGCCCAGAGAAGCGATCGCCGTTGATTTTCCCAAGGTTACACTGTTAAGTCTAATGGATTCACTTGTGTATTTCTTGATGGCTGCAAAGATCTCGTCAGCGCTGTCGCTATCAGTAGCGCCGATCAACTCGTGGAGTAGACCATAGGTGATGGAGTTTATCACAGTCGTTATTACTGTTCTGTTCCGAGTTTTCCTGCACTCCTCAAGCACATCTTGCATATTCCTCAGATAAACAGGTGCAGCTTCACCAGCGGATCTGAGTTTTCGCCAATGGACATGAGAGCTGACAGCTTTTGCCCGGATAATCGAATCCCCGATTCTTTCTGACAGTTCTAACGCGTTTTTCAAGTATTCTTCTTGTCTGTTTCTACATGTCATACGCCGGGTTTCATCCTCAAAAATGCCACTACCAACTCCAAAGAGCTCTGAAAGCTTAAGATAAACGTCAGCAAGACCGCGTTCATTCTTCAGATCTAAGCATGCTTGTATAGCTTCTTCCCCGTAGGTCAGTCCCAGATCGACAAGCTCGACACGTTTGCCTCTCATTTCCTCGTATTCCAAAAGATCACCTATTGTCTGCAGAATATCCTTGCATTGAGCAATTGTACCCGCTACGTCTCCACTTTTCTTGTACGCTTCAAGCGCGTCTTTCTGGAACTTGAGGACTGTGTAGAGCTTTTTCATTATTTCCTTGGGTTTATCGAGAAGGTCTAGTGCACAGAACAGCGCCAGCGCCTTGCATCGTATGGCTGACGCTTTGCTTGAAGGGGCACTCAGAGAAGAGAAGGCACGGCTTGCAGCTTCATATGCTTCAGCGGCTTTTTGAACATGCGAATTGAGGACATCTTGCTTAGCTGTTTGTAGGGCAACCTTGTAAAAGCAGAGTCCCAGCTTCTCCTGAATCTCCGCCTTCTTCGAAGAATCTTCTTCAACTATCCGCAAGACTTTACCATAGAGTTCCGCAGCTTCTAGCCACCCATGGTTTTTCTCGAATTCTTCAGCCTTTCTTAGATATCCCTCAATCCGCCGCATATAGATGAACCGATATGTCCTTAGACGTTCTCTCCAGAAAAACCTTATGCAAGTCGCGAGAGTCCTGTTTAGGGGGAATAACCTTCTGTATGAACGTTCCTATTTCGATTAGTAATGACTTGACCTTCTACTTCTGTGAAATGTATGCATACTGTGTATATGGTTATCGCCATTTTATTCTTGGTAGTTCGCGTCTTCTTAGTTAGGCGTTGATTTCTCCCATGTGCTGTCGCCAGTGTGCTAGCGCGCGCCTATTCGAGCACCTGCAGTAATAGTCTGGTTGGAACTACCTTTGATGGAGATATCTCCCGCAACCTCCCTCTTTTTATGTTACCATTTGCATAATCTGAGGAGATAGATATGGAAATAGAGAATCTGCCAGAAGGATTGGCTAAGTCTGGAGCAATAAGAATTCGAGAAAAATTGAGGTCGATTTCTGGTGGAAGAGTGTTAGATGCTGCCACTGGCTATGGCGGATTTATCGATACTCTAATGAAGACTCTGAAGGATTACGATTCTTTTGTAGGGATCGACTATTCTGAAAAAGAGGTTGAATCTGCAAAGAAGCGGTTCAAAGGCCAACCTGTCGAAATCATGAAAATGAATGCTGAAGCTCTTAAATTCAAAAACGACTCTTTTGGCACTGTGTGCATTTCCCACTCGTTGCATCATCTTGACAGAATAGACAAAGTTTTGGCTGAAATGAAACGCGTATTGAAATTCAACGGCTATTTTATCATTCAAGAACTGTTCTGTGATGGAGAACAAACTGAAGCACAAAAAACAGAAATATTACAACACCGTTGGGACGCAGAAATCGATTCCTTGCTGGGTGTCACTCACAACAAAATACTCAAAAAACAGAAAATCAAAGACATTGTGAGTAATCTGGAACTAGAAGAGGTTAAACTATTCGAATCCACACACCCCGTCAAGTGTCTGTTCTGCGACAAGAAGTTTGAATGCGAAAACCCAAAAAACGAGAAAACAGTGAATCAGGCTATCAAAGAGATTGACGATAATCTTCGCCGTTTGAAAGAATACCATGGTACGAAAACGCGAACTCGCTTAGAAGAGGCGGGAGAGAAACTAAAAGAAAGAATAAGGAAATTCGGTTATGCCAATGCTTCACATCTGTTCATTGTTGGGAAAAAAAGTGGTACACCTTACCTAAAATCTAACTTGTGCCCCACTCGCGTTGAAGCTAGGATTTAAGCATCAATTTACCAGTAAAAAATGCACTAGTTATGCTTGGCGAGGGTTCGAAATTCTCCCAGGCTACAAAGACGTTTTGCTACAGTTATAGCCTATATAAGAGCCTGATATACAAGTCATTAGACGAAGTTTTCAAAGATGTGAATAAGAATTTGCTGTCCCTGAATCTATCTCAGATATGCTTCGTGTTAGAAGAAATCGCTGATCTCTTTTTAGATTATTGGGTAAAACCTTTATTATTGGATCCTTTACGTTTTTAAAATACACGTACTACCATGTCGTGTGTGAAGATGGATAGACAAGTATTTACTATACTTAACCTTTCCATGGTGACTTTTCTAGTGTTGCTAGGTTTGAGTATGGTTTCTCCTATTCTCCCAAGTTATGCTGAAAGCTTTCAGGTTTCATACACCTTGGTCGGTTTTGTAATATCTTCTTTTGCTGTTGCAAGAATGCTTCTGGACATTCCCACGGGCTTTCTTTCGAAAAGATACGACAAGAAGATGATCATGATATTGGGTTTGATCGTTATCGTGATTTCATCTCTTGTAGCGGGTCTTGCACCTAACTATAGTGTCTTACTGCTTGGAAGGATTATTGAGGGTGCGGGCTCAGCGTTATACGTCACTCCGGCCACAGTGTTCTTAGCTCAGGTTGCAGGAACCAAAAAACGGGGCCGATTGATGGGCATATACTCGGGAATGTTGCTCCTCGGAAGCATTTTCGGCCCCAGTTTTGGTGGGTTTATAGCAACAATCTATAGTATTCACGCCCCCTTCTATGCCTATGCCATAGTCTCTGGTCTAGCAGTGATTCCAACGTTGGCGTTACCTAAGATAACAAGTTCAGAAAATGCAACTTCATCTCAAAAACGAAGATCGTCTATTCACGACATGTGGCTGGTTCTATCTCATCCTTCATTTTTCCTCAGCACCCTTGCAACATTCACCTTGTTTTTCGTGCGAACGGGAGTAAGAAGTACGGTAGTTCCTTTATTTGCCGCCAATGACATAGGTTTGGATTCAAGTGCAATAGGCTTAGTCTTGACATTCGCAGGCATAACGACCGCGGCTACGATGGTTCCCATGGGAAGTTTCTCAGACAAAATCGGCAGAAGGAATCCTCTCATATTATGCCTACTTTTATCAGCCGCCGTAACTATATGCATCCCCTATTCTCACAATATGTTAGAACTATCCATATGCCTAGCAGCATATGGCGCGGTTATAGGTCTGTCGGGACCCATAGCCGCATATGTCACTGACGTGTCGCCGCAGGACAAGCTCGAGGTGTCCATGGGCCTATACCGCATGATCAGCGATGTGGGCTTCGTTGTCGGACCATTGTTGCTTGGCTACTTAGCGGACATATCAGGAACTCCCGCATTCGTAGCAGAGTCTATTTCAAAACAAATTGGGTTGCTTCCGTTCGCTTTTGCTTCCATCATTATGGTCGTTGCTGGCTTAATTCTTTTGAAGGCAGAGGATCCGGTGAGAAGCAGGAACGCGCGCTACCAGTGACTTTACCCCGATAATTTAAACCGATATTGGAACCTATCCCAGGCTACTAGCAAAGCCGTTACAACTCAATTGCATTTTGCAGACGAAACTGCCATGATTTGAGGCGCTAGAATCACAATTTCATTTTCCTTAGTTCTTTGGTTATCTGCTGACAAGTCTCATATACGTCCTCGATTTGAATCGGGGGTCCTTTAACCTTGGATTGAAACAATCCAGCGGACATCAAGATGATTCCAACACCCTCACTTATGATTGGTACTGGAACCAAGAACACAGTTGCTCCCAACTTGATGAGTGAGGAAGTAGTTCCTTTGTTTTCTGCTCTATATAGATTCTTCGCTGAATTTGATTCACTCAATGATCTGCTCAGCAAATCCACGGTTTCCTGATAACTAAGCCCTAGCTCGTTCAACATTCTAATTAAAGTAGCTGCATCCTTGATTTCAAGACGACTCATTATTCCTGTTCCTCAAGCACTCAAACCTTAATTGTCAATAAGGATAAAAAAGCTTTGGCGCTTTATAACATAACGCCCGAAGAATATCGAGCTCTCGGGTGAATAACCAAAATACTAGTAAAATCTAGCTGTTTCAATTTTGATTAAGCTAGTTCTTGCTCGCGAATTGATAGTATTCAGAAAAGTTTGAAGCGAGAATTTGAAGCTGTCCTAGACAATTAAGGAAACTGCTATTCCCGCAAGTGTGCAAATTTAGGTTCTTTGTCCAAAATAGCTTAGAAGTAGCCCTAATTGGTAAAATGACGCCGGGGAGGGGATTTGAACGCCATCCGCAATGGAGATATCTCCCGCAACTCTCTCTTTTTCAGTTCCTAAACAAATCAACAGACCAAGAAAAAGGTGTTAGACAATTCATTCGATGACGCTTAAGCTTCCGTGCCTCCCTATTCTTAACTGGCGTTCACCCCTAAATCTAGCTACTTTGCCATTTTTAATGTTAATTAAGTCGCCCTCAGAAATAATGCTGATCTGCTGGTTCCATAAACCAATTCTAATTGAACCAGTTTCGTCGGCGACAAGTGCATTCGATACAGAAGCCATTGTGCCAAATCTGGTGTATACCATTTTCGATTTTGGGATCTCAAGCACTCTCGCCTTCACATTGATCCGTTTCATTCCAGCTTTCAAGTTCTTGATCGTAGGGTTTGCGCCCTCATAGCTCTTAGCTGAAGAAACTCTTCTGGGCTGTATTGTTCTCATATAGCTTTCAAGTTGATTACTTCCTAATAGGATTGCAGTCGGTATCGAAAATTGAGCTACAACCTTTTGAACATTGGTGAAGAGAAAAATCGCTGAATCCTTCGTCTTCTTACGACACCTTATCACCAACTGCTTGCATTCTGATTCTTTCTGATTCCAAGCTTCCACAATGCAGTCAAAAAACCCACTCGAATCAACCTTATACGTCATAGCTATTCTGGCAAGGTAATCCAGAATCCTTCTATCTTTGTACGAATGCACGCTTTTAGGAAGCCTACCTCTACCTCTCCAAACTTTTTTCAGCATCCAATCATTTCCACTCTGCATTTTAACGTAATTACCATGTTTCAAAATCACAAACCATAGGAATATAGCAGTAGTCTCAACCTCACTTATATAGATTGACACATTTGATTCAGTTGCGTTAATGCGTGCCTTACGTTTCGGGTTTTTTGGTTTTGGGGTGGGATTTGAACCCCGGACAAATGGAGACATCTCCCGCACACCCTCCATTTTTCCAACAACGGTTTGGAGAGAGATTTCTATGGGGCCTCATAAAAAAAGAAAGAGGTGGTGCGCGATAGCATCAGGTGATGCTCTTTTTCAAGATCGCAACTTGCCCTGCATGATATGTGTTATGGCCAGAAATACCATGAAGCATCTTTCGAAACGTGGTCGTATATGACCTCCCCTTAAAGGAGCCATGAACCTTCTGTGTGAGTCGAGTCTCGTTCAAGTCCTTTATGGATTCGACAAGTTCCTCATAAGCCTTCCTTAGCCTATCCTGAGCCTTGGTCCAATCTTCATCGGTCTTTCTCATCTTTGGCCAGTCCTCGGTAGATTTGATGTCGGGAATTTTTTCACTATGTAACGCCTTAGTCACGGCTTCCATCCAGTAGGAGCAATGGTTCACCATTTCCCAAATTGTGTGTCTTGAATCAGTCGGTCGTTCACTCGCTTGCACTTTGTCCACGCCCTTTAGAACATACATGAATGACGGAGCGCGCGCGTCGATTTCGAATACACATATCTACAGTAGACTGATGGTACCTTCCTTATTCCTATTCCATTATGTCCTTCCGATACCTTGTATGTGTATGCTGAACCGATTATACACTTTTTTTTAAAAGGCCAGTAAATAGTGGTCCTTACCGCCGTTCTCCGTTGTCCATTAGCCATCATCCGTCGTTTGTCCCGTCGTTGCATGTATGCATGCGCATCTCGTGGGAGATTTATTACCAAAAAGTAATGTTTATATATTACCATGTAGAAATTACCTAGTGGTAACAAGAGGAAACTTGAATGAAACTAAAATTGCAATTGGTTCGAGACGGAGAAGTGTTATTTGAAATTCCCCTTTCTCCTACCGACTGGTCAAAAGAGCAGTTGGAAGACGAATTAGAGGCTTTAGAAGATAATTTCCAAGGATTTTCAAGGATTTTTGATGTCTTGTTCCATAAGACCCGCTTGAGGATGATGAAACGACTCATGGAGGAAGAAGACCGCACAATAAACTTTGCAGATTTCATGCGGGACCTCGATCTGAATCCTAAGATCGTTTGGGAGAACGCCAAAAAACTCAGAGAAGGGGGGCTCTTAGAAAAGGTCGATAGGGGAATATATCGTTGTTCAGATTTTGGGCAGAGAAGATTCATTCTGATAAGCTTCGCATTTAGGCGTCTAATAGAAGCTCTGGAAGAAATGGAGAATTATTAGGGAGGTGAAAAATGGTGTCATCTGACGAATTTGGAGAATTCGATGTGTTCAACAGCGACCTCAAGAAAATAATCCAGAGAATGATGAGTGAGTTTGAGAAAGCGACGAAAAACGGTAACCTCAAAGGCAAATGGGAGATTAACGAAATTGACAGCGACGGTGTAAAGGGATACCGTCTTCAGGGGCGCTTTGGATCAGGTCAACCGTGGGAGCCGCTTGATCCCTTTAATCCCTTTGAACCACTGAATCCTATGAGGCCCCGACCAGGGCCGCAAAGACCATTTGCGCGCGCGTCAGAGAGTGCTTTGAAAGAGACCGACGAACCATTGACGGATATCTTCGAGGACGAGAAGACGATAAAGATCTACTTTGAAGTGCGAGGTGAAGATAAGAATGATATCCAATTAAATGTCACTGGAGACAAGGTTGAGGTCAAGGCCAAAAACTTTTACAAGATGATAAACCTGCCAACGAGCAACATCGACCTCGAAAAAGCATCCTCAAAGTACAAGAATGGTGTGCTAGAAGTAACAATCCCAAAAAAGGAGAAGACTCTTGAAAAAGATACACACAAGATAAATATCGACTAGTTTCAGTGAGCATCATGGTTGAAATCTTCAATGTTGACTATAATCCGTATGTTGATGTTGTTGGTACGGCTCACTTCACAAGACGTAGCATTAACGACGCCTATGAGTCAATAAATTCTTTGAACCCTAAAGATGTCGCCATCGAACTCGATTGGAGACGCTTCAAACATCTTAACACCGCATGCCTAGGTTGCCCAAAAATAAGATCATGCAAAGGCCTCTGTGAATTCACCGGAGCCGCGGAGGCCTTAGGAAACGTCGACGCAAACATATGGCTGATAGACATGACAGAACAAGAGATCAGGCGCAGGATAAGAAGCAGAATGACCCTTTCCGAGAGAGAGAGGATGGGCTTTCAGCTATCCCATAAGTGGGATGAGGATCCTATTTGGCTCTGGGAGAAAGGGTTTAAAGATAGAGTGATAAATAACTCCAAGAAAGAGATAGAAGTTGGTCGAAGGTTTTTTCCTTCTGTATGGCGGGTTCTTATAGACGAACGCAATGCTCTAATGGCTGCTAGGTTAGCGTGGATAGCGTCAAAGAATCTAAACGAAGGAAAGAACTCCAAGATACTTACATTTGTCGGAGCCGCTCACGTTGAAGGAATAAAGGACCTGCTTATGAACTCGCTTCTAATAAAAGATCAGCTTAGAAAATTCAACCTATCGTTTACGGAGCCAACCCTTATCAGGAGAGTCGCCATTCAATGGAACTAGCACTATTTCAGCGCGTGAGATATCTCCTGTTTCCCATTAAGAGACGATTATATTAGAAGGAAAAAGCCTGCAAGACACACAGCTCGTGAGAGGGATAGCGCGCGCAGACTACACAGCTGGAGGAAAACTTAGAAAAATCTAAATGGGCAACAATCAGAGGCTTATTCCCAATGGCTTGTCACACTCGCAATTCTTATATTATTGACAAACAATAATGACTGTTGGTGGTCAAATGGTTAAGGTCAGCACCTTGAATGGAAAGAAGGTGATTACTACAGATGCTTTCCATGTTGGCGATGTGTCTGGAGCCGAGATGGACCCTGATCGGTGGAAAATAACACACATAGATGTAAGCTTAACAAAAGAAGCCACAAATGAGCTTGGATTTAAGAAGCCCTTTATGGGTCATGTCACTATTTGTTTGCCCGTTAATATCATTAAGGGGTTCGGCGACGTAGTTACGCTTAAGAAGACAAGGGAAGAACTGAAAGGCGTTCCTGAATGTAAACTGAGTTAGCATGCATTCAAGCAACCACCCTTTTTTCTTTCGTGCTCGCATGCACATTTTGCGCTTTCAAGTAGCACCAATCTTTTGCTTTTTACACAATGCTTTGTGTGCATTCGCAAGCTTTAACTAACAGCGCGCGCGCTAACTACTGAACCTAAAACTTGTGGAAAAGGGAGGAAACGTATCTATGGTTCTGCCGTATGATGAAGGAGTTTTCTGCGGAGTGACACAAGTTGGTGGGGTGAACGTCGTAAGCAAAGTGCAGTTGTACATAGATCTTTTGAACTATCCAGCTTGAGGTGAGGGAGCTGCTGAAATAGTGCTAAGAGCACTAGAGAAAGAGTGGGGGTCCAGAAGGGTTAAAGAGATTTTGAAAACCTGTTTCGCTCGACTTTAAACAGTTTCGCTGTTAACGAAACAACTGCTGTGTCGAATTATTTCAATAACTAGTTTAGCATGCATTACTTATTCAGTTAGCGTGCGTCGGATTTTGGGTTCAGAACTGTTAAATGTTTGTTTCATTTTTTTAAAGGTTGTAGTTGAGGTTGATGGTGGCTGTTTGAAATGGTGAGTTTGACGTTTTATGGTGGAGTGGATGAGATTGGTGGTAACAAGGTTTTGTTGGAAGATGGTGATGTGAGGGTTTTCTTGGATTTTGGGCAGTCTTTTACTATGGGGTGTGATTTTTTTACGGGTTGGTTGTCGCCTAGGGCGATTAATGGGTTGGGGGATTATTTTGAGTTTGGTTTGTTGCCGGAGTTGAAGGGTTTGTATGCGGGGGAGCAGTTGCGGTTTACGGATGTTTCTTATGTGAAGCCTCGGTTTGATGGGGTGTTTTTGTCTCATGCTCATTTTGATCATGTGAATCATGTTCAGTTTTTGGATCGGGAGATTCCTGTGTTTCTTGGTGTGGGTACTAAGTTGTTTTTGGAGGCTATGGAGAAGACTAGTGGTTTTTGTAGTTATGGGGAGCATGTGTTTCGGACGTTTCGAACTGGAGACAAGGTTAAGGTTGGCGGGTTGGTGGTGGAGCCTGTTCATGTTGATCATTCGATTCCTGCTGCTTACGGGTTTTTGATTCACACGTCTGAAGGCGTGGTTGTGTATACTGGGGATCTTAGGAGTCATGGTTCTAGGCGGGATATGACTGAGGAGTTTGCTGAGAGAGCGCGTGAGTGTGAGCCTGTGGCTATGATTTGTGAAGGCACCAGGATGGTTGAGGAGGAGAAGCGAAAGAATTATTCTGAAGAGCAGGTTGAACGGTTAAGCGGCAAAGTGGTTTCTTCAACTAGTAAGATTGTGTTTGTTACTCGTTACAGCAGGGATATGGACAGGTTTAGAAGCTTTTATAATGTGGCTCGAAATAATGGTAGAAAAATTGTGGTTTCTCCGAAAACCGCTTATTTGCTAATGAAACTTGTGGAGGACAAACGTCTTGATCTTCCTGACCCGTTGAAGGATGAAGATATTTTGGTTTATTATAAACGGAAAAGGTCTGGCGGGTTCGAGGAAAAGGACTATTATGTTTGGGAGCGACAGTTCATGGATAAGATGGTGACGGGTGAGTTTGTGCATGAAAATCAGAGCAGGCTGGTGATGGATTTGGATTTCTATCAGTTTGCAGAATTAATCGACATTAAACCAGACCGCGGCAGCCATTTTATCCATAGTATGAGTGAACCGTTCAGTGAAGAAGACATCGAAGACCAGGTTATGCATAATTGGCTGGATCATTTCAAAATGCGGTTTCATCAACTTCACGCTTCCGGACACATAAACAGACAACAAATAGCCAGTCTAATCAATTACATTAAGCCGAGGAGAATTTTTCCAATACACACGGAAAACCAGCAATTATTCAAGAAAATATGCAAAAACGTTCAGACAATAAAATACGGAAAAGAATACGTATTATGATATGATGAGGTTTGAGCAAGCTGGGTAGTAAAAAGGCCGTCATAGTAGTTGATCTTGTGGACGAGTAGGAAAGTATCAAACGAACAGATCAAGAAAGAAATATTTGAGGCTCTTTCAAAAGAATTGCCTAAGATTGCTTGGATGAAAAAGGTTGAAAGTGTTAAAGTAGAGTCCATTTAATTCTTTTCTGAGGTTTTGGTGCTTATGGACGAGAGTTTATACTTGAAATGCGAACACGAAGTCCTTTCAAGCAAACATTGCGGTAAGATTGATTCTCATTTCTTCGATCATTTGTTTTAAAGATGGTGTTGGTTCTGAACTTAGCCTTGTGAGTCCTATTCGCAGGAATGCTTCCAGAGTCTTGATGATATCTTCGGGAAAGAACTGTTCCACGTCACGAAACGTTATTCCTTTGGTGTCACATTTTTTAATGAAGAGTTCTTTGGTTCTTTCAACATCAATAGCACCAACTTTCAAAAGCTTCCACACATCGTAGTAATCTCTGATTCTTTTCCTTTCAAGAATTGACCTCATCTTCTCTGCCAAGATGTTCTCAAGAGTGTATGTGAGGATGCTAAATTCTGGGTAATCATATGTTTTAGGAGCTTTAACTTTTCTAACATCACCGATGAAGCCTTCTTTCGAAACCTCTATCTTGATCGTGTTCTTGCCGAGCAGACCAGTGTATTGCACCCTAACCTGTAAGTAACTTGGATTTATGAAGGGTTTGTCTTTGAAGTTCAAAAGCAACTCGCCACTTGCTTTCTCGACGATACCCGGAAGTTCCTCTGTTAATTTAATGGAAATGTTTCTTAGGTCAGAACGTTCTGAGATAGTGAAATCTAAGTCTTCCGAAAGTCTCCAACCCAAAGGAAAGTAAACCTTTGACAGGGCAGTTCCGCCCTTAAAGACGAGTTCATCGGAAAGTGAACTCGAAGAGATTCCAAAGAGAATCCAGCCAATTGCGTAATCTTTTTCTATTAGGTCAAGTGCTAATTTTCTTTCTCTAGATATCTTTCTCAGTTCAGGTAGTGAAATCATCGTGCCCACTGTTCAGGATCTATTTTTATGTTCACACGTAACTTCCATCTCTCGTTGATCTTACCTTTTTTAGGAAGTTTAGGGTCTAAGCACGAGTATCCCTTTGAGATTTTAAGTCCAGTCAATAAACCATCGTATTCATGGAGTCCTAGTCTCTCTAACAGGTAGCCAAGTCTCTTTATTATCGTTCTGTTTCCCATTTTCTTGATCATGTCTACGATTTTCTTGAATTCTAGGTTTTTGTGTTCGAAGTAGATGGCCTTTGCAACTTCCTCTATCCCTCCACAGTGTTCGGGATGGTCCAAGCAGTCAACTATTGTCTTTTCTGGAGTTGATATCTTGACAGGACTGTTCTCGACCTTGACCTCGGTGGTGCCGAACATCTTCCTCTCATGAACTGTTACAAAAACGAATTCTGTATCGAGAATCTTTTTTTTGTTCCTTGGCTTTGTTGTCGTTATGTAGACTGCGGGAGGAGTTTGTTCAGTGAGCCCATGATAGTTCAACGCGCTCCAATGGCTTATGTAGTAGGGATCAACCAGATGCGATGCTATCACGAAGCTGTGGACAGTATAACTTCTTGCTCCCAGCTCACCAGCCTCCAAGGGAGCTATCATGTATAACCCTCTCTTTATCTTTAGAATCCAGTTCTTTTTGGAAAGGTTATACAGAAGTTTTTTAGGTTTTTTATCATATTCTTTGATATCCTCAAGGGTAAAGATTCCTTTACCCCTGTAGCTGAGGTCTGACAGGATTCTCGCCTCTCTTGCAGAAAGGCTTTCCCTATATTTTTTTATCGCTTTTTCCCTTCCCATGGTGCTTCTAATAAAATAATGTAGGTTAATAAATAAATACCTTTCTAGCGCTTGCTTTAAGTGCCTCTCTCTTGTGACCAAAGTGATAAATAGAGCTGCTTTTTCAGTGTTATCTGTGTGAATTGTTTAGGAGGTGAATGTATGACTATTGTGAAGATCATAGAACTTGTTGGTTCTTCTAATGAGGGGTGGAAAGAGGCCGCTGAAAACGCTTTAATGGAGGCCGCTAAAACGGTGAGAAACATCGTTGGAATGGACATTGCCGGCTGGACCGCGAAGGTTGAGGAAAACAAGATAGCTTCCTACAAGGCCAATGTCAAGATAGCGTTCATCGCTGATAGACCGTGAATTTAAACAAAGAGTCGACACCGTTTTTTGTTTGTCGTGCGAAGGCTGGAATCTGGTTAAAGAATTGTCTAACGACCAGTTCGTGTTGGAGAAAAGCTTCAACTGAAGTTGTGTTTATCTATTTGATAGTTGTTTTTATCCATTTTTGTATCTGTTTCGCGTTGAGACTTGGATTGTAAAGTTGTGTGGAGTTACGGTATTTTGGTAGTTCTGTTATGGTCGTTAGTGTGAACGTAAGTTTGAATCTTTTGGCTATCATAAAAAGTGTCTATGTCAAGATTTTCTTTAATGATGTATTTGCTTGGGTTTGGGTCCAGTAGGGCGATTATGTCTGCTCTGTCTTTTGTTATTTTTCCGCGGAGTCTTTCCACTTTTGCTGGCTCAATTGTTGTTCCCTTGGTTTTTAGATCGTAGGCTCTGTCTCTTGCAGCCTTTATTTTGTATAGGAGCAGGAGAGGTTTGCTTGGGATGTAGCATATGGCGTCTTCTTCTAGTGTGACTTCTCTTTGATATTGCTTCTCAGCGGTTAGTGAATATGGTAATTGCTTGTTTGAGTCTTCGTGGAAGCTGCCGGGTTTGGGGTCTTCGAATGTGCATGCGTCTATTTCCATGTAGCCGATGATTTTGCCGTTTAGGGTTACTGGTTTTCTTGATGTAACTTCTAGTCCCAGCGGGTCTTTTGCGATGAACTCGTATTCGTGTGTTCTTTCATATCGTTCAATTATGTCTGTGAATTGTCCTTGGTGGCTGGGGCCGACTATGTCGATGTCTATCGAGCCGAAGTATGAGTTGTAGAAGCAGACTGCCCATCCGCCTATTATGGTGGGTATTGGTCCAAAAAGGGAGAA
>Ga0315549_1001378_pt1 | contig 25462 bp, 21 predicted proteins | sample SalMarSW160200MG_FD_203101 | JGI IMG/M metagenome (GOLD analysis project Ga0315549, IMG submission 203101) | Salt marsh sediment microbial communities from the Plum Island Ecosystem LTER, Massachusetts, United States - Salt Marsh Sediment SW1601-200 ... | reverse complement strand
AAACGTTAGAGATTATTAGAGCTGCCCTTTCAGGTAAGAAAATTCAATATGAGATTTTTTTTGAGAACAAAGGACTTGGAACAGCCAGACAGATTGTAGTTGATAATGCGAGGGGAAAATACATTGTCTGGGTTGATGGTGATATGACCTTAAATAAGGATTACGTGAGAACCCAAGTGGAATTCATGGAGCAAAATCCTAAGGTCGGAGTTGCAGGGGGCAAGTTCAAGATGCTGCCAAACTTGAATACCGTTGCAACTATTGAGAATCTGGAGTGGCTTGTGTGGGATTTTGAGTCTCAAAATGAGCCCGTTGTAGAACCAACGCGCAACTATTGTGGTGGTACTATTTATCGAGTCCAAGCCATTAAAGAAGTAGGGGGTTTCGATCCCAATATCAAAGGAGCTGGAGAAGATTTAGATGCAGAACATAGAATTGGCGAGGCTGGCTGGTTTCTTTATTTTACAACGGACGCGTTGTTTCATGATATCCGCAAGGGTACGTATCAGGGTATTTGGAATGAAAATTTTTGGTATGGTTATGGCAGTCATTATCTTCTTCATAAATACCGGAAACGGGTATCTGCCTTCTCCTTTCTTGAAGGGCTACGGCGTCCCTCTATTGCTTATAAATTGACACATAGAAAAATAGGTTTCTTGTTGCTATTCCAATATACCTTCAAAAAGATAGCGTGGTTCTTTGGTTTCACTAAAGCTCACATAGACGGTTATGGACATAACTCCTGCTGAAAGGATTATTCACTGGATTGAAATTGGATAGTTGAAAGGAAGTTTAGTTGTGTCATGAAGCCCAAAGTTACTATTGGGGTTTGCGTGAGAAACTGTGAGGATTCTATCGCAGAAGCTGTTGAGAGCATTACGGATCAGGATTTTCCTCACGAGCTTATGGACGTAATTGTTGTAGATGGTTGTAGTGAAGACAAAACGTTAGAGATTATTAGAGCTGCCCTTTCAGGTAAGAAAATTCAATATGAGATTTTTTTTGAGAACAAAGGACTTGGAACAGCCAGACAGATTGTAGTTGATAATGCGAGGGGAAAATACATTGTTTGGGTTGATGGTGACATGGTGTTGCCAAAAGATCATGTGAGAAAACAAGTGGAATTCATGGAACAAAATCCAAGGGTCGGAATAGCTCAAGCAACATATGGGATGCTTCGTGGAAAAAATCTCGTTGCAGCGCTGGAAAATATTAGATTTGTAGCAGAAGATGCGCGTGCAGAAAATGAGTGGAAAATGTCTTCAAAGCTACCAGGAACTGGGGGGTCGATTTATCTTGTTGAGGCTATCCGAAAAGTAGGCGGATTTGATGATCGTCTCACAGGAGCAGAGGAAGATGAGGATGCGGCATATCGAGTTAAGGCTGCTGGTTGGTTGCTTGGTCGAACTTCAGCATTATTTTACGCAAAGCGGCCTGAAACATGGAAGGCTCTGTGGGATAAGTACTTGTGGTATGGTTACGGTGGTTACTGCCTTTATCGAAAGAACCGAAACATATTTTCGCTTTACAAAATGTCTCCTCCCGCAGGTTTTGTGACGGGTCTCTTATATTCTGTTATTGCATATAGATTGGTACATCAGAAAAGCGTTTTTTTGTTACCGTTTCATTACACTTTTAAAATGGTCGCTTGGTATCTGGGATTTTTCAAGAGCCAAATCAGTTTCCGAGCTTACGGTGTGAAATGAAGAATCTGTTTCTTAGTATAAAAAAAAGATGGCCATGTAGTTTCAAAAGACCAGCACGTTGTTGATCTGATTCAACGGAAACTTGGCTGATTGATCCAATGGTATCAGTTGAACCTGAAAATGATGCAGCAAATTGCTCATGGTCTTCAAAAAAAGCTTATATTAAGCCTTTGTGCGCGTTCCAAGACTTTTAACAAACTTAATTTTTTTTCTTCCCTTTCGCCACATGTTCAAGATAACTGAACTGTGTTGGTGATTATTGAAGGTTCAAGTTGATTAACACAGCCATATCTTTATCAGAATACATAACTATGCATGTTTTGTGCCACGGTATGCCTAGGAAGATTATGGATATTTTGACTTGTAGGTTTGCTGGGGATCATTATGATCGGCACACTCGGTTGTCTTTGAAGGGGTTGTTGGGGGTTCTTGTTGGAAGTGGGTTTCGTGTATTGAATGTGGAGTTGGTGGGTTATCCGTTGTTTAAGCCTTGGCTTTACCAGTTTAGCAATAAAAAAGTACCATGGTACGGCTACTTTTGAATAGTCTTTGATAGGTTGACAGGCTGGGTGGGTCTGAGGTGTCTTAAGGAATGTGTTGTTTTTTGTTCAGTGAAGGGTTAGGCATTTACTTCCAGAGTTTGTTGTTGCCCCATTTTGGCTGTTTGGGTTTTTTGTTTTTCATTTTTTGTCTCTTACTTCATTGAATCAATCAAAACTTTGCCCGCTTCGTTTGGTGGTGGAAGCCATGCGCCCTCATTTTGGAGCAAACCATGTTTCATGTGGGCTTGAATTGTCCAAACCCATGCAATATAACTCATGTTCCATTCATTATAAATGGTTAGGCTATTATTGAAATATTCAAGTTCTATGGTTAAGTCTTCTCCCGTCTCCCACATACTGGCTCCGATTTCACCGACAATAACAGGCTTGTTTAATGTGTTAAGAACATAGTCTACCAAACAAGTCTGAAGCCCTAACTTGATGTCATCGTATGTGTATGAATTATATGGGTCTCCTCCGCTTCTATGGAAGTTCCCTCGGTAATTATGAGTACTATAAGCGATGTTGTCAAGCGGATCATTTAGTGGATAGTCCTCAACCCAGTGCAGGGTTGCACATGAATAATCACCAGGGTTATGAGGGTCTGGTGGAGGATAATCGAGGTTAACCCATACATTGTAACCCCATTGCACAATTATGATTTGATCTGCGCCTACACCACGAATCGCGTCAATAACCTGTTGAGTTACGCTGAAAAATTCAGCTATAGTAGTTTCGTCTCCAACTGTATCTTCGTGCGGTTCATTATAGATTTCAAATAACACATTCGGGTAGTTTTTGAGTTCATTTGCTACGTTTTCATAGTAATCCACAAACGCTTGACTATCCGGCATTATACTTCTCTGACTTTCAGGAATGTAAAGACCCCAAGGAAGGTCGTAGGATATGCTACCTATAACGCTGAACGGCTCGAAAATCACATACATTTCTCTTTCTGCAGCCCATGTAATAACATCTTTAATATGCTGCCGATAATTACTTGCATTTTCTACCCACCATTGAATGCTAGTATGAAGCCTAACAACGTTGCAGCCCCACGATTTCATACCATCCAAATTATACTTCACAGCATCGGGGCTCCAGATTCCAAAACCAGAATAAACATTCCCGCCTTCAGGATTCCACATACCATTAGGGTCATCAAGAAAACTTGCTTGGTTAACGCCACGGAGAATAATGGTTCCTCCAAGCATGTCTTTGATGTATCTTCCTTCCACATGTAATGGTAAAATAGTTATTATTGTACCTGAACTTCTTATGGTTACGTTAGGTATATTTTCCGAGAATGTAATTGGAATATTAAAGAGTACTAAAACAATGATTAATGTTAATATTACTGCGTGTAATGACTTTTTGAATTTTTTGTCATACGGGTTAATGTTCATTTGCTCTTCAAAAATACGATAACTAAACACGGTAATAAATCTTATGTATTACGATATGTCGTGAGTTGTCTCGTGAGGAATTGGAGGTCTAATATATGAATTCTCTGCCGGTTAAGTGGAAATCAAAGAATTTTCTAATGTTTATCCTTTTTTTCCAGTTTTCACTATTATGCATGATTTTCTTTGATGTTCCAGTTGCTAGGCAAGTTACTGGTTTTCTCTATCTCACAATAGTTCCAGGACTTGTCATTGTCAAGTTGCTAAAATTGGACAAGCAGTTTGACAGTTTGGGAGTTGTTCTTTTCTCCGTTATTCCTCTATGAACTAATGAATTAAACTATTTCGTTTATGTGTTATATGTCCGTATGTTCTTCAATTAAACATGTGCTGAGGTCTGTAATAAATATTTTCTCGTAAGAGACCAGACACCATGGGGCGCCATTAAATTCTTATCATAAACACTTTTCTTTTGGAGAATCTTCTTTGAATGCAAAATTCTGAATACGACGCTAAAATATTTTTTAAAAAAGTTGTGGAAACGCTTCGAACCTTAAAATGGCAAAAGGATTGTCGTTGACATCTTGAACATGTTGGGTTATGAGATTCTCCATGTGGATGTCATGCATTTGCTGAACGCAGGTCTGTTTCATATTTTTTGCAAAAAATGCGAGGTCTGTTAAACTACATAACTTTTTTATAGCCGATTTAACTCCATTAACAAAAATGTGCGTATGTGATAGTTTTTCTTGTTTTCCTATAATTGCTAAGTTAAACATTCGATAAAATGAAGATAGAATCAGATGTAATCATAAAATGAACGGAAGTAAAACGATATGAGCTTAGTTAGTTTTGTTAAAATTCGAGAAGATACAATACAATCATTCAAGCAAACCATTATTGATTCATTGGATCTTATCGACTATTCCTTCGTGAAAGGAACAAAGAATGTTGTGATTAAGCCTAACATGTGTTATTATTGGGATTATACCACAGGTGAAACTACCGATCCCAGATTTGTAGCCGCTTTGATTGAAGTGATTCGTGAAAAGTTTTCTCCCAGAACAAATATTTCCATAGTTGAATCTGATGCGTCAGCAATGAAGTGCAAGTACGCTTTCAAAATGCTTGGGTATGAAAAACTTTCTCAAGACTATAAAGTTAATCTCGTCAATCTTTCTGAAGACACGACTAAAACAGTCGAAGCATACGCTGGTGGATATAAACTTAAGTTACAAATTCCTCAAACAATCCAGAACGCAGACTTGAAAATTAACACACCAAAAATTAAGTACAGTGTTCCAAAAGTCAAGATGACCTGTGCTCTAAAGAATATTTTTGGTTGTAATCCATACGCGAAAAAATTTAAATATCACTCGCGAATTGGGGAAGTAATTGTTGCTATCAACAAAGCATTGAAATTTGACCTTTGCATAATGGATGGCAACATAGTTTCTGGAGTTCAACCGCGCAGATTAGGCTTAGTAATGGCAAGCAAAGATCCAGTGGCAATTGATGCAGCCGCTGCAAAAATAGCTGGAATAAACCCAAAAACAATAAAATACCTTTCACTCGCAGCTAAAGAAGGCCTAGGACACACGAACTTCATCCAGAAAGGCATACCCATCGACTACTTCAAAGCAAGGTATCCCCGAAAAGGCATTCAAAAGAAACTAATGAAAAACGCCTATGAATTAATTGTTACCCTAGGCTTGAATAAAAAACTAGGATTGGCGTAAGTAACAATCGCCATGGAGGAGGATTAAAAGAATGAAAAAAGCCAGATTGGGAATAATTGGCCTCGGATACATAGGCAAAATCCATCTGAGACACTCCCTGAAACTGCCCAACGTAAATCTTGTAGCCGTCTCCGATTTGTCAAAAAAAGCCCTGAAAGAAGCAAAAAACGCCGGTATTAAAAAAACGTTTACTAGTTACGAGCAACTTTTGCACGAGTCCAACATAGATGCCGTAATAATTGCACTGCCCACTCATCTCCACCTGCCATGTGCACTGCAAGCAGCTGAAGCAGGCAAACACATATTTCTAGAAAAACCAATAGCCAGAAACCCCGAGGAAGCAAAGGGAATAGTAACAGCCGCCCATAAGAATTCCGTAAAACTGATGATGGGATACCAATTGAGATTTAACAAATCCTTTCGTGAACTAAAAACAAAAATGGAAAGCGGAACCCTCGGCGACGTTGAAATTGCATACGCCACTTTCATAAATTCCGGCCCATTCTTTCACAGAGCAGAAAGTTACACTCCACTTCCTGTTCCCAAGTGGTGGTTTAATAGAGACTTAACAGGCGGCGGCGCTCTCATTGACGTAGGCAGTCACATCATAAACCTGTTTAGATGGTACTTCGGAGAAATCACGCACATAAAAAGCCATCTCGGTTACAGATTCAACCTTGACTTCGAAGACAGCGCAATGTGCTTCACCAAATTTGAATCAGGAACGACAGCCGTTATAACCGCTGGCTGGTTCCTCCAAGGTTATCAACTGAAAATCGAGTTCTTCGGAACCGTAGACCACGCATTTGCACAACACCGCCCAAGTAACCGTTTAGTAGCCGCAACTCAAAAGCTAACAACCGGAATGTCAGAGTTTTATCGACCTCACTTTGATGAGCTTCACTACTTTGCAAATTGCCTAATAAAAGACTTATCGCCATCCCCTTCTGGAGAAGATGGACTCAAAGACTTAGAGGCAATCTATCACGCATACAAGAACAGTATACGTTTAGATTAAAGATTAAAAGATCCTTAGGAAGGCGAGCATAGAGTACTAAATGGAATTTGTTTCGGTCTCTGATGTATACGAGAGAAAAACATCATTTCAAGTGATCTGTATTTATCAATGTTGGGTTACATTTTTTAAGTTGAAGATTATACATACTTAATTCCATCGAACTTTCATTCTTGAACGACTCGAACAAGATTTGCGCTAATGATGAATGTTAAATATATAAGAAAACACAAATGAACGAGATGATGAGGGATGGTGAGCGCGTGTGAATAAGCTCCGTGTTCAGTTTCATCATTCAAATACTAGTCCCTTAGTAAATATGTTTTTGTCTCTCTCGAGAACACGTCTGTTAAATCTGATAGATTTTCCTGCAACTGAAAACTCTCTTATAGTGGATATTGGTTGTTCATCCGGAACATTAACGCGAGTTTTATCGCTGAAGGCACCGACCGTTGGACTTGATCTAAATAAGGATACACTTGTCTGGTTAAAAAAACATGCAAGACACATCGATTTCATTTGTGCTGATCTAACTCATTTGCCGTTCAGAAATGATTCTGTGGACATAGCGGTCATGGCATCAGTATTAGAACATGTTGTAGATTTAGAGGAAGCAGCAAGACAGATAAGATCTGTTATCAAGAAGGATGGAATGCTAATAGCAGGGTATCCCATTGAAACAAAATTGTTGAAAGCTGTTATTGAACTAATCAGCAAGAAAACGGTGAGTGTATGGGACCCACGTAGGGTGATGAGTCATGAGGATTATTTAGCATGTCCTCAAACTCATAAGCAAAATTTTTCCTCAATCAGAAATACTCTTCGCAGATATTTTTCAGTATGTGCGAAAGAAAAATTACCTTTAACATGTTTACCTGATTTTTTGTCAATTTATGAATGCGTTAGGCTGAGTAAAAGGCAAAAAACTAATGCACATCAAACACACGATACATCGAACAAAATAAAAGAGGAACGCTAGCAGCATTCAACGAAAATGCAAAAATCATCCCGTTATCAAGTTAAGTTCAAGCGAGATTATTAAAAATCCTTTACAATTTTTTGTGTGGTAATCATATATGGATTCTACGAGCGTAAATATTCAGGATTCACAAACTCTACTGTTCATCGTTCTTTCATCGCTTTCTATTTTCTGCCTTGTTGTTTTTCTAGACATACCAATTGTGAGGCAAATATTCGGCTTCTTCTATCTTACATTTATTCCCGGTTTCGTTTTTCTAAAGATACTGAACTTAAGCAAGTTTGATAGAACAGAAACAGTCCTTTTTTCGGTTGGGCTTAGTGTTGCATTTCTGATGATCGCTGGACTTTTCATAAACGAGTTATCTTCAATATTTGGGTTTTCGAAACCACTTTCGCTAGTACCTTTAATGATTGTTTTGAACATCCCAATTTTGATAGGGGCAATTTTAGTTTATCTGAAACGCAAAGATGTACAAATCTGGAATATCGAACCTATCAAAAAATCTCCCGGCATCGTGCTCTTTCTGTGTCTTCCGATTCTAAGCGTTATTGGAGCAGTGTATGTAAATGTTTATAGTAACAATTCGCTTCTTCTCTTTTTGATAATATCAATCGCAATGTTGTTTATTGTAGGTGTGCTTTCCAAAAGACTGTTGCCTTCAAAGTTATATCCTTTGGCTGTGCTCTTGATTGCTATTGCTCTGCTTTTTCACTCGTCGCTCATTTCCAATTATATCGTTCCCTTCGGTTCAGATGTGCCTGGTGAATATTTTCTTTTTAAAACTACCCAAAACAACGCGTATTGGCGTTCAATCCCTCCCTCTTTAGGCGGTATAGTACTTGGCAGATTTAATGATATGTTAAGCATCACAATTCTCCCCACTGTTTACGCAAATACGTTAAATTTAGACGCTCAATTAGTGTTTAAGATATTATATCCACTAATTTTTTCTTTTGTACCTTTAGGCTTATACCAAATCTGGCAGACATATATCGGCAAAAAATACGCTTTTATCGCGGCTTTTCTGTTTATGGCGCAGATAACATTTTACACCGAAATGTTAGGACTAAACCGGCAGATGATTGCCGAATTGTTTTTCGTCCTGTTGCTACTTATTATTGTACATAAGAAGATAACCCCAATTAAGAAGAATATATTCTTCATGGTCTTCAGCTTTGCTTTGGTGACTTCCCATTATGCACTCGCTACGATTTTTCTATTCTTCATTTCTTTCGCTTTAATTTTATTGACTGTCTTGAGGCGTCCAAGCAAAAAAATCACCACCACTATGGTTGTTTTCTTTTTTGTAATAATGTTTACATGGTACATCTACACTGCTGGGTCAGCCAGTTTTAGCACCCTTTTAGATAAAGCAAACTATGTCAATAGCCAATTAGGAGACTTTTTCAATCTCGCATCACGAGGACAAACTGTAATGACTGGCTTGGGACTGACTGAATCACCGTCTATGTGGAATACTGTCAGCAGAATGTTCGCGTATCTTGTGCAAGCCTTTATTGTTCTTGGTTTCCTTGGTTTAGTTACTAAACTGAAGAGGGTCAAAATTGAAAAAGAATACTTCGTTTTTACCATAATAGCCACGGCATTTTTAGCTATGCTTATAGTGGTGCCGGGACTAGCTAATACGCTTGATATGACGAGGTTTTATCATATACTCCTATTTTTCTTAGCCCCCTTATGTGTTATTGGTGCCGGCTTAATTGTGAAGTTGTTCTCTAAGCGAGAAAAGAAACTGGCTGTTTACGCTCTGTTGTTATTTGTGTTAGTACCTTACTTTCTTTTTCAAACAAGCTTTGTTTGCGAAGTGACTGGAAGTGATAGTTGGTCAATACCTCTTAGCGGATACAGGATGGATGCTCTTCAATTGTATGGTCACGATGGATATACAGACGCGTATAGCGTATATGGAGCCCAGTGGTTATCAAAGAATGTTGATGTCAAAAATTCGCAAGTATATGCAGATGAGCGAACAGCTGCTAATGTTTTAACCATACATGCTCTGCTTTTGGGAGGTAAACATTCATTATCTAATGTTACGGTAGTGGCGGATAACGGTGTTGTCTATCTGAGCACTTTAAATGTTGTTTATGGCGTGATTCCGTTTGGAGACCTTTCGTGGAATACTAGCGAGCTTTCCTTTATTTTTGATGATTTGAACCTAGTGTATACTAATGGCGGCAGTGAAGTTTACATAAACACACCATAGATGTCAATTTTAGTATATGTCCATCTATCATGCCACTTTAAATGGAGCAAACAAAATGAATTTTTTAATTACTAATATGACTGGCTTTAGAAATAAGGGTTGCGAAGCCTCAACCAAAGCTATTGTCAATGAAATAACAAAAATTCAAAATGATGTAAAATTTAAAATTTTCACACAAGACTTGGACTATGATGCTTTATGGGCTCACAATTACAGAAACGTATCGTTTCTTATAACCCCCTTCAGAAGGCATTACTTTTTCAGAGGTCTCTCTTTTCTTCCCAGCTGGTGGCAGTATCGATTAATCGGCAAATTATCCATATCACCATTAATTAGAAGAGCGTTGAACAGTTTTCATGAAGTAGATGCGGTGCTTTCTACTGGAGGGGATATTTTTAGTTCTACATACGGAGACTTGGCAAGACATCTAGCTCCACTTAGAGTTGCTACAAGTTTTGGGAAACCAATGTTTTTAGTTGGTCAGTCGATTGGACCATTTGAAAACCAAGATGAAAAAAAGGCATTAGTGAAAACCATGAAACATATCCAGCTTATTACGGTACGGGAGTCTCTGAGCTTTAAGTATTTACAGGATATGAAACTTAAAAGTGCAAGAATCGAGCTAACGGCAGACCCAGCATTTTGTCTGGAGCCTGACATGGAGAACGTCGAAAAAATATCCAAGTTTTATAATATTCCGAGGGAAAAAACTCTTGTTGGAGTGGCTCCAAGTCAGGGAATTTCTTATTATTCTCGCACGCGCTACGAATATCATTTGGATGCTTTACGAAAGCTCTTACAATTTTTGATAGAGAAGTTAGACTGTCATGTGATATTAATCCCTCATGTTCACCTAGGCTCTGTAACATTTGATGATCGTGTTATTTGTGAGCTACTTTATCGCAAACTAGGCTTTCCTGAAAACGTAACTGTGATAAGTCTCACTCACTCAGCTGAGGAAATAAGAGCAATAATAGGTACATTTGACCTTATGATCACAGAACGGATGCATGCTGCGATAGCCAGTCTCTCACAAAATGTACCGACATTCGTAGTAGGTTATAGCGTTAAGGCCAAGGGAATTCTGGGCGACATAGTGGGATTTAGTTCACTTGACGACTACCTGATTTCAGTTAAGGAAATGAACCAAGAACGACTTAGGGAACGTGTAAAAAACCTTCTGGAAAGAAGGAGCGAGGTGACCAAAATACTTGTCAAAGTGATGCCAAAAATAAAGGAAAGGGCCAAGCGCAATTTCACTTTAATAATGGAGGCTCTGGGGCAAAAGGAGCCGTGAGGACTTTCACGAAGCCTGTTAATGTTCAAGCAATTGCTAGGGTTCACGATCTTTGTTGCGGCTGCGGAGTATGTGCAGCAATATGCCCAGTGAATTGTATAGAGATGAGATTTGACAAAAACCTTCAGTATAAACCGTTTGTTGATTGCGAAGTTTGTAGTAATTGTGGCTTGTGCGTGAATGTTTGTATTGAAAACCAAGAAACTAATGTATGTGCTGAAAGAACATTTATGAAAACACATTCAAATTCTACAGAAAATAGATTCTTAGGTGCTTTTCTCAATTGTTATGTTGGTCACATTACCAGAATCGAAGACCGCCTTGCGAGTGCTTCTGGAGGCTTGCTTACAGCGATTCTGGAAGAATTGCTTACAAGACATTTAATTGATGCTGTAGTGGTGGTGGGTGAATCTTCTTATGAGCGTACGGGAAAATTTTTTGAAGCTACAATAGTTGAAAATGGTGAGGGTGTTAATCTTAATAGGGGTTCTAAATATTATCCAATCGAGTACTCTCAGGTTCTTAAAGAAATCGAATCTAAAAAAAGCCGTCGATATGCCATAGTTGCTCTTCCCTGTACAACTCTCGCAATAAGAAAAGCGCAACTGAATAAAAAGCTTCAAAACGTTCTTTATGTTTTAAGCCTCAGCTGTGGGCATGGAGTTTCCGCAGCATATACCGAATTTCTACTGAAATCAAATGACATAAATCCATACTCAGTAACCAAAATAAGTTATCGAGATAAAACCAAGATTTCTAAAGCCAATGACTATAATTTTGTTGCAGAGTATAAAACTGCGAAAGGTACAAAAATTAAACGCCTAGGTTTCGTAAGTTCTGATGTTGGCAAGATTTGGTGTAACTATTTGTTTACACCAACCAAATGTTTTTTCTGCAAGGACTTTGCTGGAGAACTTTCCGATGCTTCATTTGCTGATGCCTGGCTACCTGAGTACACACAAGATGTTAACGGGACATCTTTATTGATCGTACGTAACGCTGAAATCGACTCGTTACTTAAGGAAATGGTTGACCAAGACAAACTTAATCTATCATCAATAACTCCAGAAAAAATAATGAAAGCTCAAATGGGCGCCCTGCAATTCAAGAAAGAGTTGATCAAAGGGCGCGTCCGCTTTTATAAACTATTTCATCAAGCCTTTCCGGATTGTGGAATTAATTGGCGAAACGTATCACTACTAGCAGCAATCCGAAAAAACTGGAGAACAATACTAAACGCGCATCTTTCACGCTGGTTGTACCGCAAAAGATTGCTTAATTTGATCAGGCGCCTAAACAATCTATGCTTTTAGGTGTTTCCGAGGCATGCACTAGATACGTGAACGGTTAATGCTGTTGAATGTATTTTTGATGGAGCGCACAAAAATAACTGTAACTCAGTAATAAACGCTGGAGGAGATATGTTTGATACTTAGATTCTTGAGAGACCTCATGCAAGCGTCAAAACGAGAGAAAAAGAGAAGAGAAGTCGAGGAGCGACGTGAAACCGTAAATCTCTATAATGAGTATATTCTGTCTGCGAATTGTTATGTATCACAAAAACTGAAAAATCTTGGCAAGATCTATTTGCCACTCTTGCCTCATTTTGTAATAAATATGAAATGGTTTTAGATGTAGGATGCGGTCCTTATGAGTTGATGGCTATTAGGAATAATGTAAATACTATTGGGGTAGACCTAAGTAATGTTGCCCTGAGCATTCTTTTAAATCGTGGTTTTCAGGGGCATGTGGTTCAAGCTGATTGCCAATATCTTCCGTTTAAGGATGAAAGTTTTGATTGTCTTATCTCTAATCAAGTAATTGAGCATATGCCGTCCCTAACAGCTTTAGAAACAACCATAAAAGATATGTGCCGTGTTTCACGCAATTTAATGATCGTGACACCAAATTCTGTTTTTCATAGATGGTGCCATGATGAAACTCATTTCTTCTTCTTCACAGTTCGAGATCTCAAAAAAATATTGCCTTCCTTCGAAATTTATGCATCTCATCTTCCACCAACGCAAACCTTACGTTACTACTTCTTGTATGATAGCCCTAAATTAAGAAATTTTCCATTAATAGGAGCCTTGCTTTACGATGCGTTTCGTATGCTCGATTCATCTAGTCTTCTGTCTTGGTTAAACAAGAACTTATGGGTTGGTAATCATTTGATGGCAGTTAAGATAGTTAAAACGCTCTAGAAGATGACATCTTTTGCGATCTTGAGATGTTGTAGAATTAAACATTGCTACCACAATTTACTTACATCCGATCACACAGCTTACGACGCACAACAATGACCTTTATTTCCCTCTGTTATGTACGTAATGAAAAAACAGAAAACGTTACAGCATCCGAAGAGAGTTTTATGCATTTAGCACACACTGTAATGGCTTCAGTTAGGTTAGTGGTGGATGAATGAATGTGAGACCCATTATTCTTGTAACATTTACCTCTTCGTCACTTTCTGGAGGTTACAGAAGACTATACGAAATCCTTAAGCGTGGAAAGTCCGAGGGAATTGACTACATCATTATAACCGATTCTAAGAGTTGCGAGAATGCTGTCAACATTTTTCCCGATTTCATGGAAATACTTGGTCAATATAAACTCGTAAAGAGAGATTTCAAAAAGCGGGAAACTCCAATTCCTGGATTAAAACAAATATACATGATCAAAAGAATAGTTAATCTGGCATTATTTATTTCCAGAATTGCCAAAGAAGAAGATGCTGATTTGATTGTTAATCCAGGTGAGGGAACAGAAAGAGTTCTAGCAAGCTACCTTGCTTCAATATTTTGCTCTAAACCTTGGACGGCAATTTTCCAACCAACGACAGATCTACTTCAGCCCTCTTACTCATTAGGACCACTAAATCCGTTGAATATTCTAGCACACGTTAATAGCAAAACTTCAGCAAATAACCTATCGCTCATCTCTAAAATCGGATTCAGCGTTGATTTGTTAAGTTTATTGAAGGCAGCAGAAAAAACTGTTATACTGGCAGTAAGCAAATCAGTCGTTGAAGATTTCAGTTACATGAATCCACGAATAAACTTCGTAACTATTACTCCGGGTAACGGAATTGAGCTAAGCAAGTTCCCAACAGAATTACCCGAAAAATTCGATTATCACGGCGTTTTTTTTGCTAGACTAATTCCGGAGAAAGGCATCTTTGATTTGATCCAAATCTGGAAACTTGTGGTTAAGAAAATGCCCAACGCAAAGCTTGCAGTTTGCGGCATTTCAGAAGAAACAGAAATCGTGGAAAAATTTCTAAAAGAAGTAAGCAAGTATAATCTAAGCAATAATATAGATTTTTTGGGTCACCAAGACTATGCTACGCTTCTCAATATTGTTGCGAACTCGTCTCTAACTGTCTATCCAAGTTATGTGGACTCTTTCTCATTAGTAACTCTTGAATCGTTAGCATGTGGAACACCCGTCATTGCCTATGACATCCCAGCAATTAGACATAACTTTGGCAACTGTAAGTCAGTATTTAAATGCCCCATTGGCGACAAGAAAAGTATGGCAGATACAATCCTTCACGTTTTAACGAAGATGAAAAGAAAGACTCTGGCAATAGAAGCGAAAGAATTCGCAGCTTCATATGACTGGGATAATATCGTTAAAGCAGAAAAAAAAGCATATGTGCAAGTTATTAATCTGTCGTTAAACATGAAAAGATTCTAGCCCCCACTAAACAACCAGAAAACTGCTAGTAATCAATCAAAACGAGCCAGCAAATGAAAGTGAGACTAAAATGCGAGTGTTGATGGTTACACCTAGTTTTTATCCTATTGAAGGCGGCACTGAAACTATGGTGCGGAATCTCTCAATAGAACTCAACAAGGTTGGGGTACACGTAGATATTCTGACGTTCAATATGGATCGAAAATGGAATCCTAAATGGAGAAAAAAAATCGAAAAAATTGACGGAATAACAGTCTTCAAAATTCCAGCATTAAATTGGTTACCAATTGTACATTCTCCTAGAATAACCTCTAAACTCAATCTTATCCCAGGAAGATTTACACACTTGATGAAAGAATATGATATTATACATTTTCATGAGGCAGAATTCACTTTTCCCTTCTTCTCACGTTTTGTCAAAAAACCTAAGATATTGCATCTACATGGAATTAGATTCGATTATTTCAAAAGATATCATTTTAGCAGATTCCTATTGAAAACTGCAGCAGACCTATACATTTCCTTAACAAAACAGATGAAAAACGAATTGATTGCATTAGGTATCCCCAAAGATAAAATTGAATTGCTTCCCAACGGTGTGGATACACAAATCTTCCAACCAAAAGAAAAGAAAATAGATAACACACTTCTGTATGTTGGAAGAATAGCGCCAGGCAAAGGTCTGCATGTTTTGTTAAAATCTCTAAAATATATTAAAACTCCTGTGGAATTGGAAATCATAGGGCCTTCCGGTTGGGACTTAGATTATTATCAAAATATGCTAAGATTAATAGAAATTGAAAATCGAAGAGGCAAGCACAAGATAAGATATTTGGGTTGTGTTAAACCAAATCAAACCAGTCTGATTGAGCGATATCAAAAAGCGTCAATTTTTGTTTTGCCCTCTTTTTATGAAGCTTTCGGCGTTGTGCTTTTAGAAGCAATGGCGTGCGAAACCCCCGTGGTATCAACGCAGACAGGAGGCACTACAGAGATCGTTATAAATTGTATAAATGGTATGTTAGTTCCTGTAAATCATCATATCAAACTTGCAGAGGCAATAAACTATCTGCTAGAGAACAAGGATGTCAGAATAAAATTCGGCAAAACAGGAAGAAAAACAGTAAAAGATAATTTCTCGATAGAAATCGTTGTTAAAAAGCTTTGTAGAATCTATGAAAAAATAGCCAATAATTAAACAAACGCTTACTGAGAATAAATGAATTCCCCAGTTGATAGTTAACATTGTTTTATCGCTTAAATCGAAGAAGGGGCGCACTGTGAGGTTGACGATGAATAATGGATATTGACAGAAATTTGTAAAAGAACTAATGAGAAGAAAACTGATATTGAAGTATTTTTCTTACAAGTAATTGGAAATAGACTTTACACCGTTTATGGGAAAACTTGCATGAAAGTTCATGCGATTTTAAGAATTGACTTCCATCTGAAAAAATATAAATTTACTTTTAATTTTTGGTCGATTACAAGAAAGGTAAAGAAATATTAAGGTTTTTTTTGAAGAGCATCCCATATTAACTTATAGTGCTAATTTGGCGAAGGCCCTTTCGGCTATAGGAGTAAATGTTAATTTCCTCACATGGCAACCAAAGAAAAAAAAAACTGAAAAAACAAGGCGTAAATGTAAGATATTTTCCCCTCTCAAAACTTATCTGGATCATGCCCGGTCGGACCAAAAAAATCATTAAGAGACATATTTTTTATCCTTGGCTTCTTAAAACTCTAAAAAATGAGGACATTGAAGTTCTCCACGTGAATGTCGCCTCGAGATCTGAGGTATATCTAAAAGCAAAGAACGCATATAAGATTCCTCTAGTATACACGAACCACTATGTACCTGAGTCTGAACCATTAGATACCTTTTCAAACGATTTTTCATTCAATGAAGAAGAAAAGTTTTGGATTCCACGTGTCTACGAAGAGGCTTCTAAAGTTGTTACTGTATCTAAATATGCAAAAAGGCGCCTAAAAGAAGAATTTGGAATAGATTCCACATTTATTTACCATGGAGTAGATCTAAGTAGGTATAATCCATCACTTCCTAGAATGAAGAAAAGTCTCGGTTTTGAACTTGACGAAAAAATTGTTTTATGGGTTGCCCGTTTTGGTCATCATCCATACAAGGATCCCTTCACCTTTATTAAAGCAATTCCTCTAGTGCTACGGCAGTGTCCCAAAACAAGGTTTGTGATGATTGGGAGAGAAGGTTTCCTTAAGCCTTATGTTATAAACTTGGCCAAGAAATTGTCAGTTTATAGGCATGTAAAGATTATTGACTACGTGAAGCATCTGAATCTTTTTTATGCTGCTTCAGATGTTTTTGTTTTGACATCATTTAATGACAATTTTGGTCTTGTAGTAGCTGAAGCAATGGCGTGTGGAAAACCTGTGATTGTATCCAATAGAGGAGCACCCCAAGAGTTCGTCAGAGACGCTGGCCTAATATTCGAGTATGGCTCTCATCACGATTTAGCTGATAAAATAATTATGCTTCTCGAAAATGAAGAGCTAAGAAAAAAACTCGGCGTAAAAGCCCATAAACTGATTGCTGAAAACTTTACCTGGGAAAAAGCAGCGAAAAAATATGCAAATATCTACCAGAAAATCTTGTAGCAATCCTTTTGGGGAATCGCTTTGAAAGCTGTGTATTCTTTGGACGAAAAAGGTCAAGTATTGGGATGTAAAAACCTTCAAGAACATCAGATGAGGCTACTCAAAACAAGAGTTAGAGTATATGTGGCATCGATCTACATTTTTACAAGACATGAATAAGAAAATGGTTTCACAAAAAACGCTATCGAACTAGCAGAAATACTGCACGCCACAAAGCAGATCCAATGCACAAACCTAGAACCTTAAAACAATAAAACATAGAAACAGGGAAAACAATATGGAAAAAGCCTTAAAAATGGGCAAAGTTTCTGCAACTGGAAGTTTTCAGCTTTTCGTTGGAAAGTCAGCGTCCACTGTCATAATGGCTATTGGAGCAATCATCTTAGCAAGATTCATGCTACCCGCAGAATATGGACTATACTCAATCGCACTAGTTCCATCAATGACGATGAACCTATTCCATGATTGGGGAATAGGGGTAGCCATGACAAAATACATCGCCAAGTATAAAGCCATAAATAAAGACGAAGACGTCCGTGACATAATTGCCGTAGGTTTACTATTCAAGGTTGCAACTGGACTGGCTCTATCCCTTCTCTCCCTATTCCTAGCAAGCTTCATTGCAACAACAATCTTCAACAGACCCGAAACCGCACCCCTCATATCAATAGCCTCCATCGCAATTCTTTCAAGCTCATTGCTAACTGCATCTCAGTCAAACTTCACCGGCTTTGAAAGAATGAAACTCACTAGCTTCACCCTGATCTGCCAATCCATAATAAAAAGTACCGTATCACCACTACTAGTTCTTGTAGGATACGGAGCCATAGGAGCAGTTCTAGGCTACACATTTTCTTTCTTATTCGCAGCCATACTAGGCTTCACACTGCTCTATTTCCTACTCTTCAAAAATCTCAAAAAATCCAGCCCCCGTCGAACAGACAAAATCAAAACCTTGAAGACAATGTTACGCTATGGAGTGCCCCTCTCAATATCAACAATTTTAGGAGCATTCCTCATACAGTTTTATGCTTTTCTGATGGTTTTCTACTGCAGCGACGTTATGATAGGTAACTATCAAATCGCAATCAACTTCGGATTACTCCTAACATTCTTCACTTTTCCAATAGCAACCGTGCTGTTCCCCGCCTTCTCGAAACTAAACCCAAAAAGTGACCTTCAACTTCTTCGAATAATATTTTCCTCATCCGTGAAGTATACCGCTATGCTTATAGTGCCCGCCACGATGGCTACCATTGTCCTATCAAATCCTATGGTTAGCACTTTATTCGGACAAAAATGGGCTTATGCTCCTTTCTTCCTAACCCTATCTGTCATAAGCAATCTTTTTGTGCTTTTCGGAGGTCTAATCGTAGGCAGCTTTTTAGCAGGTGTAGGAGAGACAAAAATGCTCCTGAAAATAAACCTTATAAACTTATCCGCCGGTATTCCCCTAGCGTTTATCCTAATCCCCACATATGGCATAGTAGGCGTAATATTAGGACCTCTATTTGCTGGAATACCGACTCTGTCTGTAGGTCTTTACTGGCTGTGGAAACACTACAACGCCAAACCAGACTTCAAAATATCCGCCAAAATCTTCCTAGCAACTGCTATCGCCACCATGGCAACATATTTTTCTCTCAACCTTCTCGCTACCGCCGAATGGATAAAACTGGTAATAGGAGGAACCCTTTTCTTAACCGTTTATATCCTTGCGGCTCCAATCATCGGTGCCATCAGCCAAACAGATACCCAAACACTCAGAACCATGTTCTCCGGCCTAGGAGTAATCTCAAAAATAATAAACATACCACTAAACCTAGCAGAAAAAGTAGCTACTCTCAACAATGCTTAGAAAAAACGAAACGCAAAAACTTCCAAAAACCTCACCACTGAAACACATCATGTCTCCCAGTTTCCATATGCGCACAATACACATATTTTTCGTAATCTTAAAATAACGTCAAGCATAACTAAAACAGATTGTAATCCAACAACCAAGGTAAAGGCAAAACGCATGAAACCCCTTAACTCCCTTTTAGCCCTTCTTCGCCGACACAAGAAAACCCTGCTACTCATACTCATAGTCTCAACAGCAACAATACTAATCAGTAGCAGCATCTCCATATTGTTTAGCAGATTCTCCAATCTGACTCTCCCAGGCATCGGAACCATAAAGACAATTGGCGTCGAAGCCTACTGGGATCCAAACTGCGAAAATAAAACAGAAACAATTGATTGGGGCACAATGTGGCCAGGATCATCGAAAAACGTCACATTATACATACGAAGCGTCAGCAACATCAAAACGATTCTTCACCTGAACATATCAAACGTGAACCCTGCCGTCATTTCAGAATACCTAAATCTGTCTTGGAACTATGATGGAGCACTCCTCAATCCTGGAGGGATAATCCAAGTGACCCTGTTTTTATCCGCCTCTCAATCTGAAGCATTCAGTCGTTATCTCGTTGCTAACGATGTAAAAGACTTCAGCATCGACATTCACATTGTCGCATATGAATAAGGTTGTAAATCTAGAATTTATTGAAAGCTGGACTAGTTCTATTTTCCTAACATATTTAAATACACATGTACAATTTTAAAACTCCCCCGACTGAAGTTCACGTCAATTATAGTATATTACTATGGGGATAATTTTAGTGCCTGAAGCCAAACACACCCCCCGTGTAAGCATCGGATTGCCCGTTTTCAACGGTGAGAAATACATCGAAGACGCATTAGACTCGATCCTGACTCAGACATATACAGATTTCGAGCTAATCATTGTAGATAATGCTTCCACCGACCAAACCCCACGGATTTGCCGTGCGTATGCAGCCAAAGACAAACGTATCCGTTATTATCGTAATAAAATCAATCTCGGAGCTGTTAAGAGCCATAATCGTGCCTTTGAATTATCCTCTGGTGAGTACTTTAAATGGGCCGCACATGATGATGTGCTTGCTCCAGAGTTTTTATCAAGGTGTATCAATGTACTTGACTCCGACCCATCCATTGTTTTGTGCCACTCTAAGACAGGCGTTATCGATGAACATGGCAAACTGGTAGGCGTCTACAACTATAAAGTGAGAAGTGATTCACTCAAGCCGCATGAACGTTTTGGTGACTTAATTGTAGAGCGGTGGCAGCCCTCATGGGTTTTGATTTTCGGAGTAATACGAGCAGATGCACTTAGGATGACATCACTCATAGGAAATTATATTGGATCTGACTTTAATTTACTGGCAGAAATTTCCCTTATTGACCGCATATATGAAATTCCTGAAGTACTGTTTTTTCGGAGAGCTCATCCGGAATCATACGGATACAAAGCAGAGAGAGTATGGAGAAATGGATTCAAGTATCAAGAGAAAATGGCTTGGTGGACACAGAACTACAGATTTACCTTCGAACGATGGAGGTGGTGCCTTGAGTATTTGAAGTCAGTGAGACGCTCTCCATTGAAGTGGTCCGAGCGAATGTTATGCTACACACAAATTCTTAAATGGCTTGTGAAACACGGATGGTTTTTGATGGCTAAGGACGTGGGAATTAACTTCCTTGGATGTTCAAGATTAGGAATCAAGTTAGCTCCTCATGTTAAACGAATACTTGATGCTATCGGTTGGAAGTATTGAAATGAAGGTTGCTATTCTCGCTGGGGGCGTTGGCTCTCGCCTCATTGAAGAAACATCGGCAAAGCCGAAGGCAGTGGTGGAGATTGGGGGACATCCAATTCTCTGGCATATAATGATGTATTATTCTCATTTCGGTTTCAACGAGTTCGTGATAGCACTTGGTTACAAAGGCGACTGCATAAAGCGTTGGATGCAAGAATACGGTAATTTAAACAGGAACATAATCATGAAAACAGACACAGATGAAGTTATCTCATATAATAGAAATAAGCAGAGTCAACCAGACTGGATAGTACGCTTAGTCGATACTGGACAGAAAACACAAACAGGCGGCCGAATCAAGCGATTAGCTCCTTGGTTAGGCGATCAAACATTCATGTTGACCTGGTGCGATGCTGTATCAGATGTCAACCTAGACGCCTTGCTGAATTTCCATCGTTCGCATGGTCGACTTGCAACTTTGACTGCAGTCCAACCGCCCAGCCGTTTTGGTCATCTTGTTTTGGACGGGGACAGAGTGATACAGTTCAAAGAGAAACCAAGAACTACTGAATACTGGATCAATGGCGCCTTCTTTGTTTTGGAACCAGAAGTATTCAATTATATTGAAAGCGATAATACTCAATGGGAGAAACAACCCTTAGAAAGATTGGCAAGCGATAATCAGCTAATGGCCTACCGTCACACAGGTTTCTGGCAGTGCATGGACACACTTCCCGAGAAGCTACTTCTTGAAAGACTCTGGAAAAGTGGCAAATCACCTTGGAAAATATGGAAAGACTGATTACAAAAATCCAGAAGTTATGAAGTCGCAAAGCGGTAGAAGAAATTCTACATTGTTATTGAAATTTGATGTAAATGAACATAACGATAAAGAACAGAGGGATAAACATGCGTGTACTGTTAACGGGTCATAAAGGATATATAGGCACAGTTATGCTACCTATGCTCCAAGCGGAAGGGCATGAAGTTGTAGGGCTTGATACCGATCTTTTTGAAGGATGCACCTTTGGCGATCAGTCAATCTTTGGAGATATCCCAAATATGCCGTATATCAAGAAAGATATCCGTGAAGTTAAGCTTTCAGACCTAGAAGGCTTTGATGCAGTAGTGCATCTTTGCGCGCTGTCAAACGATCCGCTTGGATACTTCAATCCAGAGATTACCTTCAAAATCAATCATAAAGCCTCGGTTACCTTAGCGAAACTAGCCAAAAATGCCGGAGTCCAACGTTACCTTTTCTCATCATCCTGTAGTGTCTACGGTGACTCTGGAACTGAGATGGTGACTGAAGAATCGAAATTACATCCAATTACCCCGTATTCGGCATCAAAGTTTCGTGCTGAAAAAGGCATCTCGAGGTTGGCGGACTCCAGCTTTTGCCCAACTTTCCTACGCTCTGCAACAGCTTATGGTGTATCTCCTATGCTTCGGTTTGACTTGGTTCTTAACAACTTAGTTGCTTGGGCCCACACAACTGGGCTTATATTACTAAAGAGTGATGGCTTGTCGTGGCGCCCAATTGTACACATCGAAGATATCTCGCGGGCATTTGCAGCTGTCCTAAACGCCCCCCAAGACTTGGTTCATAACGAAGCCTTCAATGTTGGTATAACTGAAGAGAACTATCAAATAAGAGAGCTCGCTGAAATCGTGAAAGATACAGTGCCTAACTGCCGCATTGAATATTCAAAGGATGCTGGTCCGGACAAGCGTTCCTATAGAGTCGACTTCAGCAAGATAGCCCAAACACTGCCCAAATTCAAGCCACAATGGAATGCTCGCCGAGGAGCCAAACAACTTTACGACACCTATAAAAAAGTAAGCTTCAGCCTCGAAGAGTTTGAAGGACCAAGATACAGGCGTATCAAACATCTCCAAGAAAACCTTAACAACGGCCGTCTGGATAAAAATCTGCGCTGGAGAGATATCAAGACATGAATAATCCGCCGCCATACACCCAAATATCAGGCTGCCGCTCCTGCGGAAACCCTAATCTTGAACCAATTCTGTCTTTCGGAACTACTCCTCTAGCAGATGCATTAATAACCAAAGAACAACTAAAAAAACCCGAACTAAAAGTCCCCCTTACCCTCGTATTCTGCCCAAAATGCGGGCTTGTACAAATAAAAGAAACCGTAGACCCAAAAATCCTCTTTTGCAGAGACTATCCTTACTTCTCCTCCACCTCAAAAGGATATCTAAGGCACTCTAAGGAGAACGCAGAAAAGCTAATTGCATCCAGAAAGTTGAATTCAAACAGCCTTGTAGTCGAACCAGCCAGCAATGACGGTTACATGCTTAAACAATTCTTAGAACATGGAATCCCAGTACTTGGAGTTGACCCAGCGAAAGAACCTGCTCAAGCTGCCCAAAAAGCAGGAATTAAAACCATTTGTACTTTTTTTGAAAAAAAACTTGCAAACAAGCTTAAACAAAATGGATTAATGGCTGATGTATTAATCGCCAACAACGTACTAGCCCATGTTGCAGACCTCAACGACTTTGTAGAAAGCATCCGAACAATATTGAAAGATTCTGGTGTAGCAGTTATAGAAGTCCCTTACGTAGTTGACTTGATTAATAACCGCGAATTCGATACAATCTACCACCAGCACCTCTGTTATTTCTCAGTCACCGCCCTAAACAATCTATTCAAAAAACATTCCCTTTTCCTCAATGACATAAAACATATCGACGTCCATGGCGGATCCCTGCGACTGTATGTAGAACCCAAAAAAAACATCAGCAAATCAGTTCGATTACTCCTAGACGAAGAAGCAACAAAAGGAATTGATAACATCAACTATTATCGCGGTTTTGCTGAACGTGTCCAAGAAACGCGAAATGCCCTACGAGAAATACTACTGCGCCTAAAAAAGAAAGGAAAAAAAATTGCAGCCTACGGAGCAGCAGCAAAAGCAACAACACTCCTAAGTTATTGCGGGATAAATAAGACGCTTGTAGATTATGTGGTGGATCTGAACCCCTTCAAACACGGACGCTACATGGGGGGCAACCATTTACCCATATTTGCACCGACAAAACTTTCAGAAGATATGCCCGATTATGTTTTGTTGTTAGCATGGAATTGGGCAGATGAAATTTTAAGTCAACAGGAAGCCTATCGACAGAAAGGTGGCAAATTCATCATCCCTATTCCATATCCCAAAATTGTTTAGAACATTTTTGTATGTAGCTGTATGAGTGAAAAAGCGTTGTCCTCAAATTATGTTTGCCCGAATTGCGGCGCACGAACTGTTTCTACATTCTATAAGGCAGAAAACGTTCCAATTCATACATGCGTGATGTTATCAAGCCGCCAAGAAGCGTTGCGTTTTCCTAAAAGTAAAATTGATTTGGGCTTTTGTAAAAAATGCGGTTTCATATCAAATGTCGCTTTCGATTCTTCGGCAGTAAACTATTCTTCTCTCTATGAAGACCAACAATCTTTCTCTTCAACATTCAATGTCTTCGCTGAGGGCTTGGCAAAGCGCCTCATCGAGAAATATAATCTGGTTGACAAGAAAATTTTGGAGATCGGCTGTGGAAAGGGCGATTTCCTAGCGTTGCTATGCAAACTAGGCCATAACTATGGTGTAGGAATTGATCCCGCCTACATAAAAGACCGCGTTCGCAGTCAGGCTTCAGACCGTTTGACTTTCATACGAGACTATTACTCCGAGCAGTATGCTAACTATCACGGAGACCTGATATGTTGCCGTCATACTCTCGAGCATATTCCCAACACAGCTGAATTTCTCAGTAGTGTGCGGCGTGCGATCGGTAACCGTTTGGATACCATCGTCTTCTTCGAGGTACCCGATGTCACGCGAGTATTACGTGAACTAGCATTCTGGGATATCTACTATGAGCATTGCTCCTATTTCAGTCAGGGGTCACTCGCGCGGCTATTTCGTTCTTGTCAATTTGAAATAATTGATCTTTCCAAAGATTTTGACGATCAATATATCCTAATTGAGGCCAAACCGGTAAACCGAAAAGCAGAAAAACTGCACGAAATGGAAGAAAGCGTAGAAGAAATGGCGAAGGATGTAAAGTATTTCGCCACGCATTATCGTGAAAAGTTGGATCAGTGGAAAAGGCGCTTGAATGAACTTTACGCAGATGGAAGACGGGTTGTTGTGTGGGGTTCGGGCTCCAAATGTGTATCTTTCATGTCGACGCTTGGGGTCAAAGATGAAGTCGCATATGTTGTTGATATTAACCCGTTCCGTCATGGTAAATATCTTCCGGGTGTCGGCAAAAAAGTGATGTCGCCTGAAATCCTAACGAAGTACAAGCCCGATGTCGTAATTGTAATGAATCAAATCTACTACGATGAAATTCGGCAAATGCTCAATGATATGGGCCTAACTCCAGAGGTAATGTCGCTTTGAGTGGAATGCCAGCAAAACACGCGAATAAAATCTCTGAAAATCCCTGTCCTATTTGTGGTTCTAAACAGTTGCAAGTTTTTTTCGAGATGTCAGATGTCCCAATCCATTGCAACATTCTTTGGCCGAGACGAGATGCTGCCCAGAATTGTCCAAGAGGCAATATCAAGCTGGCTT
>Ga0315549_1001375_pt1 | contig 25477 bp, 24 predicted proteins | sample SalMarSW160200MG_FD_203101 | JGI IMG/M metagenome (GOLD analysis project Ga0315549, IMG submission 203101) | Salt marsh sediment microbial communities from the Plum Island Ecosystem LTER, Massachusetts, United States - Salt Marsh Sediment SW1601-200 ... | reverse complement strand
GAGCTTTCAATCTTCTGTTTGTTTGTTGATTTGGGAAATCTGTCAGCAAGAAGCAAAAAGATTGTTCTTTTCCCCTGCCTACCCTTCCTCTAAATTGATGGAGTTGAGCTAAGCCAAATTTGTCTGCCCCCTCAATTAGCATTAAGGTTGCATTGGGGATATCAATACCAACTTCCACCACTGAGGTTGAGACTAAAATATCTGTTTTACCTTCTTTAAAGTTTTTCATTACCTTTTCCTTTTCTTCGTTTTTCATTCTCCCGTGCAGCATCGCTACTTTAAAATCCGTAAAAACTTCTTTAGAAAGTTTTTCATACTCTTCTTTGACTGCTTTAACTTCTGCCCAACTCAAATTGTTATTTTTTGAACCCAGTTCACCGTTTACTTTTTCCCCAGGACGAGGTTCTATCCTCGGACAGATGACAAAAACCTGCCTGCCTTCGCTTATCTGCGTCTTAACAAAATTATAAGTTTCGTTTCTTTTCCCCGAAGGAATAATCTCAGTAATTATTTTTTTTCTTCCTTTAGGCAATTCCTTAATCAAAGACAGATCCAGGTCACCATAAATCGTCAGAGATAAAGTGCGGGGGATAGGGGTAGCAGTCATTGAGAGTAAATGAGGTATTAATTGCTTTTGCCTGCCTGCCAGCGAGGCAGGCTGACATAAACTGGCCCGTTGTTCTACGCCGAAGCGGTGCTGTTCATCTATGATGACCAGGGCTAACTTGCCGAATTTAATTTCTTTCTGGATCAGAGCATGAGTCCCTATTAAAATTTCAATTTCCCCGTCTTTTATTTTCTCTAACAATTCTTTCCTTTTTGTTTTTTTATTTCCTAATTTGTTTTCCTTCCCGGTGATTAACCCGATTTTCAGCTTGTAATTTTTAAAGATATTATTAAGGTTCTGATAATGTTGTTTGGCCAAAATTTCGGTGGGAGCCATAAACGCTACCTGAAAGCCAGCTTTGACAGCATTGAGGGCAGCAACGGCCGCCACCACTGTTTTGCCCGAGCCAACGTCTCCTTCCAAAAGCCGGTTCATCGGTCTGGGTTTTTCCAGGTCTTTTAATATCTGCCAGATGGACTTTCTTTGGTCGTCAGTCAGTTTAAAAGGGAGTTTTCCTGTAAAATCTTTTACCAGCTCAAGATTAAAAGGAATTGGGGTTGCTTTTTCTCTGGCCAATTTAATTCTTTCTCTCAAAATAAAAAGAGAAAGAAAAAACAATTCTTCAAAAACAAATCTTCTTTTAGCTTTCTCGGCCAATTCTAAAGAATCAGGAAAATGAATTTGCCAAATAGCCTGACTAAAAGGAAGAAAGTTGTATCTTCCCCTTAAGTGGTCTGGTAAAGAATCAGACAAATTGTCTTTTAGTCTGGCTAAAAGAGGTTTTATTATGAATCTCAGCCATCTGGAAGAAAGGCCTTCTGTTTCAGGGTAAACCGGGACCAGTCTGCCAGTATGAGTCAAACCGAAATTCTTAAGTTGAAATTCGTCAGAAATTTTCTCATAAGCCGGGGCAGACAAATACCTTCCTCTGTTTTTCTGATTCATCTTTCCCGCGAGGAAAAGAACATCGCCTTTCTTAAAAGTGTTTATAAGATAGGGCTGGTTAAACCATAAAACCTGGATGCTTCCCGTTTTATCACCAACCAGGGCTTGGGTCAGGGTCATCCTTTTTCTGAAGGTCCTTATGTTTTTGATATCCAGGATTTTCCCTTTTATGGAAACCGCTTGACCTTTTTCTACCTTAGAAATGGGTATTATATTTGAAAAATCCTCATAGCGATGAGGAAAATGGAAAAAAAGATCCCGAACGGTTTTAATCCCCAATTTTTTTAATTTTTTTTGGTATTGGGGACCTACCCGAGGAATCCTTTCAACTGGAGTAGTTAAATCCATGTGCGCCTGAGAGGAATCGAACCTCTAACCTTTTGGTCCGCAACCAAATGTTCTATCCGTTGGACTACAGGCGCCCTTGGCGGAGGGGGCAGGATTCGAACCTGCGGTAGGGTATTGCACCTACAGTAGTTTTCAAGACTACCCCAATCGTCCACTCTGGCACCCCTCCAATAAAAGCGGAGAGGGTGGGATTCGAACCCACGATACGGGTATTACCCCGTATAACGGGTTAGCAACCCGCCGCTTTCAACCAACTCAGCCACCTCTCCAGCTATTCCCTATCTTAGCTTCAAAATTAACTAAAGTCAATCTAAATTAACCTCGGGCGACGATAATTCCGATAATTTCTTTAGTGCAGGATTTTTTTAAAATCCGGGCGCATTCTGTCATAGTGGCGCCGGTGGTCAAGACATCATCTATCAGGAGAACTTTTCTCCCTTTAATTTTTTCCGGGAGCTGACAAATAAAAGCTCCTTTTACGTTCTCTTTTCTTTCTTCATCTGAAAGCTCTACCTGAGGTAGAGTATTTTTTATTTTTGACAAAACTCCACTTATTAAAGGAATTTCCCAAAATGCAGCTAAATTACGGCCGATCTCTTCAGCCGGGTTGAATCCCCGCCACCTCTTCCTTCTTTTTTCCGAAGGGACAGCCACTAAAACAAAATCAGTGAAGTCAGGTTTGTTGTCTATTAATTGAAAGTGTTCTATGATTAAAGAAGCGAGAGTTTTGTTTAGTTCTTTAATAAAGGGTTGGTATTTGTACTGCCTGATTAGCTTCTGGACCAAAGGATTCTGATAAGCAAGGGGAAAATATAAATCGGAAAGCCGTTCTAAGTCCGCTTTTTGATGAAAACTGGAAATTTCCAAGATAGCTTTGCAGTCCTCGCAGAGATAACTGCCTTCTTTTTGGCAACCAAAGCAGGTCTTAGGGAAGAGAAAATCCAGAAGAGTGTTCTTAAATCTTTTCCACATACGATTTTAATATGGTATATGGTATAATGATAAAATAAAAAAAGCTATGCCTTGGTCTTTTCTTAAAATACTTCCCAAAAAATCTTTAGGAATAGATATTGGAACGTCGTCCATAAAAATAGTGGAAATGAGCAGTTTTCGTAACCGTGAAAAGCTGGAAAATTACGGTGAAATAGCTGCCTCCGTTCTTTACGAAAAGCCTTTTCGGACTTTTGAAAAAAATACTCTTTCGCTTTCTTCTAAAGATATTGCCCGGGCGATTAAAGCTATAATGGAAGAAGCCAGAATGCGAACCCGGCAGGCCATTTTTTCTATACCTGATTTTTCTAGTTTTTTTACTAATTTTGAATTGCCGCCAATGACCCAAGAAGAAATTCCTCAGGCGGTGATGTATGAAGCCAGACGTCACATTCCTATACCCTTACCAGAAGTGACTGTTGATTGGGAAATAATTGGTGGTCAGCTTGCCAGTCATAAAGGTTCTCCTCTAAAAATTCTTTTAATAGCTGTACCCAACGAAGTTATCAATCAGTATCGGGAAATTGCCCAACTTGCCAATTTAGAGCTCTTGGCTCTGGAAGCAGAGGTCTTCGGACTGCTCAGGTCTTTAATCCCTGAAGATGATAAAAGAGTAATTTCTTTAATAGATATTGGCGCTCAGAGCACTACTTGTAGTATTATTGAAAAAAGAAGTTTAAAAAAATCTAACAGTTTTTACACTTCGGGCAACGAACTTACCGAACAGGTTGCCAAAAGTTTATCAATTGATTATAAAACCGCCAAAGAGCTGAAAGAAAAATACGGTCTTCAAAATATTTCCCTACCTAGTGCTACCGTTTCTGTTAATGCCGAAAGACAAAGTATCAAAGAAATTTTACTACCTTTAATTGATGTTATTTTGAGAGAGGTGGAAAATATTGCCCGTAATCTTTATCAAACTGAAGGAAAGGAAATTCAAAAATATATTGTAGCCGGTGGTTCAGCTCTTGTCCCCGGTCTAAAAGAATACTTTCAAGGGTATCTTAAAAAAGAAGTAGAAGTAGCCGCCCCTTTTTATAAAATTTTTTACCCTCCCATTTTAGAAAAAACAGTAAAAAAAATGGGTCCTGCTTATGCTATTGCCATAGGTATGGCTCAGCGAGGGTTAGAACAATAATTTCATTTATTTTATATGATAGAAATTATCCCCAAACCACCAAGGAAATTACCCGCTTGGCAAAATATTTTATTTTATTCCTCATTAGCTGTTTTTTTAATGATTTTTTCAAGCTATTTTATTTTAGATCATTTTATCAACAACTTTTCCAAAGAATTAGAACAGTTAGAGGAAACCTTGGCTCGAGAGAAAACTAAGGAGGAAATATCTTTAGAGCAGGAGATTTTTAGCTATCAGAAAAAAATTAATGCCTTTTCGATTTTAATTAAAAACCATCTTTTTACTTCTAACGCCTTTACTTTTTTAGAAGAAACCTGCCATCCTAAAGTGCAATTTTCACAGCTTAGTTTAAATTCTCCAGACAGAACTGTTTTACTTTCTGGAGAAGCGGAGGACTTTACTGCTTTAGGGCAACAACTCGCAATCCTTCAAGATGAGTCGGGGGTGGAAAATTTAAATTTATCTAATATTTCAATCGGGAAGCAAGGGAAAATTGATTTTACCTTAAAACTTTCCCTTAATTCCCAATTTTTCCAAAAATGAATCGTTTATCTGTCAGTTTAGTTTTGCTTTTTCTGACCTTAATTTGGGGAGCATTTTTTGTTACACCAAAGAATGAAAACCTAACTTTTTTACGCCAAGACATTAAAGAAAAAAGAGCCGAACTTCAGTCAAAAGCAACCTATCTTGCTACTCTTACTCAGCTTTCTCAAAAGGTTAATGAATATAAAGCTCCGCTTGATAAAATTGATTCAGCTATCCCTGACAGTCCAGAATTGCCTACCCTTTTCAGTTTTCTTCAAAAGGTCGCTTCTCAATCTGGTTTAGTTTTAACCGGTTTAGATGTGGTCTTAACTCCAGTTGGGGGTTCGCCAAAAAGTGCAATTGTCGGATTGGCTATTAAGGAAACCCATCTTAATTTAATTCTTTCCGGTTCTTATCCTGCCCTTAAAAATTTTCTTTCCACTTTAGAAAAATCCTCCAGGTTGATTGAGGTAGAATCTATTATTTTAGTGGCCAAAGAAGAACAGGTCAATGTTAAAATCCAAGTAAAAGTTCATTCTTTGTAAGGAATCACCATGGCCATTGCTTTTTTAGAACAAAGAAAAAGATTAAAGTCACTGGTACCAATTTTAGTAGGCGTGCTTTTAATTGTCGCCATTATCATTTGGCGAGGATTTTTTACAAAACTCTCCTCAACTATTACGCCAGAAACGTCTTTAAGACCGTTTCAAGAAGTGAATATAAACTTCCAAGTTTTAGAAAATCCCATTTTAGAGGAGCTTCAGCTTTTTGAAAAAACTTCTCCTTTTAAAGGAGAGGTGGGCCGAGAAAATCCATTTATTTCTTATTAATAATTAAAAATGCCTTGACCCGCATCGGAAAGGGTCGGGGGGAACTTTTTTCGTTTCTTTAGGAAGCTCGGTTTCTAAGGGACGAGCCCGAAAGGGCGAGCGACTAACCATGACGTTACTACAACGACTAGTAAAAAAAGGCATATTGGGGCCAGACAAAGCTGCTACTTTAGAGTTCGAGATTAAAGAAAGCGGTAAAAAAGAAGAAGAAGTGCTTTTAGAAAAAGGAATTAGCACCGAAGAGACTTTATTCAATTTAAAAAGCGAAAACCTTAAAATACCCTTAAAAGAAGCAGCAGCCGGAGATATTACTTTAGAAACCTTAGAGCTAATTCCTGAAGAAACAGCCAAATATTACCAGATGATTCCTTTAGCTCGTAAGAAGAATCTCTTAGAAGTGGGAATGGTTTATCCCGAAGACCTTAAAGCTCAAGAGGCCGTAAAATTTTTAGCCCGGCAACAAAATCTTAACTTCCAAGTTTTCCTTATCACCCCTACTACTTTTAACAATTTCTTAAGACAGTACCGCACCCTTAAAAGAGAAGTGGGTAGAGCCTTGGAAGAATTAGAGACCGAGCTAAAAATGGAAAAGGTGAGGATTCCCAGAACGGCAACTGAATTTGAAAGATTAGCTGAGGAAGCCCCTATTACTAAAATTGTAGCTGTAATTTTAAGGCACGCCGTAGAGGGCAGGGCTTCCGATATTCATATTGAACCTACCCGGGAAAAATTAAGGGTCCGTTTTAGGTTGTTGGGGTTTCTTCACTCTTCAATTTTCTTACCTTTGCGAGCTCATCCAGCCATAGTGGCTAGAATTAAAATCCTTTCTAATTTAAAAATTGATGAAACCAGAATTCCTCAAGATGGTCGATTTTCAACAAAAGTTGATGAAAAAAATATTGATTTCCGGGTGGCTACTTTCCCTACTACCTTAGGGGAAAAAGTAGCCATTAGAGTTTTAGACCCTACAGTAGGGATGAAAGGATTTAATGAGTTAGGATTGGGAGGAAGAAATTATAAAATAACGGAAAGGGCCACCAAAAAACCTTATGGTTTTATCTTAGCTTGTGGTCCTACTGGCTGTGGCAAAACCACTACTCTTTATGCTATTTTGAATCTTTTGAATAAAGAAGAAAACAATATCGTTACTTTGGAAGACCCAGTAGAGTATTTTATTGAGGGGATCAATCAGTCCCAGGTTAGGCCGGAAATTGGCTACGATTTTCCTATTGGACTGCGTCATGTCCTCCGTCAAGACCCCGACATTATTATGGTAGGTGAAATTCGAGATGAAGAAACCGCCGCTTTAGCTATTCATGCTGCTCTAACTGGTCATCTGGTTTTATCTACTCTCCATACTTCTGATGCTCTGGGAGCTATCCCTCGTTTAATTGATTTGGGAGTTAAGCCTTATTTAATTTCCCCCACTTTGACTTCTATTATTGCTCAAAGATTGGTTAGGAGATTGTGCGATAATTGTAAAAAGAAAATTAAACCAAAAAAAGAAATCAAAGATTTGGTTCTAAAAGAGATTGAAAAGCTCCCTCCACAAGTTAAAGAAACAATCAAAATCCCCAGACCCTTTACTATTTGGACCCCGGTAGGTTGTAAAAAATGCGGTAGAGAAGGTTTTAGCGGCCGGATTGGTCTTTTTGAAGTGATGGAAATGACTGACAGTTTAGCTGATATAATTTTAGAGGTTCCCACAGTAGAAAAAATGGCCGAGGAAGCCAAACGCCAAGGAATGGTTACTATAAAGCAAGACGGTATCCTTAAAATCCTAGAGGGGACTACTACCATTGAAGAAGTTTTAAGAACTACTGAAGAATGATGATAACTCTGTCATTATCGCCACCTTCAAACTTATAAAAAAAGCTCGGTGAATAAAAATATGGCAAAAAAGGTTTTATTGGTAGAGGACGACCCATTTTTAATTGATATTTATACCACCAAGCTCAAGGAAGCTGGTTTTTCAGTTGAGGCAGCTACTAATGGGGAGGAAGGAATAAAAAAGGCCAAGGAAATTCTCCCCTCTTTGATTATTTTAGATATTATTCTTCCTCAAATTGATGGTTGGGAAATTTTAAAAAGAATTAAAGAAGAAAAAAATCTTAAATCCATTCCAGTAATAATTCTTTCTAATCTTGGTCAAAAAAACGAGGTAGAGAAAGGACTAAAATTAGGAGCAAATAAGTACTTGATTAAAGCTCACTATACGCCGAGCCAAGTAGTAGAAGAAATTAAAGAACTACTTGGCAAGGCGTGAAATGAATCTTAATTCATTAAACTTTATGAATCACTCTACTCAACTAAAAGAATTATTAACTATAACCTGCCAAGAGCAGGCCTCTGATTTGCATTTATGCGTTAATCATCCGCCGGTTATTCGTTTAACTGGCAGATTAATACCTCTGGTAAAAAAGAAAAAACTGTCTTCAGAAGACCTTAAAGGTTTATCCGAGGCCCTAATGGATGAAGAACAAAAAGCTCGCTTTCTGTCCCAAAAGGAAGTTGATTTTTCCTATAACTTTATTGAAAAGGAGGCCCGTTTTCGGGTTAATATTTTTCTTCAAAGTGGAGAGATTTCTTGTGCTCTGCGTTTAATTCCAGCTAAAATCAGGACTATTGAAGAATTAAATTTACCTCCGGTTCTTCATGAATTTGCCAGACCTTCTCAGGGCTTTGTTATTATTACCGGTCCTTCTTCTCAAGGAAAATCTACCACTTTAGCTGCCCTGATTGATGAAATTAACCATACCCGAACCGACCATATTATTACTATTGAAGACCCCATTGAATATGTTTTTGAAGATGACCGAGCTATTGTTGACCAAAGAGAAGTTTATCAAGACACCCTTTCTTTTGCTAGAGCTCTGCGTTCCACTTTTCGCCAGGACCCCGACGTGATTATGGTGGGCGAGATGCGGGATCAAGAAACTGCTGCTATTGCCATTACGGCAGCAGAAACTGGTCACTTAGTTTTTGCTACCCTTCATACTAATTCAGCTGCTCAGACCATCCATCGAATTGTAGATAGTTTTCCTCCGACCCAGCAGGACCAAATTAGAGCTCAGTTGTCCGGTTCCTTACTGGGGGTAGTTTCTCAACGGTTAATTCCCCGAATTAAAGGAGGCCTAATTCCAGCTTGCGAGGTAATGATTTCTACGCCGGCTGTGGCTAATTTAATTCGAGAAAATAAAATTCACGAGCTTCCCTTGGTCATTGAGACATCGGCTGAAAAGGGAATGATTTCTTTGAATCGGGCCATGGCCAATTTGGTTAAGAGAAAAGAAATTTCTTTAGAAAACGCTCTGAGTTACTCTCTTAATCCAGCCGAGCTTAAAATGTTAATCAGATGAGAACTTCGTTCTCATCTTCAACCTGCGTTTGCTCAATGAAATATTTATTTCATTTCGCGTTCGAGAAATAAATATAAATTGAGCGAGAGATGAAATTTATTTCATCGAACTTATAAATAAAAACTTGGTTATCAGATGAAGTTTAACTATCAGGCACGAGACAAAAAAGGACAGGTTCAGTCAGGGATAGTAGAGGCCTCCTCCCGAGAAGCAGCCGTCAGCCTTTTGCAAAAACACGGACTATACGTCACTATTTTAGAAGAAGCAGCTGCTCCCCCGATTTATGCTAAAAGAATAAAGATTTTTGAAAGAGTTTCTGCCAAGGAAATAGTTCTTTTTTCTAGGCAGCTTTCCATTCTTTTTAAATCAAAAGTTTCCTTGGTTGAATCCCTTCAAGTTTTAGCTATTCAAACTGAAAATGCCTCTTTCAAGGAAAAAATCTTTAAATTAGCCGAAGACGTAGAAGGAGGCACCTCTCTTTCCGGCACTCTTTCTCGCTATCCAAAAATTTTCTCTTCTTTTTATATTGCCATGATTAAGGCCGGGGAGACTTCAGGTAAACTTTCTGAAGCCCTGAGCTATTTAGCTGACCACTTAGAGAGAGAGTATCATTTAACTTCCCGGATCAAAGGAGCCATGCTTTATCCTGCTTTAATTGTAACAGTAGCTATTGTGGTGGTAGCTTTAATGATGTTTTTTGTCATCCCTCAGCTGACTGAAGTTCTAGTTGAGACTGGGAGCGAATTACCCGTTATTACTAAGATAGTAATTAACCTTTCTATTTTTTTTAAAAATTGGGGTTGGATAGTACTTCTGGGGATAATCGGCCTGATTACCGCCATTTTTAGATACTATCGGACTGAAGAAGGAAAAAGATTTTTTGATAAGTTTTATTTTCAACTTCCGTTGATTAGCCCGGTTTTAAAAATGATTTATCTTGCTCGGTTTGCTGAAAATCTTTCTACTTTAATTTCTGGCGGTCTTCCTATTGCTCAGGCCTTGGAAACTACCGGAGACATCGTGGACAACGCTGTTTATAAAGAGATTATTTTAAAAGCTAGAGACGAGGTTAGAAGAGGGGAGTCGATTTCAGCGGTTTTGGCCCGTTTCCCCGCAGCCTTCCCGCCTATTGTTACCCAGATGGCTTCAGTGGGAGAAAGAACCGGCACTTTGGATAAAACTTTAATGAACCTGGTCGAATTCTATCAAGAAGAAATAGATAGAACCGTCAATAGTCTTTTAAGTATTTTAGAGCCCCTTTTGATTGTTTTTTTAGGAATAATCGTAGCCGGTCTAATGGCAGCGGTCTTAATGCCTCTTTACCGCATGGCTGGAGTGTAAAGGATCAGCCCCTCTATGTTATGCAATTTACTCAGTTTTTTTTGGGGGGCGGGGTTCTCACTTCGTTCAAAGTTTTCCACTTGCTTTAATTTTCTGTTACCGTATATAATAAAGAAATAATAGGCCGGAAATAATGATTTATCTTAAAGGAACTAAAAAACTAAATTTGGAGCTGGCAGGGCATCCTTATCGGCAAGCTTTTTTAAAAACAAGGCCGATTAAACTTAATAACTATTAATCATCAATATGAAAAAGAAAAAAGGTTTTGCTCTCATTGAGTACGAATGCTCAAAGAGCAGAGGGCGAAATGAGGGTTTTACCCTCATTGAGCTATTAGTGGCAATTGCGATTATCGGGTTGTTAACTTCTATTGTTTTAGTTCAACTGGGGCCGGCAAGAGGCAGAGCTAGAGATGCCAAAAGACAACAAGATTTCGCTCAGATTTCTCAGGCAATGGAATTATGTAGAATGGATGAAGATTGCGGAGAAGGAGTAGATCAATATATTAAGAATGCTGGTCCAGCCATTCCGGCCATCGGTAATTACATGACTTCACCTCCTCAGAGTACCGGCAATACAGATTATACTTGGGTAGATAATAGTTCTTTGGACCCTGTAGTTCAGTATTGTATTTACACTACTTTAGAGCAGGCCGGGGACGATATGTACTTCTGTGCTTCCGAAGCCGGCACGAACACGAAAGTTTATGCCACTGGTACGCCTGCTTTAGGAGCTTGTTGTTACTAAAAATATCAAAGGTCGAAAATCAATTACAATTAATTGTTTAATTTTTAATCATGATTCAGATATTTACTAAGAAACGCCGTGGTTTTACCTTAAGTGAACACGAACGCTCGAAGAGCGGAGGGCGAAATGAGGGTTTTACTCTCATTGAACTCCTGGTAGTAATCGCTATTATTGGGATTTTAGCTGGAATTGTCTTGGTTTCTTTGGGCGGAGCCAGATCAAAAGCCAGAGACGCTGCCAGGCAGTCTGATATGCGCCAGATAGTTACCGCCCAGGAAATGTACTATGGTGACAATGAAAAATATTTCCAGGCCGCTGGTTCTACCGCAGGTGTCCCGGCTATAGGCACGTATTTGACAGCTATAAATGACCCAAAATCTGGGAGTAACTATGTTTGGTTAGATAATACCGACACTACAGCCTTAACTCATACTGGTAACTGTGCCACTATTAGCGAATGTTTCTGTGGCTATGCTATTTTAGAGAACAAACCAAGCACTTGCACTGATACTTTCTACTATGTTGCTTCTGAGATAGGGAGCAAAGAACTCTGTTCAGCCACAGCTCCCGCCGCCTTCCCCTGCCAGTAATTCAGTGACGATTTAGAAATGAAATTATCCCCTGCCATTTCTGGTGGGGGATTTTTTATTTAAGTTTAAAAATGCTAAAATCTACAAAGACAGATGATTAATTGTCTTTTACATTTTTTTATTTTTCTTTTTGGTTTAACAGTAGGTTCCTTTCTAAATTGCATTATTTATCGCCTGCAAACTGGCGAGAGTTTTTTTTGGGGTCGCTCCTTTTGTCCTGATTGCCAGCATAAACTATCCTGGCAAGATTTAATACCAGTTTTAAGTTTTTTAATACTTAAGAGAAAATGTCGTTATTGCCAACAAAAAATTTCCTGGCAATACCCTTTAGTCGAACTTGCCACCGCCATAATTTTTCTACTGCTTTTCCTTTCCGTTATTAATGTTTGTACCGCAGTGTATTTATTGCTAATTAGTTGTTTTTTGATTATTATTTTCGTTTATGACTTAAAACATTATATTATTCCTGATAAAGTCGTTTATCCTGCTATCTTCACAGCTTTTCTTTATCAACTATTTGAAGGTTTGGAATTTGAAATTTTAAGACCAATTTTATCATCAATTTTAGCTTCTGCCTTTTTTCTCATAATTGTTCTTGTTTCCCGAGGTAAATGGATGGGCGTGGGTGACGTAAAATTGGCCGCATTTATGGGTTTATTCTTGGGTTTTCCGAATATCCTGGTAGCCTTGTTTTTAGCTTTCTTTATCGGAGCTATAATAGGAATAGGGTTAATATTTTCTGGAAAACGAACTTTAAAGTCAGAAGTTCCCTTTGGTCCCTTTCTGATTTTGGGTACTTTTATTGCTTTTTTCTGTGGAAACCAAATTACCAATTGGTATTTCAGTTTATTTTTATGAACCCCGTTAGAAATTCTAAAATTAAAAAGCATCTTTCTGAAAATTTTAGGTTATTCAAAAATCAATTTGAAATTTCTAACGGGGTGAACCAAAAAGGTTTTACTCTCATTGAGTACGAATGCTCAAAGAGCAGAGGGCGAAATGAGGGTTTTACCCTCATTGAGCTATTAGTAACCACCGGCATCATTGTGATTATTTCCTCTATTTTTTTAGCCGATTATCAAACCGGCCAGAGACAGTTTGCTTTAGAAAGGTCAACCCATAAATTAGCCCAGGATTTAAGAATGGCCGAAGAACTTAGTATGTCAGCTAAGAGTTACGATTGCCCTCTGGGTTATAAAATGAAAGGTTACGGAATAAATTTTACAACCGGAGATGATTATTATTTGCTAAAAGCTAGGTGCGAAGACGAGGCAACTCCCGGTTTTTATAATGACCAAACTATAGGAGAACCAATAGATTTAGAGAAAAGAGTAAAAATTTTAACATTAACGACCAATCCTCTGGATGTCTTTTTTTACCCTCCGACGCCAAAGATAGATTTAGGAGTGACGGATATGGCCGAAATTACTCTTTCTGTAGAAACTGACCCAATCCGAACTCAATCTGTTATAATTAATAAAGCAGGTTTAATCAATGTTACTGACTAAAACAGCGACAGAACCATATGAAATCCAAGGCCTTTACTTTAATTGAAGTCATCGTAGCTACTTTTATTATTACCGTTGGAATAGGAGGAGTTTTTGCCTTAATTCAAAAAACAATTTCTGACACTTCGCTCTTAGCCGACCGGCTTAATGCTACTTATTTGGCCCAGGAAGGAATTGAAATTGTTAAAAATATCAGAGATACTAATTTTCTAAAAATTTATGAAGGATCACTTACCGAAGAACAATGGACCCAAGACCTCACCGGTTGTGAGGGAGGTTGCGAGGCGGACTATACCGACTCTATTCTATTAACTAACGACCGTTATCTGAAAATTGAAGGCGGTTTTTATAAATATTCTGCCTCGGGGATCGAAACTTCATTTAAAAGAAAGATTACTATTACTCCCGACACCGATAAATTAGAGGTTTTAGTTGAGGTTCTCTGGGAAGAAAGAGGAAATATTCATCAAGTAGCTGCTCAAGAAAATGTATACAAATGGTGGTAAAAAATCTAAAGGGTTTACTTTAGTGGAATTATTAGTGGCGGTGGCTGTTTTTGGTTTAGTAGGCGGGATTGCCGTCGGTGCCTGTATATCGGGCCTGCATGTCCAAAGAAAAGCCTTAGCTTCCCAAGAACTTTTATCTCAGACCGGCTATCTGATGGAATATATAAGTCGGGCTATGAGAATGGCTAAAAAAGAACTTTGTGAGCCAGATTGTTACTGTCTTTCCCAAAGAGGATTAAATTATGAAGTTGCCGAAATTGTTCCCGGTGCCGAAGGTTTAAAATTTATAAACTCTCAAAATATTTGCCAAGGCTTTTTCCTCCAGGAGGGTCAGCTTAAAGAATGGCAAGAAGGTTATACTCAACCCCTTCCTTTAACTTCAGGCGATTTAACAGTGAATTATTTTAATATTGGTCCCGAAGCCAGCTGGGGTCAGGAGAGTGACGAGCAGCCCAGAGCGACTGTTTCTTTAGAAATTGAAGATAAAGAACAATCCAAAATTAAAATTCAAACTACGGTTTCTCAAAGAAACCCCAATGTACCAATATGAAACTTTTAAAAGATAAAGGAATATCGCTATATTTAACTATGACGATAATGAGTATTTTGTTAGCTTTGGCTTTAGGGGTGTCAGCAATTTTATATAGCCAGATAAAAGTAACCAAAGGAATGGGCGATTCGGTTTTTGCTTTTTACGCCGCCGACACTGGGATTGAAAGAGAGCTATACGAAGAAAATGAGCCCGGAACTTATTCTGATTATCTGGATTTAAACCAAAATGGATATCAAGACAGCAACGATTCTTCTTATACCGTAACTGTCACTGCCGGGGGAGAGAGCAACTGTCCAGAGGAGGCTAATCGCTGTATAAAATCAGTGGGAGATTTTAAGGGGACCAAAAGAGCTATTTTGGTTGTTAAGTAAAATGACCAAAGCTGAGGCCAAAAAAAGAATAGAAAAATTAAAAAAACTGATAAGTCATCACCGTTATCTTTACCACGTTTTAGACAAACAGGAAATTCCTGATGAGGCCTTTGACTCACTAAAACACGAGCTTTATAAATTAGAGCAACAATTTCCCGAATTTATCACTCCTGACTCTCCTACCCAAAGAGTGGGAGGCAAACCCCTGGAAAAGTTTAAAAAAGTAGAACATGAAGTGCCGATGCTTTCTATTGAAGATATTTTTTCAGAGAAAGAACTCCAGGACTGGGAAGATTATTTAAAAAGATTAGTCCTCTCAACTAAACCCGAATATTTTTGTGAATATAAAATAGACGGTTTTGCTATCACCTTGATTTATAAAAATGGCATTTTTACTACAGGTGCTACTCGAGGCAATGGAAAAACCGGAGAAGATGTTACTCAAAATCTAAAAACCATAGAAAGCCTGCCTCTAAAATTACGAGATTGTAAGTGGCTATCCCCAAAAACAGTAAAAAGGGTTGAAATTCGAGGCGAGGTGTATATGGAAAAAGATGATTTTGAAAAGTTTAATAAAGCTTTAGAGAAAAAAAGTCAAAAGCCCTATGCTAACCCCCGTAATTTAGCTGCCGGTTCCATCCGCCAATTAGACCCTAAATTGGCTGCCACGCGGCCTCTTAAATTCTTGGCCTATGATATTGTAACCGACCTTGGTCAGAGAAAACATTCAGAGGAGCACCAAATTTTACCTGCCCTTGGTTTCAAAACTGACCCGGGAAGGATTTGCCAGAACGTTGCCGAAGTAGTTGATTTTTGGCGCCAGGCCGCAAAAAAAAGAGAAACCCTTCCTTATTTGGTGGACGGAGTAGTGATAAATGTTAATGATATTGCTCTTTTTCAAAAGTTGGGAGTAGTGGGTAAGAGTCCGCGGGGAATGAGGGCTTTTAAATTTTCACCAAAACAGGCCACCACTAAAGTTTTAGATATCAAAGTCCAAATAGGAAGAACGGGAGCAGTAACTCCGGTAGCCCGTTTGGAGCCAGTCCAGGTGGGAGGAGTAACTATTACCAGGGCTACCTTGCACAATGAAGACGAAATGAAAAGATTAAGAGTAAAAATTGGCGATACGGTGATCGTTGAACGGGCTGGAGACGTAATTCCGGCCGTAGCTAAGGTTTTAACAGAATTAAGAACTGGAAAGGAAAAAGAATTCCATTTTCCAAAAAACTGTCCCTTTTGCCAGACCAAGTTAAGCAGGCCGGAAGGAGAAGCAGTTTGGCGCTGTCCTAATTCCAGGTGTCCAGCCAGAAAGAGAGAAAATTTATATTTTTTTGCTTCCAAAAAGGCCTTTGATATTGAAGGACTTGGTCCCAAAATCATTGACCAATTAGTAGATGAAAATTTAATTTCTGAGGCCGCTGACCTTTTTGCCCTCCGTGAGGGAGATTTAATTCCTTTAGAAAGGTTTGCCGAGAAATCAGCTAAAAATTTAGTTGAGGCAATTGAAAGAAGTAAAAAAATTCCCCTAAGCAAGTTTATTTATAGCTTAGGGATTCGTCATGTCGGCGAAGAAACAGCCATTGACTTGACTAATCGCTTGGGTTCCATTGATAAATTAAGAAAGGCCTCAAAAGAGAACCTGGAGGATATTCCCGATATTGGCGAAGTGGTAGCTGAAAGTATTTACCGTTGGTTCAACTCAAAACAGAACCGGAAATTTATTAATAATTTATTAAGAGCTGGAATTAATATTCTCCCGCCAAAACATCCGCCAGCTGGCGGAAGGAAATTGGAAGGCATTACTTTTGTCTTAACGGGGTTCTTAGAAAGTATGGCCCGCTTGGAAGCAGAAAAAGAAATAAGAATGTTGGGAGGGCATCCTTCAAGCTCTATCTCCAGACAGACCGATTATCTTGTAGCAGGAGAGAACCCTGGCTCCAAACTTGAGCAGGCCAAAAAATTAGGAGTGAAGACAATAAAAGAAAAAGAGTTTCTGGAAATGTTAGGTCAATGAAACCTCTAATTATTCATTTTAAAAAGTTGGATTGGGTGCTTATTGGTTCTGCTTTCCTTCTAGTTGGAATAGGGTTGATGTCAATTTATAGTTCCTCTTTAGGCCAAGAGGATTTTTTAAATTTTAGAAAACAAGCTATTTTCTTTGGGGTGGCGGTATTTTTAATGTTTCTTTTAAGTTTCTTTGACTGGCGGATTTTCAGAGAAGATCATTATCTAATTTTAGTTCTTTATCTTCTTTGTCTGGGAGCTTTGGCCGGACTTTTCTTTTTTGCTCCAGAAATCAGAGGAGTCAAGGGTTGGTACAGAGTAGGGCCGATTTATATTGACCCTATAGAATTTACTAAAATTGTTTTGATTATTTTATTGGCAAAATATTTCTCCCTTCGCCATATTGAAATGTACAGGGTGAGGCACATTTTGCTTTCCGGCTTTTATTTTTTACTACCCGCTTCCTTAATTTTTCTTCAGCCCGATCTAGGGTCAGTATTAATTTTAGCTGTCTTTTGGATTGGGATGCTTATTATCTCCGGGATAAAACTTCGCCATTTTTTAATCTTGGTTTTGTGCCTTCTTTTAATTTTTCTTCTCAGCTGGTCGTTTTTACTCAAAGATTATCAAAAGGAAAGGATTATGAGTTTTATCTATCCAATAGACTCGCTGGGGGTATCTTGGAGTCAAAACCAAGCTAAAATTGCTATTGGCTCAGGTGGTTTTTTTGGTCAAGGAATTGGCCAGGGTTCTCAAACCCAGCACGGATTTTTAACCGAGCCCCAAACCGATTTTATCTTCTCAGCTATTGCTGAGGAAATGGGATTGCTAGGAGTAGCTTTTTTATTCTTTTTATTTTCAATTTTAATTTGGCGGATTATAAAAATTGCCATAGCTGGCCAAAGTAATTTTCCTCGGTTATTCGCTTCGGGCTTTGCCATTCTTTTAATTTCTCAAATTTTCATCCATATTGGTATGAATCTTGGAATGGTGCCCGTAATCGGGATTTCTTTACCCCTGATTAGTTATGGGGGGTCAAGTTTAATTGCTACCTCTATCGGATTAGGGATTCTGCAAAGCATAAAAACACATTAAAGTTTTCCACAGTTGACACTCTTTTTTAAGTGTTTTTTTATTTGTATAATAAGATAATCTGTGGGTATCTCGGATATCCGATACTGAGCTAAAGATAAAAAATGAATAACGAACCTAAATACATCTCTTTACAAGAGGTTGCAAAATACTGCCATTACTCACAGGAATATTTGAGTTTGCGAGCCCGACAAGGGAAACTAAAAGCAGTAAAATTTGGACGAAATTGGGTGACCAAAAAAGAATGGTTAGAAGAATATCTAAAAAAAGTTGAAGAGTATAACAATAATTTAAAAACTCAAAAAACTGCTGTCCCTCCAAAAAATCTTCCTGTCGCTGATTACCGGTTTGGCACCGGTAGTATAAAATCACCAGCACCATTGGTTCGCTCTGGGTTTATAGTGGCGCTGGTTTTTATTTTGCTGGTAGCTGGTTGTTTTTTGGGAAAAGAGAATTTTAAAAATGTCTATCAAGGTAATGTGCCTCAGGTAGTTGGAAATATTTCTCTAGCCGCAGCCAGCATCGGAGATGTTTTTAAAGAATATGGCCAGTGGTTAGGCAAAAGTATTAGTGAATGGTTTAGTTCCCAAACTGAAGAAATCGTCCAGAATTATTGGTTGCTTAATAATTTTCTTGAGGAGAAAATCAGAACTCTCAGCCAGCTTTTTAGAAAGCCAGAGAAAATTGTTGAAGAAAAATTAATTCCAAAACCAGACAAAGAAGGAATGGTAGTAATTCCTTCTACAGAAAAAGACCAGGAAGTTAAAGAAAAAATAAAAGAAAGTTTTTCTGACGAAGTAAAAGTAGAACCAACAGATAAAACTTCCGGAATTATTACACCAATTTTTAAAGAAGGAGAGGGCCAAAAATATCTTTATATTTTGGTACCTATAAAAAATTAAAAAGGTCGAACCAATAATAATGAATAATAATTGATTATGAAAAAAATACTGAGTTTAACGTTAGCTATTAGCCTAATTGCTCTTGGTAGTTTCATGTTTTTTGAGTCAGAGTTGGTAAAGGCAGCAGACGATACAACCGATGTTTCTTTAACGGTTACTACTGAAATTACCGTTGATTGCGATGCCGCTTGCAGTATGACTACCGGTGGTCCGATTAATGCCATTTCTGGAGGTTCTTTGACGGGAACCTTTACCTGTACGGTCACAACTCCTGATAGTTCAGGCTGGAATTTGACAGTGAAAAAGAGTCAGATTCTTCAGAGAAGTGGAGGCGGGGCAAATAAAGAATTTACTGATTATACCGAGAATTCTCCTTTGGATTATGCTTGGACTGCTCCCGGTGCTGGTAATGAAACATTCGGTTTTAACCTTAGAGCAGCTACCGAGGATGCTGTAGCTAAGTACACTGATAACGGTTCTGATACTTGTGGCACAGGGACAGTTTCCAACGACCACTGCTGGACTAAATTTCCGACCACTCCGACAACAGAAAAAGTGTCCAGTTCGAATGCAGCAACAGACCCTGCCGGAGATGCGGTAAATTTCGGTCTTAAAGCCGAAGCTGGTGGTTCAAACTTTCTTGAACCAGGAGCTTACACTACGACTATTACAGCTACAGCTACGGCTGGACCGTAATTCTAAATTATAAATTAAAAAATTAAATTTGTGAGAAAGATTTTTTTCTTCACTTTTTTAGGAACCATAGTTTTAGGAGTAATTTTCAGTATTGGCGTGAAGAACGTTTTTGCTTATGGAATTGAAACACTTCCTGGTACAGCTGTTGAAGGCGATATTGTCTTGGGGCCCGGCAAGATTGAGGCTTGGTTGAATCCGGGAGAAAAAACTACCAGAATGATTTATTTTACCAACCGAACTGGTAGAACGATTGACTTTCTGGTCAACATTGAAGATTTTAAGGGTTCAAGAGACCCAGAAGAAGGAACGATTTTTATGGGTGAGGAAAAAGGACCCTATTCATTAAAAGATTACTTGCATCCAGAGGTGGAGAAGTTCACCCTAGAACATGGCCAAAGGATATCTCTACCAATTGAAATTACCATTCCCGAAGACGCTGAACCAGGCGGAAGATACGGAGTAGTTTTTGCTTCAGCTTTACCCCCCGAAATTGAAATTAAACCAGGAGAAGAAGTAAAACCAATGGTTGGTATTATTTCCCGAGTGGGCTGTCTTTTATTTATCAGAGTGAAAGGAGAAGTTATTGAAGATGGTTTCTTAAAAAGCTTTGGAACTAAAGATGCGAAAAAATATTTCGAGCAAGGGCCAATTAATTTTGAATTACTTTTCGAGAATAATGGGAATGTCCACTTAGCTCCCTATGGAATGATTGAGATAAAAAATCTTTTTGGAAAGAAAGTTGACGAAATAGAAATTGACCCCTATTTTGCCATGCCTGATTCAGTGAGGATGAGGGAAATGAAGTGGGAGAGGGAATTACTTTTTGGTAGGTACACGGCTTTAGCTTCAGTTAATAGGGGCTACCAAGATATTATTGACCAAAAATCAATAGATTTTTGGGTAATTCCCTGGAAAATAATTTTAGCTGGATTAGTCGGACTTTTCTTGATAATTTGGTTCTTTAGGTGGATAACAGGCAAGTTTGAAATAAGAAGAAAAACAGCCTAACAGCCAAAAAAATATGAAGAATTTTCTTCCTGTTATTGTTTTCTTCTCTCTCTTGGCCGGAGCTTGCTCTGTTTTAGCTTATGAAATGGGGAGTTCGAGCTACAGAATTCAGTCAAGCTCTCTAAATGTCGGGGGGACTAGCCAAAGTTCAACTAATTATCGAATGGAAGAGACAATTGGCGAGATTGCTTCTGACGAGTCAGCCAGTGCCTCTTATAAATTAAAAGCAGGATATCAGCAAATGCAGGAAGTTTACATATCTATTTCTGCTTCAGCAAATGTCAGTATGACGCCCGAGCTTCAGGCTATAACCGGAGGAACTTCCAATGGAACAGCAACTATTAATGTAAAAACTGATAGCTTAGCTGGTTATAACTTAAAATTGAATGTTTCTACCACTCCAGCCCTAAAATCTGGTTCTGCTGAATTCCCAGATTACACTGAAGCCAGTCCGCCTGCTCCTGATTATGATTGGTCAATAGGTACAGCTAATTCTGAGTTTGGTTTTACTCCCTGGGGCCAAGATACGGTTCAAAAATATCGATATGTCGGTACTGATTGTAATCAATCCGGCGGTACGGCTGATGGGAATCAGTGTTGGGATGGGCTTGAGGGGAGCACAGAAATCCAAATTGCTCAATCTTCTTCATCTAACCATCCTTCAGGAACTGATACTTATGTCAAATATCAAGGAGAGATAAAATCTAATGGTTTTCAAACTCCAGGAAATTATACAGCTACTGTAACAGCAACTGCTACCGCAAATTAAAAGAGACAATGAATTTTAATGAGTCTCAAAAAATTTCAAATAATATCTATAATAATTACCCTTTTCCTATCTATTTATTCCGTTTTTGCCGCTACTGATACTACCAATATTAATTTAAACGTTACTGGAGTAATTTGTAATAATAATGGGATTTGTGAGCCAGCCTTAGGAGAAAATAGCGACAATTGTCCCTTAGATTGTCCGGTGCCAGCGCCACCAGGAACAGTTTTTATTCCTGATACCACTCCACCAGTAATTTACAATCTCTCAATTTCTGAAATTACTTTAAATTCAGCTGAGATTTCCTGGGATACAAACGAACAAGCTCTTTGCCAACTCTTTTGGGGCAAAACTCAAGAATACAAAGAAGAAGTCATTTCTGAAACCGCCTTTTACTGGAAACATTCTACTAAGTTGACCAAACTTTCGCCAGAAACTACTTATCATTTCAAAGTAAGTTGCCGAGACACTAATCGAAATGAGTCAGAAACTACCGACCAGAAATTTACTACTTTAACTCCGCCTGATATTACGCCGCCAGCCAACATTATTAATTTTGAAGCTGTTCCGGGTGATTCTCAAATTGTTTTAACCTGGCGGAATCCGCCTGATACAGATTTTAAAGCAGTGAAAATAATGAGAAGTACTGATTTTTATCCTTCAGACCCTTGGTCAGGCATTCAGGTTTATAACGGCAGCGGAACATCCTTTACAGATACCGGCTTAACCAATGGTTTGACTTATTACTATACTGCTTTTACTTACGATTTAGCTGGCAATTATTCTTCTGGAGCTATCGCTTCAGCCACCCCTTTTAAAGGAATACCACCCCCTTTGCCGGAAGAAATAGCTACCGAAGAGGAATGTATTGAAGCTGGCTTCTACTGGTATGACAATGCCTGTCACAGAGGACCAAAACTTCCTCCACCTCCGCCAGAAATTGAAGGATTAACCTTAGAAGATTTTGATTTCTGGCAGGAAGATAAGAAACTTCCTTTAATTGATGGAAAAAGGATAGAGGCAAAAACCGAAATTCCCCTAACCATTTCCATTGATTATGAAAAAGTTCCCGAAGTTTTAAAAACAATAATGATAACTTTGAAAAGAGGAGAGAAAATATTTTCATTCCTTTTGCGGATAGATAAAGAGAAAATAAAATATCTGGCAACCTTAATGCCACCCGATGCCGGAGATTACCCCCTAGCTATTAATGTCCTTGATTTTAAAAACCAAGCCCTAAAGGACATCCCCGGCGAGCTCATCACTAAAGAGATAGAAGTTATAACTCTAAAAATTCCTTGGTACAGGCAATGCAAAAACTGGCTCTATATCTTAATAGGTTTATTAATTCTGGGAGCGATAGCATACTTTATTAGGAAATTAAAAAAACAAAATCAAAAAGAAAAAAACAAAAATAGAATATGAGCTCTAAGCTCAAGCTATTTATATATATATGTATTCTAACCGGACTACTTTTCGGTACCTTTAGCATTGTTCGGGCAGCATTTAATGAAAAAATTAACTATCAAGGAAAACTGACTGATTCAAGTAATGTAACGGTTAGTGACGGAGCTTATGATATAGTTTTCAGCCTCTATATAGTAGCTGGTGGCGGCTCAGCCATTTGGACAGAAAGTTGGACTGAAGCCGCCTTGTTTACTGAAACAGGAGCAACCGATTATACGGCCGACCACGCTGATTGCGGCGGAGCAGGTTATGACAAGATAACTTATACCACAGATACCAACGAAGGAACTTTGGCGGCCGGGCAATACCTCTGGAATATAACAGGGAAAGAATCAGCGATTATTAAATCAGTAAGTACTGCCGGCGATGGCGGCTATATTTGTCTTTATGATACTTATTCTGCCTGGGATGATGGCGATGACATTACCAATAGAATATATGTAAAATCAGGACTTTTTTCGGTAATGTTAGGAACAATAACCAGTTTAAGCTCGGTTGACTTTAATCAAACTCTTTATCTGGGAGTAACCGTTGGCTCAGATTCAGAAATGATGCCGAGAAAAGTTTTGGGAGCGGTACCGGCTGCCTTTGTAGCCAAAGAAGCCATCCAAATGGATTCCGGTACTTCTTTCCCCGGTTCACCTGTTGAAGGTCAGATGTTCTATCGCACCGACCTTTATCAGGCCTATGTTTATGCCAACGGTAAATGGCAGGCAGATAGGACAGTGGTAACAAAAATTGTGGCGGCTAATGATTCTCAGAATAAAGAAAAAGCAGATTATGTCTGTGACGGCACCAACGACCACGTGGAAATCCAGTTAGCCATTGATGCCTTGCCCGTCACTGGCGGCGAGGTCCGCCTCCTTGACGGAACTTACAATGTTGAAGTAACTATTAATTTAGATACCAACCAAACCCTCAGGGGAAACGGCAGGAACACTATTTTGACTACTTCTACTGCCGACCTTATTTTTCTCAGTGCTGTTGGTTCTTCGGGTAATGAGAAGACAGGAATAGTCATCGCTGACCTCCAGATAGACGGCGGTGTTGGAGCAGTCAGCGATTGCGGTATTTATTTTGAGTATGTGGACTACTCCTTTATCCAGAATGTCTATTCAAGGAGACATAATTCAGGAAGTGGCGTATATCGAACTGGTATCTATTTGACAAATTCAGATTTTAATACTTTATTGGGTAACACCTGCCAAGGGAACGGCGACGGCATTGGCATTATTGGCTCCGACGACAACACCGCTACGGGCAACACCTGCCAGGGGAATGATTGGGTTGGTATTTACCTTGAAGATTCCAACGATAGCACGATTACTGGCAACACCTGCCAGGGGAATAGCTCTTATGGTATTTACCTTATCAATTCCAACGATAGCACGATTACTGGCAACACCTGCCAGGGGAATAGCTTTTATGGTATTTACCTTGGCAATGTTAGTGGCAGCACGATTACTGGAAACACCTGCCAGGGGAATGGCCGTGATGGTATTTACCTTACTGGTTCCAATGACAACACGGTGACTGGAAACATCTGCCAGGGGAATGGCCGTGATGGTATTTACCTTAACTATGCCAACGATAACACGGTAACTGGCAACACTTTGACTGAAAATTCACAAGATGCTACCAACACCTACGATGATATCTATTTAAAATACTCAGACTACAACAACATCCAGGGCAACACCTGTCGAGCTGGTGGAGAGACGAATAAGCCGAGATACGGAATCAATGTCTCCAATGCTGACTGTAATGGTAACATAGTCACCAACAACGACCTCTACGACGATGGCTTTGGCACAGGTTCTTTTAACGATTCCGGCACCGGAACAGTAAAATATGGCAACAGGACTGGCGCTGGCGCTACCGAAGAATATCTTTTTAACGTCAAAGGTGCTTCCGCTTCCAACGCCCTCACCGTCACCCAATCAGGCACAGGAAAGATCGTTGATTTGGTCGGTGATTCAATAACTACAGGTACTGGCTTATCAATGTCACTTGATGCTCTTTCTACTGGCTCAGGCCTAGTTATTGATTCCACTTCCACAGCTTTTGCTGGCAAACTTTTGAATTTGACTGCTTCGGGAGCAGCAGACACTACCAGATATGGAGTTTATTCTGCTTTGAGTGGCGCTGGTGGAGGAAGTTCCACCAACATTGCTGGTTATTTTTCAGCTCAGAATGCCACCAACAATTATGGTTTAATCGTTGAGCATGGCAATGTCGGCATCGGGACAACCACGCCAATCGCTAAATTGACGGTAGCAGGCAACATTCTCCCTTCAACCACTGACACCTATGATTTGGGTTCAGCCGCTAACCTCTGGAAGGACCTTTATTTAGGGTCAGGCACAATTAAAATGTATGGTCTTTATACTGATGCCTCGAATTACGAATTGAGTCAATTTACTTTTAATCCTTACGCATCACCTCCTACTTCTGATAACTCTCTTGACTTTGATGAAGTCGATGAATCCGATTATCAACAGGAAGAATTAAAAGGTTCAGCCGCTACCTATACTGCCTCAGGTTCAGCCGTTACTTTGAATGCGGCTATGTCTTCCAAGGTAAAAGCTGGCTGCCGAGCAAAATTAGCTGGCACCTTTTACGATATTTCTTCAGTTACTGATACCACTCACTTTGGGGTTTCGGGCACTCCTTCCGCTTCTGGCAGCGTAAATAATATTTATTGTACTGAATTTAGTAGCGGAGTGGCTAAATTAAACAGTTATTCTGTTGGTGATTTAACTTCCTGGACTCGGAGAACCGTTGATACCGACACTTATATGGAGGGTTTTGATTCTATTATCTATGATTCAACCAATGCTAAATATGTATTCGCAGGTTATGAATACAACGGTTCAGACTACGACGCCGTAGTCTGGGAGTCAGCTGACTTAACCTCCTGGACCCAGAGAGATGTTGATACCGGAGCTAATGACCAACTTATCTTTTCTATCATCTATGATTCAACCAATAGTAAATATGTCGCGGCAGGTCTTGAATACAACGGTTCAGACGCCGACGCCGTAGTCTGGGAGTCAGCTGACTTAACCTCCTGGACCCAGAGAGACGTTGATACCGGAGCTAATGGCCAGGAAATCTATTCCCTCATCTATGATTCAACCAATAGTAAATATGTCGCGGCAGGTTTTGAAGACAACGGTTC
>Ga0315549_1001374_pt1 | contig 25489 bp, 25 predicted proteins | sample SalMarSW160200MG_FD_203101 | JGI IMG/M metagenome (GOLD analysis project Ga0315549, IMG submission 203101) | Salt marsh sediment microbial communities from the Plum Island Ecosystem LTER, Massachusetts, United States - Salt Marsh Sediment SW1601-200 ... | reverse complement strand
TCAGGATGAGCTAATAAGAAAAAACTATACTGTTACAATCAGAAAAAGCAAGGGGGCTGATATCTCTGCTGCCTGCGGGCAATTGATAACAGCTACGTAAGATCCTTCGATAAACATTGACTCTCAGGCTTCACTTCCCAATATTCACATCTATAATTAAAGAGAAATTTTTAGGATACGATGGCTGGCGCATTCCCACCCTTGAGGGGTTATGCGTGCTACTGAACAAGAAAAAAAGAGGTCAGTATATAGGTCGCCTTTTCAAGAATACACAGTCAATATGTTTGAGTGCAGACCTTTTGGGAGGAATTCATTATGGGGAAGAATGTAGTTTCCGTAATATTGTAAATTTTACTACAGGCAAAATTGATGAAACTTCAATGGAAAATATAGAAGCCGTTTGGTGTCAATCTCAATCAATGTATTTCTATATAAAAGCAGTACGAAGTATAAAGTGATGGGAGATTGAAGCAATAAAACAGGGGTTACCGATAAAGCCGGTAGCACGTTGGTTTTACATGGTGGGCGGTATGGGGTTTGAACCCATGACTTCCACCGTGTGAGGATGGCACTCTCCCGCTGAGTTAACCGCCCGAATATATACCTATATATAATCAGATACTATAGTAAAAAAGTATTTGCAAATAAAATTAATCAAGCCCAACTGATCTGCGTAAGGCCTTTACCTCCACATTTTTAAGGTGCCGGTATTTTCCAATCTTTAGGTCGCCTAAGTTAAGATTACCATACCCTATCCGGGTAAGCTTTAGAGTTTTATGCCCCACAGCTTCACACATCCTTCTTATTTCTCTGGATCTACCTTCAAAGATCGTAATCCTTACTACACTTCTACCCTGTTGTGTCTCTATTATCCTCACACGAGCTGGATTAGTTGGCCCATCATCAAGAATAACACCCTTTTTTAATCTCTCAACTGACTTATCTGATACAAAACCCTCAACGATTACCTTATACGTCCTTGGGATATGGAATTTTGGGTGCATGAGCCTAAAGGCAAGTTCACCATCATTTGTAAGAATTAAGAGGCCGGAGGAATCAAAATCGAGACGTCCAATAGGATAAACTCTCTCCTTAACATCTTTAACCAGATCTCGGATTATAGGCCTTCCTTCCGGGTCGTGCAGGGTACTCACATAGCCAAATGGTTTATTTAAAAGTAAATAGATTTTTTTCGGAGGATCAGGAATAGGGTGACCATCAACACTTATTGAATCTACTCCCCATACTGCCTTTGAGCCAACCCTTCTCTCAACCTGCCCATTCACCGCTACAAGACCTGAAGATATAAGTTCATCGGCCCGTCTTCTGGAGGTAATACCAGATATAGCAATAATCTTGTTTAAACGCTTCTTTTTTGTATCATTCTTCTTCTCCATCACCGAGCTCTTCTATCTCCTTTAGAGTTGGAAGGGAGGAGATATCTTTTAAATCAAAGACCTCAAGAAATTTTTTTGTTGTACCATAGATAATTGGCCTACCAGGCAAGGATTTTCGGCCCACAATCCTAATCAATCCTTTTTTAAGTAACATCTTTAATATACCGCCTACCTCTACACCCCGTAGCCTTTCAATTTCTTGACGTATAATGGGTTGTTTATATGCAATAATAGTCAATGTCTCCATAGCTGCCTTACTCAATCTGGATTGGGTTGACATAAGCATATTAGCAATGTACGGCCTAAACTTAGGGAGAGAGCGAAACTGGTAGCCTTCAGCAACCTCCTTGATAAAGAAGCTCCTTTTCATTGTTTCGTATTCGTCTTTAAGATCTTTGAGCACCTTCTTTACATCTTTAAGCTCTTTTCCTGGAAGCAGATCTCGGATTTGGCGAGGACTTAGAGGTTCACCAGATGCAAAAAGAAGAGCTTCTACTATTAATTTTAGGTGATTATCCATACGAAGTGTCTAAAGTACATAAAGTGAGCTAAAGTGCTTAAAATAAAAGATTTGCAATATACCATCTCTCATAGGCCGCAAATAATATGCGATATGTAAATATATGCGTACCATAAACCTTTTAGCTGCATATTGCCTGCTGCTTGCTTTCCTTTCGTCTTTCCTAAGTTTTTTCATTGACTGTTTCAAGCATAATATCGCTGCTTTCTTTGCCCTGAAAAACATTTACAAAGCCAGTCCTTATGAGTTCAAGCAATGCCAAAAAGGTTGCAATCATTTCTGAAACAGATTCCATCGTAGAGAATAGGTCACCAAGCAAAAGATTTTCTTTCTCCTTTAATATCCTTATTATTTCAATCATCCTTTTCTTAATAGACCATGACTCAGCGCTGAATCTAAGAACTATACCAGGATGTTTTTTTCTTATAACCTTTTTAAAGGCATCCATCAAATCATAAAGGGTAACATTTGTTGTAGCAATATCTTCTTCCCCTCTTTTTATTTCAATGCCTCTTTTGAAAACATCTCTATAGAGAATATCCCTGGATGCCAATTCATTAGCTGCATCTTTAATCTGCATATATTCAGTGAGTGAACGTACAATTTCCTCCCGAGGGTCTTCTATTTCCACTAAATCATCTTCTTGCTTCGGAAGGAGCATTTTGGATTTGATGTGCATCAGGGTAGATGCCATAACCAAAAAATCACCGGCAACATTAATGTCTAAGGCCCTCATAAGGTCGAGATATTCAAGATATTGATCAGTGATAGTGGCTATGGGTATATCTGAGATTTCTACCTCATTTATTTTTATCAGGTGCAGTAATAAATCAAGCGGACCCTCAAATAACTCAAGTTTTGTTGTAAAGGTCATAATTAAATTTTAAGGTTCTTCTCCAAATTAGTTGGTAGAAAAATGATTTACCAAAATACAACATATTAAAATTAAATGTAATTTCACCATCAACCTTTTTGATTAATTAGGCCATATTGTTAGGTGATAATGTTACTCCACAAATTAAGTATTAACAGGAAATTACTTTTATAGGCAACTGCTATGATGAGCCTGGTAGGTACCCATTATCGGAGTTGCTTTTAAAAGCTATACCTACTGAAATCATTAATCAAATAAGATTTAAGCCTTAATCTTGACCAACTAATTTGGAGAAGATCCAATTTTAACAACCTCTCTCACCTCTTCCATCGTCTTTTTGGCAATTTTACGTGCCTTATTATTACCTTCATCAATAATATTGTCTATAATTTCAGGATCGGCCTCTAACGCCCTTATCTTTTCCCTTATCGGTTCTAAGGTCTTATTTAAGTTAGCCGCCATCTTCTTTTTGCAGTCCACACAGCCTATGGATGCTTTTTTGCAGCCCTCCTCTATCTCTTTAACAGTTTTTTTATCAGTATATAACTCATGAAAGGTAAAGACATTGCAGAAATCAGGTCTGCCTGGGTCAGACCTTCTTGCCCTCTGAGGATCAGTAATCATATCTGCTACTTTTTTATTTACTACTTCCTTTGCGTCAGATATAAATATAGCATTTCCATAACCTTTACTCATCTTTCTCCTGTCTATACCAAGTATCTTTGCCTCTGGTGTTAGCAGGGTATCTGGCAAAGGAAAAACATTTGAATAGAAATAATTGAAACGACGGGCTATCTCCCTTGTCAATTCAACATGAGGGCTTTGGTCCTCTCCTACAGGTACGCCATTTGCTTTATACATCAAGATATCCGCCGCCTGTAGAACCGGATAGCCCAAAAATCCATAGGTATAAAGATTCTTTTGAGACATTTCCGTAAGCTGCTCTTTATATGTGGGGTTTCTCTCCAGCCATGAAAGGGGTGTTACCATTGAAAAAATCAGATGAAGCTCTGCATGTTCTTTTATGTTTGACTGGACAAAAAAAACTGATTCTTCAGGGTCGAGGCCAATTGCAATCCAGTCTATGATTATACCCCTCGTGCTCTCTTTGATAATCTCTGTGTGTTCATATTCACTTGTTAAGGCATGCCAGTCAGCGATAAAGTAAAAACACTGATAATCCTTTTGAAGGGAGCGCCAGTTATTCAAGGCCCCATGAACATGTCCAAGGTGAAGTCTTCCGGTTGGTCTCATGCCGCTGACAATTCTCTTTTTCTCCATCCTTTTCATCCTCCTAACAGGTATAACTAATCGTTCCTAACCCGGATAACTAGAAACACACTGATTCAAAAGTTGACGGCTTCGTAAAAAGTCTTTTACTCGCTCATGATGCCCATTTTGGGGTTCATGAAATGCTTCGCTAATCGCCAAAAATTCGGCCTAAGAGTCTGAGGAGGAGCATGTGTATGTCTTTTTTTGTAATGCCCTATAAATTCACAGTAGTGGGCCGTTTCAAAATGGTGCAAAGCAACTTGCCCTTGTCTTCTATTGCTCCGTACATCTGCACCTTTTTGAAACGCCCCTGAACGGGACTTTGTTTTGGGCATTTGACAAAAAAAGACATACACATGCTCCTCAAACAGTTTGGCGATCTTAACGCTTAGCATTTCATAAATCACTATCCAAAAGTGTCCAAAATCGCTCGCAAAAGACTTTTTACGAGTTAGTCAAAAGTTGAGTTACATAAGGAATTCGTGAATTCATTAAGCCACAAATCATTTCCAGATGTCAGAATAGATCAATTCCAATAAATACATAGTCTTTAATAGATACTAACTGTGATGTAAACTCCCAAATCTATCTTTTAAAAATTTAATCTCATCTTCCCTCGTGCTTATATCACCCTCCAACTTGGCCTCCAGAAGACTTTCAAATATCTCCTTAAATAACAGACCAGGTTTATATCCCATATCGATAAGGTCTTTGCCCTTTATAAATATCTTTGTTCCTTTAAGCTTGGTAAAAAAGATAGATATGGATCTCTTTATCCTCTCGCTTTTAGTTTTGGCCATGCCATAAAGTAAGATCTCTGGAGAAAGAGGCGAGAGAATCCGATATAAAGAATAATGTTCCTTATTCTTTAGCCGAGAAAGTTCCTTTAAGGCCTGTCTTATCTCCTGGCGATCGGAGAGCATACTGAAAATTTCCTTATCCTGAGCCTGCATCCTCATGGCTAAATTACCCAAGGCATCATCGCTTAAAGAAGAGGCTAAACCAAGGAAGTATACCTTCCATGGTTTATATATAACATCAAGGTAAAGGAGATTAAACCATACCAGAATCCCCTTTATTTCTTTGAGGACATTTTTTACCTCCTCGGTAAGCTTAAGCCCGGGTGAGATAAATTTCAGAAGACCATATACATCCATCCGCTCTATTGCCCCTATGGGATTTTCCTCCTTTAAAATTAGTTTCAGTTCTATAAAGAGTCTTTGGCTCGAGAGATTCTCAAGACAATTTATATTGATAGCATTTTGAATCAGGCTTTCCGTAAGCTTTCCTATTTTAAATCCAAACCGCTGCTCAAATCTAATTGCCCTAAAAATTCTTGTAGGGTCTTCGATAAAGCTAAGGTTATGAAGCACCCTTAAAACACGTTCTTTAATATCCCTCATGGCACCAAAATGATCTATAAGGGTACCATAATGGCCCTTATTAAGGTGAACAGCCAGGGTATTGATGGTAAAGTCTCTCCTGAAAAGATCCCTCTTTAAAGAACTTAACTTAACTACAGGCAGCGCAGCTGGCGATTCGTAATGCTCTATCCTCGCGGTCGCAACATCAATCTTAAAACCATCTGGCATAACCAGAACGGCAGTCCCGAATTTGGGATAACTCCTCACCTTGGCACCAAAATGATCGGCAAAGATTTTAGCGAACTGGATACCATCTCCCTCTATAACGATATCCACATCAAAATTTTTCCTCTTCAAGACAACATCTCTTACAAGACCGCCCACAAGAAAGGCATTAAAATCTAACTTATCCGCTGTCTCTCCAAGATATTTTAGTAACTTTATTATTTTATTGGGTAACCTTTCTTTGAGTAAGTTCCCGATATTTTTTTCCCGAACAAACCTTGGGATTTCCTCTGAATCATAAAGAAACTGGGGCGTAGGGGATTTTTCTATCAAGATAGTTAAAATATCTGTTCTTGTAATAACCCCGAGCAGCTTGTTGTCCTCTAATACTGGGAGGATTCTGACCCTGTTATTAATAATCAAATCCTGTATTTCATTCAAAGTAGTCTCAGGCCTTACATGGAAAAATTCCACATTCATATATTCTTTTACAGGCCTTTCCTCCAGGCCCAAAAAAACGGCTCTATCTACCATCGGTCGAGATATATATCCTTTAAGTTTTGTATTTTCATCAATCACCATCAACACATTAATATTGTAACTGGTTAATATATCACCTGCCTCTTTGAGGGTAGCCTCAGGTAATATATGGATTGCAGGAGATGTCATTATATCCTTAGCCAATCTCTCAAAGTTTATCCGGCTTACAAGTAAGGTGTTAAGGTCTTCCTCAACCTGAATAAGCGTTTTGCCAATGATGGTAGCTGATGCGGCCTGAGGGTGTCCGCCACCATCAAATTCAAAAGCAATCTCTGCAACATTGACGTCCGGAAGTCTGCTCCTTGCTACCAGATAGACCCTATTTTCCATCTGAGCAAGTGCAAATATAACGTGAAGGTTTTCCATTTCCATAAATTTTTGAACAAGAACGGCAAAATCGCCTATATACCTATTGCTTTTGGTCTTGGCTATAACCACCTCTATACCATTGATAATGTTCTTAGTAGCAGAGGCCATCAAATCATTCAAAAGCCACACCTGTTCGGCGGTTAACTCTCTTGTTAACATATCAGAGATCGTATTAAGAGATGCCCCCTGCTCTAATAACCAGGCAGCAGCCTCATGATCCTCTGGTTTTGTAGAAGAATAGGTAAAAGAGCCAGTATCTTCATATATACCAAGCGACATCAAGGTTGCTTCATCAGGGGAAATTTTGATGCCCTTTTCTCTTATTATTGCTGTCAAAATGGATGTGCCTGCCCCAAGTTCTCGGATAAGTTCAAAATCACCCTTGATATCATCATCAGATGGGGGATGATGATCATAGATATGTATCTCCAAATCATTCCTGTCTAAGAGTTTTTTAAACGTGCCGATCCGTTTTTTTTGACGTGTATCAACCAGGATAAGTTTTCTGATTTTATTAAAATCAACATCTTTTATGCGTAAAAAATCAAAAAGATACGAACTTGTATGCAGAAAGAAATTCCTCAAGTTTTTTTCCTGGGCACCGGGAAATACCATTTTTGCCTCAGGATAAAGCTTTTTGGCAGCCAGCATAGATGCCAAGGCATCAAAGTCAGCATTCATATGGGTGGTTATTACTTCCATTTTCTTTTCTGATGCCTCCGACGCCATTTGTATGGCCTCTCAAATGGAGGATGTGGGGATTCATGAGCGGCCTTTAGAATCCTTTCCGCAATCCCTGGAAATCCATTATTTCCATAATAGGATACGGTTTCATAGGCTAAACCTGCTTTAATCAAATGGACAGCCAAAAGTTTCCCATTTACAAACACATGTGCCAGAAGGCGACCATACTTATCATTTTGAAAAGGAACATATTCAACAATTTTGGCCTTTCTTAAAATATCTATTGTCATTGCCGCTGCCTTTCGACCGTAAGGCTGATCCTCAAATATGCCGTGTTCTTTATGGATAATCTCAGGTGTATCTATACCTAAAACTCGTATTGTAAGATCTTTGTAAAAAAAAGTATCCCCATCATCAGGGCGAATGGCTGATGTATCTATCCTGATTAGGTCAACAGTACTTTTATTTTCTCTTTCATCCCCTCTGGAGTCGCAGTGTATTAAAACAAGTGAAAGAAAAAATAAGACAAGATGTATTACATGCCTTTGGTAATAAATCAATTTATCTACCTCTAACCTGAATAAGTCATAATCAAACAGATTGTATTTTTAAACTGGAAACCCTGGGCCAGACCTGGTTTGCATGGTTTATTACAACAGGTTTCGCTTATAAACATTACGACACCATCAGCATAACACATGTAAGTCGCACCAGGGCGGGCTTGATACTTGAGAAAAATCATAATTAACCTTTTTTACAATAGTAACCTTTTTTATTTATCCAGTTTCAAGTTTCGAGTTTCTATTTTCTAATATTTAGTATCGTACGCATTTTAATTAAAATCAAATAAAAATAAGTGCCTAAAGTGAGCTAAAATTATTTATGGGCTACATATTCAGATCATAAAACATGATTTTTAATTTTTATATTTAAGCAGCATTATCTGTTATGGCATTTGGATCATCTCCAAATTAGTTGGTGATCCTATGAGGATTCAAGGGTTCAAGGGTTCAAGTGAAATGCTGAGAAATTATAAAGAATTAAAGGTTTGGCAAAAGTCCTATCAACTATGTCTGGAGATTTATAAGGCAACGAAAACATTTCCCAAAAATGAGGGCTTTGGCTTGACCTCCCAAATGAGAAGGGCGGCCCTGTCTATCCCGAGCAATATTGCAGAAGGGTACGAGAGAAAAACAACTCCGGAACATTTAAAATCATTATATATCGCCTATGGCTCGAGGTGTGAATTAGAGACGCAAATATTATTATCCGGTGATTTGGGCTATCTCAATACGGAGGAAAGCCTGTCAGAACTTCAGAGAGACATCGGGGAGGTTGAGAGGATGCTTAAATCCCTGATAAAATCATTAGAAAACAAACACTTGAACCCTTGAACCCTGGACCCCTTTCTCCCAACTAATTGGGAGAAAAACCGAAAATAATTAACGAGATTAACTAAAGCATTCATAACTTGGTTCTGCGTAGACGGCAACACGCCCTTGTCTACCCCCTCATCTCGTGGTACCCTATATACCGTTTAATCCAGTCACAGTACGTTCGTTCCGTATGTATAGAATAGTGATGTAACCTCATTACATCCCGTACTTCATCAAGCAGTTTCCTCTCTTTCTTAGGCATTGACTTGTGATATTCCCACTGATAAAATTTACAAAGTGATAACAAGGTAGGGCGAATTTGCCTGAAAATATACTCAGTATCATTATATCAAGGCAAATTTGCTTGTCAATCAATGGTTGAACTAAACCGCTTCGCGGTGGTTTTATGATCGTATGCTCCTTGCTCTTTGACAATTGAATAGCGTTTTTAACTGAAGATGACGCGGGCGGTTCCTGTCCATTTTCAGAGATTCAGCTCCCAGGTTTGTCTCTTTTCTGCCAAAATATAGGGATTAGAAACCTCTATAAAGAAAGGAGACACGGTATGGGAAAGTTAAAAGAGCAAATGAAAATGGATATGGAGTTAAAGAACTTCAGCATTCGAACGATTAACACCTACCTGGCCTGTGTGAAGAGCTTTGTGGTTCACTGTAAGAGATCACCGGAGTTGTTGGGCTATGAGCAAATCCGAGACTACCTCTACTACCTTCTCAAGGAGAAGAATGTCTCACAGTCGACGATTAACCAAACCTATAGTGCCTTGAAGTTTCTCTATGAGGTTACCCTCAGAGGCGACTGGAGCAGCTTTAAGATTCCCAGGTGTAAGGCAAGCAAGAGGCTTCCTGTGGTGCTCTCCAAACAAGAAGTGAACTTTATCTTTTCAATGACGCGAAACCTCAAGCACCGATCCATATTGATGACCATCTACTCAGGGGGTCTGAGGCTTCATGAGGTGACCCAGCTCAAGGTATCTGACATCGACAGTGCGCGGATGACGATCCGTGTGCAACAGGGCAAAGGAAACAAAGATCGCTATACCCTGCTTGGGAGGCGTACCCTGAAGCTGCTTCGGCTCTACTGGGGCGTGTACCGACCGGTTGACTGGCTTTTCCCTTCCACACATTTGGCGAAGCCTCTCTCAGATTCGAGCGTACAAAGGGCCTTTAAAGGTGCGCTCTATCACTCAGGAATCAAAAAGAAGGCCTCTGTCCATACCCTGCGGCATAGTTTTGCTACACACCTCTTGGAGGCTGGAACCGATCTCTACCATATCCAGCGTCTCTTGGGACACACAACTATAAATACCACCTCCATTTACCTCCATATGACCAGAAAGGATCTCACACGCATTATAAATCCCATCGACCTTTTCGAAGGTCCTGAGAAACCGACTCGATAGGGCACCTTCCCATGAAAAGGTCTTTAGAGGTGGCCCATATTTTCCGGGCCTTTGGAGCTGCCTATCGTGATGCTCATGCTCAGGAGATGCCCCTCAGGCACCTGCGTGCCATGCGTGCCATTGAAGTCTGCCGCACCGCCGAGCTTGGTGGTCATGTGGAAGAGTGTGATCACTGCGGTGCCCTGAGGATCTCCTACAACTCTTGCCGAAACAGACACTGTCCCAAGTGCCAGTGTCTGGACAAAGAACGATGGCTTGAGTCCAGGAAAAGAGATGTGCTCCCTACCAGCTACTTCCATGTAGTCTTTACTCTTCCCCAGGATTTAAGACCCATAGCCTTACGAAACCAAAGGGTTATCTACACTATCCTTTTCAAAGCGGCCTCTGAAACACTCAAAGAACTGGCCAAAGATCCAACTCACCTGGGAGCAGAGATAGGCTTTATCGCTATATTACATACCTGGTCACAGACCCTGATAGATCATCCTCATATACATTGCATTGTCACTGGAGGGGGTCTATCACTGGATGGTAAGCGATGGATCTCCTGCAAAAAGAGCTTTTTCATCCCAGTAAAGATTCTATCACGATTGTTCCGAGGAAAGTTCCTTGCATACCTTAAAGATTCACGTGATTCAGGGAAACTGGTATTTCCTGGAAAGATTGCCTATTTAAAAGGAAAACCCGCTTTCGAGGAAATGTTGACTGATCTTTATAGACACGAGTGGGTCGTCTATTGCAAGCCCCCCTTTAAGAATGCAGAGACGGTGATTGATTATTTAGGCCGCTACACTCATCGGGTGGCGCTCTCAAATGACCGGCTTGTAACATTTATAGGGGATCAGGTAACCATAAGGTATAGGGACTCAGATGATAGTGACAAGATCAAGTGTATGCCTCTTGATGCCTTTGAGTTCATTCGCTGCTTTCTCCTCCATATCTTACCTGACCAGTTCATGAAGATCAGACATTATGGTATATTGAGTAATCGAAATCGGAATACCAAGTTACCCAAATGCAAGGAGATCCTTGGTGTTTCAACGAATGAGGACCATGAGGTAAAGAAACCAAGCTGGGAAGAGCTCCTTACTCGTATAACCGGGATTGATCCCATGCTCTGTCCCCATTGCGGCAAGGGGAAAATGATACTGAAAGAGGTGCTGTTACCAACAATTAACAGGGCTCCCCCATGATGAATAAACGATCTAGCCCAACTTTCAGATCTGTAAATGATCCCAATAGGGTAATTGGATAACTGTATCTTATGCAAAAAAAGCCTGTCCTTGGTACTGTAAATGAGACAATTACCGGTTAATATCCATCATTTTTTTATGGCAAAAACGCTATTCATCCTTCAAAGACCAGGACTTTCAACAATATTTGAAGCTTCTATAGCCTAAAGCTCTTAGATTGAATCCCCATAGGCGTGTACGAAGCGGCTCAGTTCAACCTGATTGTATGCGGAATTTTACTACGCTCAACTCCGCATACAATCTTAAATGGTTATACATAAAGGAGATTAAATGGAAGGAAGCGATGAGGAGAAAATCTTAGGAACAATTATGTTTATCCGAAGTTTAACGGAAAGAGAACTGGCAGAATTTATTGTAAATCAAAACAATGCAATCGATGGCCTTAATAAAAATAATATATCATTTGTGAACGCATTTCATAAAATGTATAACGCTCAACTCCGACCCAGCATAGCTGGGCGAGGTTTGGGGGTTATAAGGATAAAAAATGGAACTAATTAAAAACGATGAATTTTATTATTTTTGTATGGAAGAATTTAGAAAGAAACATTTATTAGTTTATCCAGAAGGAATTTGGACATACGGTTTTATTACTCATTTAAACAATTTCATAAAGACTAAATTAACAGAATCTTATAACCAATCACTTGAGCCGACCAGTAAGGGCTCTGGCGGCTCAGTTTAGCGTTATAATTTTTGGAGGATTAAACAATGACTGTTTGTAGATTAATGTTTTCAGATTTTATGCACAATACAGGTAGATCAGAGTTTGGAATTGAATACTATGATGATAATGATATACATGATGGTATTAATTACGCAAAATACCTAATAGAAATGGGCTTCGTAGCTGAACCACTTGATGATTTTAACCTACAAAATTTCATTGAATGGGCGAAACAAAAATTATAACAACTCATTCAACTCAGACGCCTGAAGGCGCTGGTTAATTCGGGCGTTCGGTGCTGAAGAAGGACCGCAAGTTCTATCAGTTCACCATTGCCAACGAGAACACAATCGAATAGGAATGGAGAATGTCACGCATCATTGCCTACAAAGAAGGCCGATACTCACAAATTAAACTCGACTCAGGCGAACGTATTCTGCTGTCCGTGGCCCAGTCGGGGATCGTTATATTTAAACTTCGCTTTTTGGGTTTAGTTCACGGCCCAAAGATTGCAGAATGGTCGCCCAAAGATCTTGCACGCTTCATGCTTCTGTTTGGAGGCGCACCACTGAATCAGACACCATTCAAGTATACTGTGGAGAAACTCGCTTCCTTTGAAAGCATTGAGTCACTGCGTCAATTCCTGAAGAAGGAACCTTCCGCCTTCGATTTGGCCCGGCAAGAATACGTAATAAAGCAAATGCGTGACGGTATGGCAAACAAACAATAACTGTCTGAATAACGCCTCGCACCGTATTGTCAACCTTGGCAGATTGCCAACAGGAAAGGCTGGCATTCTATGGATCAAATTATGAAACATGATTTAAAGCCATTAATAAGATTCATGGAACATCTTCCTAAAAGTCGAGATGTTGAACTGACCATTTTAAAGTGCCATCTATTGATCGAAGAGTTGTTACATAAAATAATTGCAAAAAATGCAAAAAATCCAAAATATATCGATAGTGCTAAACTCAGATTTATTCAAAAAATGTATTTAGCCAGAGCTTTTACTAAATATGGAATTAAACCTTGGGTATGGGGAGCGATAAAGAAATTAAATGAAACACGAAATAAATTGGCCCATGGACTTTCGACAGATGAAATTAAAGCCGAATATGAGGCATTTATTAAAGTCGTAGAGAGTGCCACTGGAATGCCGGAAGACAATCTGGTTAATGAGAATTTTTCAAGATTCCATTGTGCTGCTTTCAAAGTTTTTGGATCACTATCTGCATATGTTCAATTTAATCCTACTTTGCGAAAAAATACTACGATATTGACCCGTGTCACCGAACCAGACGGTGCAGTTGACCAGGGCCACAACGGGCCTACGGAAAAGTAATTCTGTATAAATAGTCAGTTGCCTTTAGCCTCTCGGGCGAGTGGCCCTGTCAACTGACCTTTTCGTTATACATATCGAGGTAATAAGAAATGCCACGAAATATGAGCTTTATGCTCACAGCTGAGCAAGTCAGAAATCGAACCAAAACCGTGACAAGGCGCACTGGATGGCATTTTTTGAAAATTGGCGATATTGTCAATGCTGTAGAAAAAGGAATGGGCCTGAAAAAGGGGGAGAAGGTAAGACATATCTGCCAGATTAGAATTAAATCAATTCGGTGGGGTGAACCATTATATAAAATTACCAAGGAAGATTGTATTAAAGAGGGTGTTCCGGAAATGACCCCTGATGATTTCATCAATATGTTTTGTAAGCACAATAAGGTATGGGCTACGTGCCCGGTAAACCGTTTTGAATTTGAATATGTATAATCGGGTAGCCGGGGGTTTCTCTCCCCCAGCCCCCACACCACCCCTCATGCGGGTTCCCGCTAAAGAGCGGGATTCACAAAGGTTATCGGGTCGTAACCGGATAGTGAATGTTCACCCACAATTTCTTGATAGAGATCAAACCTTGTTTATCAAGCCACAGGTTCGTCATGCCAGTTTGTGTAGCCAGGGTCCGGGCTAACCTCCAATAGCCTTTGCGGCTTATTGCCACATAAATGGCCGTCTTCAGTTTCGTCCCCAGCCTGAGAAGATTACGCACTTTTGTCCTGGCATATCGCCACTGTTTCCAGTAGCACATACGCAACCGCCTCCGCAGCCATTGATCCAGCAAGGGTATCGGTCGATAATAGTCCGATATCCCATAATAGTTCATCCAGCCACGGATATACTGCGCAAGCTTCCATAGTCTATGTCCCATTGACACAAACCAACTCCTGCCTGTCAGACGTTTTATGCGCCTTTTGAATTCTTTAAAGGCCTTATCTGACCAGCGAACCTTATTTCCTTTAAACGTAAATCCAAGGAATGTCGTATGGTCTGTAGGCCCCACGCTGCTTTTCTTCTCATTGACCTTTAGCTTGAGTTTTCTTTCCAGAAAGCGCTTGACACTGAGCATCACACGCTCACCCACACTCTGGCTTTTAACCAGAATGACAAAGTCGTCCGCATAACGCACGAACTTATGCCCACGCCTCTCAAGCTCTTTATCAAGATCATCCAGAATGATATTAGCCAGAGGAGGCGACAGCGGCCCGCCCTGCGGAACCCCTTTACGGGTCTTCTGTAGGCGGCACGGAGGTACTTTCCGATCAGGCAAAGCAAACATTTATCCCGAATCTTACGGGATACTCTATGCATCAGCGCATCGTGGTTGACCGTGTCGAAGAATTTCGACAGGTCCATATCCACGGCCGTGCTGTACCCTTCCCGGATGTACTCCTGCACCTTCCTGACAGCATTGTGGGCCAATCTACCAGGCCTGAATCCAAAACTCGATTCAGAGAAACCCGGATCAAAGATCGGGACCATTACTTGGCTGATGGCCTGCTGAATCAACCGGTCCAGTATCGTTGGGATACCCAGTGGACGGGTTCCCCCGTCCGGTTTGGGTATCTCAACCCGGAGGACCGGCAAAGGCTTATAGGCCCCATCAAGCAGTGATTCACGAATACCTTCCCAGCGATCATGGAGCCATTCAGGGGACTCTTCTACAGAGATACCATCAACTCCGGCAGCCCCTTTGTTGGCCTTGACTCGCTTCCATGCTTTACGCATGTTCCTTCTGGCAAATATCCGCTCAAGTAGGTGTTCATTTGGGTCGGGCGGTTCAATAACGTGCCTCATGTTCACTCCTCCATTCGGATTCTTCGTGTCATGAGAACTCATTGATGCCCTTTCCCTCCTTTATGTTCGGCCCTTCATCCCGCTTTGCGGGACTACTATGGTCCCGCTTGCGGGACTGACTTCTGCCCAATCACACCATGGATTGTTCCAAGGTGCGCTCCCTCTTTATCCCTGCCCTGCTACCATGTTTCGCTCATACCGCTAAGGCAGCTTCACGATATGCCCAGGCTTGTTTCACCAGTGGCCTGACTGGCTTTCTTTTAGAACAGGCATTAAGGTCGCTCGCTGGACAGACCTCCCCGGATAAGGGCATGGACTTTCCCTATACAGCCACAGCATTTACCATATCTCCAAAACCCAGGGCTTCGTTATGTTGTGCTAACTTACCCGGAGACTTGGCCTTATATGCTATTTCTTTTCGTTGGCTCATAGGTTTGCGCTCGGGCTTCCTTCAGACATCGCCTCACGACAATGCCCTTGCCTTCAGCTAGTACTTTTGCTAATGTAATCAAACCATTAACAGGGTTCACGTACAGGGGACTTACACCCCATAAGTTCACGTCCATGCCGGGCGTACAATGCAGTCAACTTGACGCCCTAAAAAGCGGGCGCAAGTTACCGCATTATGGCTCTCTTGCTGTTGGTTTTGAAACTGATACTATAAGCAGACATGATACCTGCAAAGACACACGATAAAGACTTTTTTTACAAATATAGGAACGCCGCTGGTGCCATCGAAATAATCAGTAAGCTACAGATCTGTTGCAGTTCTCCAGTACTATTCAATGATCCATTTGACACGGTTATTGAATTGCGGCTTGGATTCGACCCTGCTCAAACTGCAAAGCTTTTTTGGGAGAAACCAGCAAGTAATACATGGAACCGTTGAGTATGTCTGTCCAAGTACGACAAAGCTTGGTTGGTTAATAAACTACTTCAAAGAGAACCCTGACAGAATAGGGCCATATATAACATTTGAAAATGTTTCGGCAGAGTTTGAGGAATTTGATCCAAAAGCAACAGCGGAAAGAATCCTAGAAGAGAGTAACCAAGCCTGGCTTGAATTCCTAAGAAATGAACGTATTTTTTGTATGTCTGAAATATATGATGAAATCCTTATGTGGTCTCATTATGCTGATCATCATCGAGGAGCAGTTATTGAATTCAAATGCCTTCCTGGCTTGGACCGCGCCTTCAACGTTGCCTCCAAAGTTAACTACACCAGAATGAAGCCGAAATTTGGAACCTTTGATCAATGGTTCGATAACTCAACTGGCAAGAAACCTATAGACAATTGGGATTTGTCAAATCAATACTCCTTCACCAAGAGTTACCATTGGCAGTATGAAAAGGAGTGGCGTTTCGCATTGAAGAAAACTTCTCCAGACGAAGCGCTGTATGAATACAGAGATATCCTTCCACAAGAGTTAAGTGCTATCTACCTTGGGTGCAGGATTTTAGAAGATGACAAACAGCGAATACTCCAACTCAGAAAGCGACTTCTTCCTCAAATGAGGGTTCATCAGGCGTTCATGGATAAGGAAGAGTATAAGCTCCATTTTGAAAGGATCTTATGAGATGAGAGGCTGCAAGTACCAGGCAAGCAATGGCAAGACAGAGTGCCATAACATGGCTTCGCCCTGCCGCATTATGTAGTAGATAGTAATAAAAGAAAGTGGGTATGCACTTTACTCAACTGACTACACAATGTAGATGTCGAGCGTCACGGATTACAGGGCTACCTCTTTACATTTGATGGAGCAGTCAATCGCCGGGTTCCTTAAAGATTTTTGGATACAGCCATGTTTCTTTGTTATGTCAATGGCTTACAAGAATTGACGATCAATATAAAATAACAGTCCACAAATAGCCAGCGGACGGCATACCAAATGCTTTAAAAAGCAGCATTCGCTTTTTGCACAACATATAGTGCGTGGTTGAGTTAACTGCATACCCACTTAAAAGAATTAAGCTTTATTTAAAAGGTTTAAATATGAAATTATCATCTATATTCTGGTTTATATTTGATTTGTTTCCCAAATCAAAAAAAATTGAAATGCAATATATAGCTATGCTTCAACAATATACCCATATTCCCAAAAGGCAGGCAAAGGAAATTGTAGAAAATATAATTAAACAGGCGCAAGAAAACCTATCAACAAATGGATACGTACCAAAAAACTATGGCGATTATCTTTTAAAAAATGAATCAACTGATGATTGGATAAAAGACTTTTTAGCAAAAAAAAGAGCTGAAGGTGTTAGAAATGAAGATATCAGATGGCTTTGGAATATGGATAATCTTGAAAGGGAAATGTTGGGCGAGTGGGATCAATATAATATTGCCGTGATGTATTCTAAATTCATCGAAGAAGATGGCTTAAGTAAGGAAGAAGCATTAAAAAGGGTGAAAAAAGCCCGCCCAATTTATGGTACTGGTTTGCCTGAAGAAAAGAATAAAGATATGCTACCTTTTGAATTAAGAAATCGGGTAAGTAATTACACAGTAAAACGGGGGATGATTGATCCTGAACAATTAAAAAAAGAGATGAATGACGCTATTACCTGTAATGATTTTATAAGACAAGAGATAAAAAAAGGTAATATATGAAATAAAAAATCTTTTAGATATGGCTGGGTCGTTTTGATGAAAGAATTATGTTAATAAAGGATGATAGGGGAAGGTATTTTAGACGAAAAGTGTAACCTATGTATCCGACTTTACCTTTTAACCACAGAGTTGCCAGGCTGCGCCCTGCCGCCGCATTATGTGTCAAATACTGAAAGGAGAATCCGATGAAACTTTCTATTGTTTGCCTCATAATAGCCGTCTTGATTTCTGGATGTGCTACTACTTGGGAGATGACTGTAAATGATTATTGTGCTGCGGCTCCAAGAGTTGAGTTGGGTATGTCTAAACAACAGGTCTTAGAAATACTGGCTTCGACGCAACGCCGATTGACGAATACAGAGATCAAACAGCCTGACAGGTATATCAAGGAAGGGGTTAACGTAGAAATCCTGTATTTTAGAAGTGGTTGGCAATCTGATGGTCTCACTACTGATGATGAATTTACCCCTTATCTCTTTAATGACGGCAAGCTCGTAGCTATTGGTTGGGCGAGCATAGGGGGGCCGAGATCTCAAGGCCAGGCCAGTCCAACTACAAACGTCATTATACAAAATAGGACCATAGTGTATTAAAAACATTTGGTTCTTCTCCAAATTAGTTGGTAGAAAAATGATTTACCAAAATACAACATATTGAAATTAAATGTAATTTCACCATTAAGCTTTTTGATTAATTAGGCCATATTGTTAGGTGATAATGTTACTCCAGAAATTAAGTATTAACAGGAAATTACTTTTATAGGCAACTGCTATGATGAGCCTGATAGATACCCATTATCGGAGTTGCTTTTAAAAGCTATACCTACTGAAATCATTAATCAAATAAGATTTAAGCCTTAATCTTGACCAACTAATTTGGAGAAGATCCAAACATTTTAACTTTGGGTGCTTTAGTTCACTATTAGCCGCCAGACCCGCCTGCCGTCCGGCGGGCAGGCTTATGGCGGGCTAAACTTTAGGCACTTTTGATATTGACATTTCCCAATCAATTTTTCAAAGTATTCAGGAATCTTATCATTAATTATTATCTTTTAGGATGGAGGAAAAGTTTAGAATGACCGACTATTCAACCTCATCTGAGGCAAAAGTTGAGACCCCCGAAGGAGTTACATTAATTACCTTTCCTGCACGTAATCATTCACCATTGATTGAATGGGAATACCCGGAATTTCAATCCCTTTGCCCAGTTTCGGAAAGGCATGATCAGGGTGTTATCACCATACAATACAAACCAAAAGAGAAAATCCTTGAAAGCAAATCCGTCAGGGATTATCTAATGATGTGGAGAAACAAAAAAAACTGGCAGGAATATATTACTGAAGAAATTGCTAATCTCTTATTTACAGCATGTGAGCCTGATTGGCTTATAGTGACAATCAATTGGTCTTCAAGGGGAGGGATAATAGCCAAAACCACATCAAAAAGGGGAGATACGCCTTCTTGACTTTACTGTAAACCCTGCTTATATTTAGAAAAGTAACCCCATTTAGAAAGGTGCAGCAAGAATATAAAATGTCCAATAAAGATTACTATAAAATACTCGGAGTTGATAAATCTAGCAGCCCTGAGGACATTAAAAAGGCCTACAGGAAGCTGGCTATGAAATACCACCCTGACAGAAACAAGAGCAATAAGGCAGCCGAAGAGAAATTTAAAGAGATAAGTGAGGCCTATGCGGTCTTAAGTGATTCAGAGAAAAAGAAACAGTATGATATGTTTGGTGCTGAGGGTTTTCAGCAAAGATATAGCCAGGATGATATCTTCAGTAACTTTGATTTTAACAATATATTTAAAGAATTTGGCTTTGGAAATGCAGGCGGCTGGAAAAGGGGTGGAGGTTCAGGTATATTCAACCATATCTTCTCTGGAGCAAGCAGAAGACCTGGATCCGGGGCACAATCCGATCCCTATAGTTCCGTTTTTACTAACTTTGGTGGCCGGACTGGCCATTTCAAAGGCCAGGATGTAATCTATGAACTCCCCATAGACCTGCAAGATATTGTCAAGACTGAACAAAAGACTATCTCGTATAATTTAGGCGGAATTAACCAACAAATGAAGGTTAAGATACCCGCCGGGATAGCAGATGGTAAAAAATTACGGCTTGCTGGCAAGGGCCAACCAGGGCCAGAAGGAGGACCTCCAGGAGATTTTTATATTAAAATAAAGATTTTAGATCATCCTGTCTTTCAGAGAGAAGGCAACGATCTCTATATGAATAGAGAAATACAATTCTCGGAAGCTGCATTGGGGACAAAGATTGAGGTGCCAACCATTGACGGTAAAAGACTTAGTCTTAAGATACCAACTGGGACTCAAGGCGGCTCAAAGATGAGATTAAGGGGGCACGGCATGCCCAGGATGAATGGGGGTGGCAGAGGGGACGAATATGTAAAAATACATATCGCGGTTCCAAAAAAATTAAACAAAAAACAGAAAGCAATCTTAGAAGAACTTAAAAGTTTAGATCTCTAATGGAAAGGAGATGGCAAAGGTAGAATTTTAAGTATCAATATTCCTTTGGTAACTCATTGAGCTGGGCTAAGGAAAATACAGGGCCATCTTTGCAAACATACTTATCACCAATATTACACCTACCACAGATCCCTATTCCACATTTCATTCTCATCTCTAAAGACATGATTATCTGTTCAGGTAAGAATCCCACCTTCTCAAGCACTGGCTGAGTAAATTTGATCATAATAGGGGGCCCGCAGACCAGTGCATAGGAATCCTCACTTGTTGTGATTTTCTGCTCCGTAATAGTGGGCACAAAACCGACATTATACTGCCAATCTGGATCGTCAGTGCTATCAACAGTGATATGGACATTTATGTCATCTCTCTTTTCCCATTCAGCAAGTTCTTCCCTGTAAAGAAGCAAACCTGGAGATCGTGCCCCATATACAACCGTAATATCCTTAAATCTATTTCTATTTTCTGGATTTAACATATAGACAATACTCGATCTCAGGGTAGTAAATGCAAACCCTCCACCAATTACTATTACATTTTTACCTTCCATTGCTTCCCAGGGATACCAGTTGCCTAATGGACCTCTCACCCCAATTATATCTCCTTCTTTCATGTTGTGAATGTATTTGGTTACCACTCCGGTCTTATTAACCGTAAACATAAGAAATCCCGTCTCTGTTGGAGATGAAGCTATGCCAATTGGTATTTCACCATGCCCTGCTATAGAGATCTCACAGAATTGTCCTGGGGTATAAGTAAAGTTTTCGTTATCTTCTTTATTAAGAAACATTAACTTAAAGGTCCTTAAGTTTTTATCCTCCGTTTCTACAGTGATCTGTTCAATCCTTACAGGAAGAGGGAGATATGGATTGTCTAACAAAATAACCTCCTTGTTATTGGAAACTTGATACTTGAAACTTGATACTTGATATTATTTATGTCCATGAAGAGTTAAAAAAGAATATTGATAATTAAATTGATGTTACCTTTAAGTACCACTTATCTTTATTTAGATAGGAAACTGATAAAAATTTGATTAGCATTGATTATTCATTACAAATTTCAGGTTTCCAGTTTCCAGTTTCAAATATCATTCATAAGTTTGAAGACCTCTCGTATGTCAATATTTACGGGACAATATTTCACGCATCTGCCACACCCAACACAGGCAACCCCATTATTATATTTGTCTCCATAATATTTTAATTTATGCATAAATCGCTGCCTGACCCTCTGTACCTTTTCAGATCGTGGATTATGCCCTGAGGCATGAAGGGTAAATAATGGAAACATACAGCTATCCCAGTTTCTAATCCTATCGCCTTGCTTTTTTGTTATCTCATCTTGTATATCAAAACACCAGCAGGTCGGGCATAAAAAGGTACAGGTGCCACAATTTATGCAGGAAAATGCAACATCGTCCCAGAATGGTGCGTCAAAAAGATCATTAACTTTCTTTTCCTTTAACTTATCTGTAGGAACCTTACTGTTTATCTTTTTCTCAGATTCTTCTTTTAGAGCGTTAGCTCTTTTCTTTATATTGCTGTCCGCATCCTTATTCACTCCCGCCTCATCGAGGAGCTTTTCACCTTTATCTGTAAGCGTCCTTGCCAGAAAATTTTCTCCAAGATCAAAAAGGAGAACATCCAGACCCTCTTCATTGAAGGGTCCGGAACCGACAGATGTACAAAAACAGGTACTTGAGGGTTCATTACATCCAAGGCCTATTAGTGTCAGTGATTCCAGACGCTTAACCCACCATGGATCTCTAAATTCTGGGTTGTCAAAATTCACATTCATTACTCTCAAGGCCTTTGCATCACATGGCCTGATACCAAATATTACGGTAGGAGGGTAATCTTTTGGCGCCTCTTTTACGATATTGCCATCTTCGCTTTTTTCATCGAGATTAAATTCAAATATCCTCTCTGATTGCGGAAGGGCTAATGATTTTGGCGAAAGGCGTGTGTTTGTAAAATTTAGGTCTATATTTTCCTCACCTTTTAAGGCCTTAAACCTATGGAAACCATTTTCTTTAATAGGCGCAAATACCTCATAGGTCTTTTTCAAGGACTTTAAAAAATCAGGCAAATCTTCTTTTTGAATTATTTTATCACTCATTCTTCACCTTATCTGATAAATTTATCATAATCGTCAGGTCTGTAGGTATCAAGGGGTGGTCTCTCTTCTATGCTTAATCCGGCCTCACAGCTATATAGATCAAGAACATCCTTGTTTAATTTTCTGGTAAAATTTCTGACATTTATATCCATCGGACAGGCCTGTTGGCATGCACCACAGTCTGTGCAGCGTCCTGCACAGTGGTATGCTCTCAGTATATGAAAGGTCATAGTGTCGGTATGATCAATGCTTTTTCCTACCCATTGTGGGTCTGATTCATCCACGAAACAGGTAGGGCAGTAACATAAGGGGCATGCATTACGGCAGGCATAACAGCGAATGCAGTCCTTAACAAGATTTGAAAAGAATCCCCATTTTTCTTCTGATCCCATTTCCTCTACCTCTTTTACATCATCATATGGGTCAGGGTCTTTTCTTTCTTCTACGAGATCTCCCACCAATATGTTATAGATTACCGGGTTCCTGTGCATACATGTTCTGCAATTATCTTGCAAATAATCATCCTTTTTCAGTTTATGCTCAAAACCCTCTCCCTTTATCGTGATATCCTCATCTGATTCAATGGTTTCTTGTATCTCTTTGCCGTCCAAAAAAGAGATTATTTTTCTTCTATCAACCATTCCCTTGCACGGAACCCCAATTATATAAAGCTGTTCTCTTTTGATCTGATTTTCTACGATGTGTACCGCAATGTTCCTTGAATCGCAACCCTTGGCTATTATCCCAATTTTCTCTTTCCTCTTAGGGAGATAATTGGCAAGATTCATATTGCAGAAACTATCCCAATATAATTGGTTTGTTTTTTCCGCATCATTTATCAAGATGGGCTCTGTCATTAAGGGAAGTGTCCCCTTTTTAAAACCGATAATTACATCTACAGTTTTTTCCTCCAAGATCTTTTTTGCTATCTCTCTTATTGTATCAACGTATTCTATCATTAGACTACCTCGGCCCTTCCTTTAACAAGTTTTTTAATTGGGCCAACTTTTTTTACATTTTCAATTACCTCAGTGGCTACCTCGGCAAACTTTGGTGCCTCTGAGGATGATATCCATGAAAACTGTAATCTTTCAGGCTCTATCCCTATATAATCGAAAAAATTATTTAAAAGGGCAAATTTCCGTCTGGCATAATAATTACCTTCCAGGTAATGACATTCTCCGGGGTGTCACCCCGAAACCCATACCCCATCAGAGCCATGCATAAAGGCCGATAAAATAAACTTTGGGCTGATCCTTGCAGAGCATGGCACCCTGATAGTCCGAATATTAGGGGGATATTGGATCCTGTTTATACCAGCTAAATCAGCAGCAGCATAGCTACACCACGCACAAAGAAAGGCTGTAATCTTTGGTTCCCAATCATTCATGTTTTTTCCCTCTTCCTCTAAGTTGAAAAGAGTGTCTAAAGTGTCTAAAATGAACTAAAATGCCTAAAATTTAAACAGATAATTCATTTACTTCTTCCCAACAGACGTAAAAATAGCAAGCAGTTCACTACACTCTTCATATTCAGATTTTACTTGGTCCCAGGATAACCATTCTGTCTCTACAATTACTTCTAACCAATATTGTGTTTCACTGGCTTCACTTTCGCAAATAGCAATCTTATTTTTGAAATCCGCCTTGCTTCTGGCCCGATTTGCCTTTCACCCTGTTAAATAAGATTTGAGCCTTCTTTTCAAAAACATCTTCCCGTGGTAAGTTTTCAGATATTTTTCTCGTCTTGATGCATCCCTTTGATCAAGACAGGCTTCATAAAATATAAGTTTGAATGGTTTCCTATATCTTGTCGATTCAATGAGGCCATTATTATGTTGCTCAAATCTTAGCTTGAGGTTCTTAGTAAAGCCTGTATAAAAATCAACGTCCTTCATGCTCTGAAATGCATATGTGTAAGACAATTTAACCTCAAGCTATTTAACAGGGCAAGTAGTTAGCACCTACTGAAGTCCCAGCTTTTGTGATCTGATTTCTTATGACCTTGCCCTCGGGGGTGTTCGGTAAACTTGTTGATAAATTAATCATTCTCACTGCAAACTTTCTGGTTCGCTTTTCAAGCTCTTTGGCGAATTGCTTATGATCCGTAATAATCGTATCCTTAACTTTAGCTCATTTTAGGCACTTTAGTTCACTTTAGGCACTTACTTGATCAATCATAGTCATGATCTGACCCTCATCAAACCCATTCAGGTGTATGGCACCCGATCTGCATGAAGCGACACAGAGACCACACCCCTTACAAAGCACAGGATTAATCTCCGCTATACCTGTCTTTTCATTAAATCCAGGGGCAGAGTAAGGGCAAATTGCTATACAAACCCCACAACTACTGCAGTAGAGTGGATTTACAACAGCCACTATCCCACTACTTTTTATGGTCTTCTGTGCAAGCAATGTCACCGCCCTTGAGGCTGCTGCCTGTGCCTGGGCAATGGATTCATCAATGGGCTTTGGGGAATGGGCAAGGCCGCAGAAGAATACACCATCTGTTGCAAAATCAACCGGCCTGAGTTTTACATGGGCCTCAACAAAGAAACCATCTTCATTTATTGGTATCTTGAATAGTTGGGACAAGGGATCTTCATCTTTGCGTACTATTGCAGATGCAAGTACTAAAAGGTCACTTCCTATCTGTATTTCTCGGTGTAGAGTATAATCTGTAAAGGTAATACTGAAGTTTCCATTAATTTTATCTACTTTTAGCTCCCTTTCACTGTCATACCTAATAAATATTACACCCTTTTCCCGTGCCTCTCTGTAAAGATCCTCCCTCAATCCATATGTCCTCATATCTCTATAAAGGACAAAGACCCGCATAGCGGGATTTAGCTCTTTTAGGTGCAGGGCACTTACCACGGAATGTGTACAGCATACCTTTGAACAATAGGGTCTCTCAGGTATGCGGGAGCCAACACACTGTATAAACACGCAGGTGCCTATATTATTGAGGCTTTCATCCTTTTCTATGAACAATCTATCTAAATCCAGAGAGGTTAAGACACGAGGATCTTTACCATAAAGATACTCATCAGGCTTGAGCTCACTTGCGCCGGTTGCAATAATAGTAACACCATGCTCAAATTCTTTTTCTTCTTTTCCATCAATGGAGATGGTGGTAGTAAAGTTTCCCACAAATCCAT
>Ga0315549_1001371_pt1 | contig 25548 bp, 24 predicted proteins | sample SalMarSW160200MG_FD_203101 | JGI IMG/M metagenome (GOLD analysis project Ga0315549, IMG submission 203101) | Salt marsh sediment microbial communities from the Plum Island Ecosystem LTER, Massachusetts, United States - Salt Marsh Sediment SW1601-200 ... | reverse complement strand
ACTTTAATTAGATTTTCTTTTAACATAAGTACCTCTTTTCTTTAAGATGGTATTAATCTTTTTTTGTATTTTAGCATGAATTCTGGTATTAATAAATGGTAGGGTTTTATTAGTCACATAACCGTTAGTTGGTTAATTAGTCTAATATTAATTCATCATATATTCATTTCTCAACTAACTAACCAGGTAACTAATTAACTCTTTCCTTTCTTTGTTATATATATACTCGATACGAATTAATTTTCTGAATTCTATCTTTTTCACGAGATACGATTCACGAGATACGAGATACGAATTAGGTTTCTGACTTCTGTTCATTCTCTTCTGGATTCAGTTCTTTCTTCACCATTGCATTTTGAATTAAGCTAAACACCCCATAAAACATTAAAAAATCTCCCACACTTACCACTGAGGGGTCAGGAAATGGGGAAGGCAAGGGGATAACATCGGCTAAAAATCCAAATAAGGTTTTTTCAGTTATCAGAGTATGTGTAACATAAGTACCTTCTTTTAATACGAGGGCAAAATCATTTAATCCTGCTTTATATAAACTGCTCAATAATACCGGCATATTGCCGCCATTAGCCACAATAACTATAAAATTAAAGATTATCCCCAGAGCGATAATCTTCATTCCTTTTAGCTCTTTATTATACCAGACTGCCAACAGAAGAACAATATAAGAGAAAATTATCATATAAGAACTATAATCAAAAACAAATTTTACTTTTTTTGACCCCAGAAAGATTAATCCAGCCTGAATTAAACAGGCTAATACTATTAATTCTATTCTCTTTAGTGAAATCTGGCTCAAACTGCTTAACTTACCATTACGAAGTAGTCCTATTATAATAGAAATAATTATAAGATAGACATATAACATTTATTCTTCTCTTTCTCTATCAAGAACCGAAATAAGAGCTTTAACTACTTCAGGGTCGAACTGTTTTCCAGATTGTTCTGTTAGCTCTTTCATTATTTTATCTTGGCTTAATTTTTTTCTGTAAGGACGGTCAGAACCCATGGCATCATAAGTATCTGCCACCGCAATTATTCGAGCCAATATAGGTATATTTTCACTTTTTAATCCATCCGGATAACCATTTCCATTATATCTCTCATGATGATGATAAATTGCTTGATATGAATTTTTTAAAAAATCTATCGGTTCTATGATTTTAGCTCCTACAATAGGATGTTCTTTTATTTTATCAAACTCTTCGTTGGTTAGACTTCCTTTCTTACCTAAAATCCTATCATCTATACCAATCTTTCCTATATCATGCAGTAAAGCAGTATATTCTATATTCTCAATATCCTTATCGGATAAATTCAGTTCTTGAGCTAAAGCTACAGCCATCTGGGCAACTCTTTCTGAATGACCTTGGGTATAGGGGTCTTTGGCATCAATCGCCGCCGCTAAAGTACGAATAGTTTCTAAATACATTTTTCTCATCTTGGTATATAACTCAAAAGAACGGCGAGCCAGTAATAAAGGAAGAAAGAATAATAAGATACCTAAAATACTCACCTCTACATAAATGATAGCCATAAGGAAACCTAAGGGTGCTTCTGCTAAATAAGTGGGTAAATTTTCTTTAAAATTTATTCTCCAAACTGCAACAATTCTATTACCTTGTGCTAAGGAGATAACCACAGTAACCAAAAGTAAATTTGTAAAACAATATGTTAAAGCACATAAAGTAGCAGGAAAGATAAATTTAAAAAAATTTTGAGAACCAATAATTCCACCGGTATACTGATAAACAACACCTGCAATTCCAGCTGACAAAGCATATTGAGAAGCATTAAATATTATTTTATACCAGGATATTTTCCTCTCTACTATTTCACCTATCAATGCGCTGAAAGTGGTTATTAACATTGCTAATGCTGGTCCATAAACTAAAATTACTACAAAATCTATAGGAAAACCGATACTCATAAATCCTCCTACAGGTAAATCAACAGGAATAAATTCAGCAAGAGTAGACATAATAAGAAAAAAAATAAGTACCAACCACATATTAGATAACACGGGTAAAGAAGGTAATAAATATATAAAAAGAGTGATGGATAACGATGTCACTACAATAATATAAATTTTTAATTTAAATGACAAGTTACAACCTCCCTCAAAATTAAACAAAATTAGGTCGGTAGGCCTTTATTGTTTATATCATCTCCAGCCAGCTTTAGCGCCACCAGCTAATAACAGAGCCATGACACTAATTAATAGGCTGATTAGTTTTGCCTTATTAATCTTCATCTTTAGCACCTCCACGGTTTTTATTTTTCTTTCGAACATTCAAAACCGCTTCGCTTCGCTCAATGAAATTACTACATCAGTTATTATATTAATAGTTCAAAACAAAGGCCTCACCGACCTAATTTTTTATTTATTTTTATTTTGTTAAAATTCTACGATTAGTAGCTTTAAGGATTGCTTTTACTATTGCCTTATTGAGGTCATCTTTAATTACCGTAGAACCTACTAAATTTTCCTTTCTTTTTGAATCGATTAGATTAATAGAAACTACTATTATTTCTTTACTATCCAACTCAATCTTTTTTATTTCATCTACTTGAAAGAAAATTGAACCCTCTAAACAAGAACTTATCCCCTCTAAGGCAGCTTTAGCTACTAAATACTCCCGATTATCGTCCCAATTTTTTCCAGATATTTTACCTTCATATATTTTTCCGTTATTTTCTAATTTTACACAAACTTCAAACTGATTACCGATAGCTCCCACTTTAATATCAGAGAATTTAAGTCTTAAAGAAGATTCTGATTCTTCTTCTTTTATTTGCTCATCTTTTATTTCTTTATCCTTTACTTGTGCTATACTAATTTTTCTATAATCTACTTGAATATTATATTTGGCTAATAAAAACGATTCAATATCCCGGGTAATTCCTTTGGGGTTAGAAGAATCTTTAGTAATTATATGAATTTCTTTTATATCTCCATCTTCTGATAATACTATTTTCGCAAATAGAATATCGCTTAGATCTTTTAACGATTTTTCTATATCTTCCGCTTCATAATTAAAACGTCTGGGAATTATAAAATTACGAAATGCGTGTAATTTCTTTTTCTCCATAGATTCCTCCTTAAAATTCCGGCTCAATCAGTCCGAAATTTCCGTCTTTTCTTTTATACAAAACATTAACTTTATTGGTATTATCATTTGCAAAAACAAAAAAATCGTGTCCCAATAAATCCATTTGCATTGCTGCTTCTTCTACTGACATCGGTTTAATAGCAAATCTTTTAGTCTTTACAATTTTGGCAATCTTATCCGGCTCGCTATCTTCAGCATCAATCTCTTTGTTAGCTAACCCTGTTTTTTCTGTGACGGGGTGGGGTTTCTGAAAATATTTTTCTTTATATTTCTTTATCTGTCTTTCTAATTTATCTGCTACTTTATCTATGGAAGTATACATATCATCCGTTTCTTCTTCTGCTCTAATCAAACCCCTGTTGGTTTGTAAGGTTACTTCGATAATCTGTCTGCTCTTCTCTACACTTAAAGTTACTATTACTTCTAAGATATGATCAAAATATCTCTCGATCTTGCTTAATCTTTTTTCAATATAGTTACGCATCGCATCTGTCACTTCGATATGTTTCCCTTTGAAAATAATTTTCATACCTTTTTTCTCCTTAGTAATAGTTTATTTTACTTAATATATATATATTCTCCATCTAAACCGAAAACCCTTTTTTATTTTAAATATTTTTTAAATATTTTTAATTTATTTTTTTCCTTTAACTTCTAATTGTTTTCCCTTCATTAACTATCTATTCTGTCCGCCTTTCCTTAGACTGACCTGGTCTTTGCCCCCACACTCGCCTGCTGAGAGGTTTGCTCAGGAACTTTATCCTTCACTACTACTCTTCTCTTATTGTTCTAACCTGTTAAGGTTAAGGCAGGACTTACTCCAAAGCCGCACCATGCTCAGCAACTAAAGTTACCTTACGTGGGTCGTTTCGCCTGCGACTGGCTTCGACTTTCAACCACAGCTCTAAGGAGAGGCGGTATATAAGCTTTATATGGTTCGGGCTAAAGTTAAAACAAATATATTCTTAGCTCGAGCTTTCATTAATTCTTTAGCACATTCTTCTACAGTAGCTCCGGTAGTAAACACATCATCCAAAATCAGAATATTTTTCCCTTTAATTTCTTCTGGTTTTTCTACCGAAAAAGCACTAAGAATATTTTTCTCCCTTTCTTTCTTAGATAAATTAACCTGAAAAGGAGTTAACTTTTTCTTTATTAACACACTTTCTCCAACCGGGATAGAAAAATAATCTCCTATGACTTTGCTCAGCAAAACACTCTGATTAAATCCCCTTTTTTTTAAATCATTCTTATGTAAAGGAACAGGAATAATTAAGTCCAATTTATTTTCAAATTCATTATTTTTTAATAAATAATCTACCATTAACTTTCCTAATGGTTTAGCCAACTTTTTCTCTCTGTAGTATTTAAAGAGATGAATACATTTTTTTAATACCTTATTGTATATTCCCATAGAACGAGAGAATTCAAAGGAATATTTTTTTATTTTACAGTCAAGGCATAGGATTTCTCTGTTTTGCTTAAAAGCATCAGTAGGTATTAAAGGTTTCCCACACTTTATACAATATGGTTGTTCAATTAATTCAATGGTCTTAAAACAATCCTCACAAATTGAATATCCTTTAGATTCTCGGATAGGTTTTTCACATATCTTACAATCTAAGGGAAAAACAAAATTAAGCAACCCTTCTTTTATATATTCTATCATACTTTGATTATTCATACTAACCCTAATTCGTAAAATTCCTAATATAGTATTGAGTATATAGTATCGAGTAAATATTATAGCGTAGAGCGGGTAGCGTTTAGCGTTGAGAAAAACAGTATATAGTATCGAGTATCGAGTATATAGCCAAGGAAAAGAAATACAAGGGGTTCGATGAATCGAGCCCCTACTCTAAAAACTATATGTTATATGCTAATATCACAATACACCACACAAGATACGAAAAAAAAGTTTTGAGTTTTAAATTATGGTTTTTCGCTTTTCGCTGTATAATGATAACTAAAAATTGTATTTAAAACTAACGACTAATATGTCTTGTATTTTGTATTTTCCTTACACTTATTTACCCGCACCTATACGCTAAACGCTGCACGCTCTACGCTAGTTAAATACTAACGACTATTCACGAATCAGGTTCCCATCTGCCAGGAAGAAAGATATCTTTCTTGTTCCTCGGTAAGTCTATCAATCTTTATTCCCATCGATTCTAATTTTAATCTGGCAATCTTCTTATCAATAACCTCGGGAACGCAATAAACTTTTTTCTGTAAATTTTTCCCTTCTTTTACCAAATATTCAGCGGATAAAGCCTGATTGGCAAAACTCATATCCATCACGCTTGCCGGATGTCCTTCAGCAGCAGATAAATTCAACAGTCTTCCTTCTGCTAAAAGATTTATTTTCTTCCCATTTTTTAAAGTATATTCCTCTATATATTCTCTAATTTTTTTTCTACGTACTGCTAAACCTTTTAAAGCCTCTACGTTAATCTCTACATTAAAATGCCCCGAATTAGCCAAAATTACTCCATCCTTCATTAAAGGAAACTCTTCTGCTGATATTACGTTTATATCACCAGTTAAGGTTATAAAAATGTCTCCGATTTTTGCTGCCTCTTTTATAGGCATAACCTGATAACCGTCCATTACTGCTTCCAAAGCTTTCATGGGATCGACTTCGGTAATTACCACCTGAGCGCCCATACCGTTAGCTCTCATCGCCAAACCTCGAGCGCACCAGCCATATGCACAAATTACAAATATTTTACCGGCAATTAGAATATTGGTGGCTCTCAACAAGCCATCGATGGTACTCTGTCCGGTACCATATCTATTATCGAAGAGATATTTAGTCTGTGCATCGTTTACCGCAATAATCGGAAACTTTAAAGCTTCATCTTTTTCCATGCTTCTTAATCGGATAACTCCGGTAGTGGTTTCCTCAGTACCAGCAATGACATCTTTAATTAGTTCTTTCTTTTGAGAATGAATAGTTGAAACCAGATCAGCTCCATCATCCATAGTGATATTAGGCTTACAACTTAGCACTTTTTCAATATGCTGATAATAAGTATCTTTGTCCTCTCCCTTGATAGCAAATACCGGAATTCTGAAATCTTTAACCAGAGAGGCTGCTACATCATCCTGAGTACTTAAAGGATTGGAAGCACATAAATATACTTCCGCACCCCCTTCTTTCAAGGTTATTGCCAGATTAGCTGTCTCGGTAGTTACATGAAGACAAGCAGATATTCTAATTCCCTTTAGAGGTTTTTCGTTACTAAATCTTTTTCTTATGCTTAAAAGAACGGGCATCTGTTTTTCAGCCCATTCAATTTTATCTTTCCCTTTATTAGCTAAATTAATATCCTTTATTCCATAATTCATTTTTTATCCCCTTCTTTTTTTAAATTTGTTAATTATATTTATATAGTTCGGCTAATAGACGGACGAGATATTTGTCCTGCTAACGACTATTCACTATTCACTAACGACTAATTTAATTGGTCAATTTTTTATATATGGATTTGTCCTTCTCTCCTCACCTATAGTCGAATCCGGGCCATGACCGGGATAGATTATCTTATCATCACCTAAAATCAATAATTTTTCTTTAATTGATTTTATTAAATCTCGGTAAGAACCACCAGGCAGGTCGGTTCGACCAATACCCCCGGCAAATAAAGTATCACCCGTAAAGACAATATTATTTGAAACAAGAGAAATTCCTCCCGGGGTATGACCCGGTGTGTGAATTACTATTAAATTTAATCTGCCTAAAGATATCTCATCTCCCTCTTCTAAAAGCTTATCTGCGGGAGGTGAACATATTTCTTTACCCATAAAGGAAGAGAAATTTTTATTGGCATCAACTAACATATCAGCATCTAATCTATGGATTAATAATAAAGCTTCGGTCTTGGCTTTAAGCAAATTATTACCAGCAGTATGATCGATATGCCCATGGGTATTTATAACATATTTCAAATCAAAATTATTTTTTTGTAAAAGATTTAAAATTAAATCTACCTCATCTTCTCCTCCCGGATCAATTACTGCTGCTTTTCTAGTCTTTTTACAAGCAATTAAATAACAATTAGTTTCTAACGCTCCTACCACCAATCTTTTTAGAAACATTTCTTCTATAATCCTTTCGTTTAGTAAAATCTTCTATAAGCAATTCAAATTATTAAAATAGTTTTTATCTTCTCAGATAGAAAAATTCTTTATTAAAAATCTTCTAAAACAGATTGTATAGCTTTACTTATTTTTTTTAAAATATGAGGATAATTAGTAATAATTCCATCTACTCCATATAAAATAAAGCGTACCATATCTATATCTTTATCAACCGTCCATACATACACTGTTTTATCCAGCCGATGTAAACAAGAAATAAGTTTTTCTTTACATAAAAAGGCATACGGATTTAACCCATCCAATCCATTAATATATCTTTTGGGATTTATCCATTTAGCATATAGTCCATTTGCTTTAAGTTCAGGATATCTCTCTTTCAACAAGATTACCGTATCTCTATCAAAAGATGAAAAAAGAATATTTTTATATCCAAAACTCTCTGTCTCTTTTACTAATTTATCTACAATTCCCGGATAAATCTTTTCCCCTCCCTTAATTTCTATACTTACAGAAAGTTTTCCCTTCAATATTTTAAGTACATCCTTAAGCAAAGGTATCTGTTCATTGTGATAATTCCTCACCTTACCTTTTTCTAAGTCGAGTATGTCTCTCTTCTTAATTTTTAATTGCCTAAAACAAACCTTCTTTCCATCATTTCTTGAGAAAAAAAACTTTTTAACTACATCGAAGCGCTTACCATCCCAATGTAAATAAAAACTAATTTTCTTCTTAGTTAATTGCTTATAAATATTCAGATAAAACGAATTAGCTTGAATTGTTCTTAATTCTAAAAAATATTTCTTCTCTTCCGGTAATTTTTCTATAATTTTTTCTTGATTTTTACTAAAAAATTTAGAAATGTCGTATTCTTTTAATTCTTTAAAAGTAAGCTGCTTAATGGGAATTCTTAGCCCGGTTAACCTTTTTAAATCCATATCATGGAATACAATTAATTTTCCATCTTTAGCAAGGTGCACATCCAGTTCTACTCCATCTATCCCTGACTCAATTGCTTTTTTAAAACCGGAAAGACTATTTTCAGGAGCAATTCCTTTTGCTCCTCTATGTCCAATAATAAGAGGTAATTTCATTATAATTTCTCCCTAAAAAAGTTGATTTATTTCTAAATTAACTTTTCACTATCCAAAAGAATGGTAACCGGACCATCATTAAAAATTTTTACCAACATCATGGCTTGAAATTTTCCGGTCTCTACTTTAAGACCGTAATTTTTTATATATTTTACAAAATAATCATACAATTTTACCGCTTTATCAGGAAGAGCTGCGGAAATAAAACTCGGACGCCTTCCCTTTTTACAATCCCCATATAAAGTAAATTGAGATATGACTAATATCTGTCCATTTATATCTTTCACGGAAAGATTCATCTTTCCTTCTTTATCTTCGAATATACGTAAATTTACTATTTTTTCGGCCAGGTATTCTGCATCCTTTTCTACATCTTTCTGACCTACCCCCAATAGGACTACCAAGCCCTTTTCAATTTTCCCTATTTCTTTTTCTTCAATCTCTACCGATCCTTCTTTTACTCTTTGCACTACTGCTCTCAATTATTTATTCCTCCGAACAAAATATTCTTCTTCCTGCTCATTATTTAAAATGTTTTTACTCTTTGTATAGTTAATATACTTCTTACCTTTTTTATTTTCCTTATTGCTTCTTGAAGTTGATCAAGATTATTGATTGAGAGAGTTACATCTATATTGGCAACATTATTCTTGTCACTTATGGCATTTATGGCACTAACTGAAATTTTAAGACTGGAAAAAATTAACAAAATATCGGATACCAAATTTGAGCGGTCATCAGCTACTATTTTTACTTTTACCGGATAAAACAGCTCTTCTGTCTTTATCCACTCTACTTTAACCAGCCGATCTTTTTCAGCAGAAATAAAATCAATATTAGTACAATCTGCCTTATGCACAGATACCCCTCTTCCTCTGGTAATATAACCAATTATTTCATCACCGGGAACCGGATTACAGCATCGAGCAAATCTTATCATAACATCATCAATTCCTTGAACTCTAATACCTTGATCAATTCTTTTTTTTACTTTTACTAAAGGAATAACTGAAGATATTTTTTCTTGAGGGATTATTTTAGATAAAACCTGACAAGGGGTCAATTTTCCGTATCCGATATTTTCAAACATTGATTCTAATTCGGTAAAACCTAATTCAGTACTCACTTTTTTTAACTTTTTAGTAAGCTCAAGAGAGGATTCAATCTTATATTTTTCCATCTCTTTTTCAAAAAGGTCCTTACCTTTTTGAATATTTTCCTCTCTCATCTCCTTCTTAAACCAGATTCTAATCCTATTTTTTGCCCCTGATGTCTTGGCTATCTTTAACCAATCTCTACTGGGTCCCCGGCTTGATTTGGAAGTTAATATTTCTAAAATGTCTCCACTCTTTAATTTATAATCCAAGGGTACTATTTTCTTATTAACTTTAGCCCCTACACAACTATGCCCTATATCTGTATGGATAAGATATGCAAAATCAATCGGAGTAGATCCTGCAGGTAATATTTTTACGTCTCCTTTGGGAGTAAAAGTAAAAACTTCATCCTGAAAAAGACCTATTTTTAAGTTTTCCATAAATTCTTTAGGATCTTTCAAATCTTTCTGCCATTCCAATATCTGTCTTAACCAGGAAAGTCTTTCCTCTAATTTCTTATCCTTTTTTAAATCAACCCTCTCTTTATATTTCCAATGTGCAGCTATTCCGTATTCAGCAGTTTTGTGCATCTCCCAGGTGCGAATTTGTATTTCTAAAGGTTCGCCTTTGGGAGTTACCACTGTAGTGTGTAAAGACTGATACATATTTGATTTGGGCATAGCAATATAGTCTTTAAATCTACCGGGCATGGGTTTCCAAATTGAATGTAATAACCCCAAAACCGCATAACAATCCCTGATAGAGTTGCAAATTACCCTAATTGCAATTAAATCATATATCTGGAAAAAATCTTTTTTCCCTTTCTCCATCTTTTTATAAATACTATAAATATTTTTAGGACGACCTTGAATTTCCGCCTTTATTTTTACCTTTTGTATCTCTTTTTTTATAATCTCTTTTATCGATTCTACATAACTTTCTCTTTCCAGGCGATTTTTTGCAATTCTATTAACCACCTCTCTATATTTCATTGGCTCTAAATAATGCAGAGAAAGGTCTTCCAACTCCCACTGAACCCTGGAAATACCTAACCTATTGGCGATAGGTACATAAATTTCCAGTGTTTCTCGAGCTACTTTTACTCTCTTGTGAGGTGGTATATATTGTAAAGTCCTCATGTTATTCAAGCGGTCTGCTAATTTTATCAAAATAACTCTTACGTCTTCTGCCATAGCCAAAAACATTTTACGAAAATTTTCGGCTTGCTGCTCTTCTCGTGTTTTAAAAGAGATTCTACTTAATTTCGTGACACCATTAACCAACATTGCTATTTCTTCGCCAAACTCTTCTTTAATGGTAGATAATGGGGTATTGGTATCCTCTATTACATCATGTAGAATCCCTGCAGAAATGGTAATCATATCAAGTTCTAAATCAGCTAATATTTTAGCTACTTCCAAAATATGCGAAATATAAGCTTCTCCAGAGTACCTCTTTTGTTTCTGGTGGGCTTTTGCAGAATATCTGTAGGCTTTTTTTACTAAGCTCAAATCAGCTTGAGGAGCGTATTGGGATATTCTTTTTAAAATATATCTTATTAAAGTTAATTGAGAAATAATTTACACCTTCTTTATTAGTCGATAGTGAATAGTCGTTAGTATTAAATTAGCGTATAGCGTTTAGAAATACAGTATATAGTATTGAGTATATAGTCAAAAAGAAATACAAGGGGTTCGATAAATCCGCCCCCCCTACTCTAAAAACTATATGTTATATGCTAATATCACAATACACTACACAAGATACGAGAAAAAAGTTTTGAATTATGGTTTTTCGCTTTTAGCTTTTCGCTGTATAATGATAACTAAAAATTGTATTTAAAACTAACAACTAATAGGTCTTGTATTTTGTATTTTCCTTACACTTATTACCCGCACCTATACGCTATACGCTGCACGCTCTACGCTAATATACGAGATGCGATTCACGAGATACGAAATACTAATTAATTATACTGGACTAAGGAAAAAACATCATATCCTTTTAATTTCTCCCGAGGATTTAAAAATGCAAGTTCAATTATAAAGGAAGCACCCATAACCTTTCCTCCTAATTTTTCAATTAATTCAAATACTGCAGCAGTGGTACCTCCTGTAGCTAAAAGATCGTCAACGACCATAACTTTATCTCCATTATTTATAGCATCTTTGTGTATTTCTAATATATTCTCACCATACTCTAATTGATAAGACACTCTTTCTACCACACTAGGAAGTTTCTCTGGTTTTCTAATAGGTAAAAATCCAATTCCTAATTGATAGGCCACTGGAGCACCTATAATAAAACCACGGGCCTCTATTCCCGCAATATAATCAATTTGGTATTTACTGCAATGCTTGGTTATCTCATCAATACTATATTTAAATGCTTCTTTATCTTTCAATAGGGTAGTAATATCTTTAAATTGGATGCCTTTTACTGGAAAATCCGGAATATTTCTAATTTTTTCTTTTAAATCTATCACTTTTATCTGCCTCCTAAAAAATAGTTTTTATATCTTTTATATTTAATTGAACTTTTTCCGTTCCATTCCACTTATTTAGTTCGATATTAAAAGCTAAATCTACCACTTTGTTTTTAGAAAATATTTGGTTTCCTATTCTGCTTAATTTAAATCCTATCCCTTCTAATATTCTGTTCTCTTCCTTAATTTTTATTTTTAAATGCTCCCTCTTTCCACCAACCAGTCTCCAATCGGATATTATGTTTTTGTAACTACAAAAGACAGGTTGAGGGTTCCCAATTCCAAATGGCTCTAGAACACTAATATCTTTTACCAAGCCAAAATTAATATTGCTTAGTGAAATCTGAGCGTCTATTTTTAATTCTGGACTTAGATCATCTTCTTTAATGAAATCTTGAGATATTTTATTTATCCTTGATTTAAACTCAGAAATTTTGTTAGACTCTATAGTAATACCTGCGGCTAACTCATGCCCGCCAAAATTTATTAAAATATCCTGGCACGATTCCAAAATGTTATATAAATGAAAACCTTTAATACTCCTTCCCGAACCTTTTGCTATACCATCTTTTTTGGAAATAATAATTGCAGGACGATTAAATTCATCTACTAATCTGGAGGCTATTATGCCGATTACCCCTTGATTCCAATTTTCTGATTCAAGAACCAATACTTTATTACCTTCTTCTTTTACTTGTATAGAAGCAAATTCCCTGGCTTCTCTTAAAATATTATCTCCGATTTCCCGTCTATGTTTGTTTATTTCACTTAATTTTTGGGATAAATGTTTAGCCTTATATTCAGAATCAGTTAGCAGCAATTCCAAGGCTAATTTAGGATCATCTAACCTTCCTGCTGCGTTTATTCGAGGAGCAAGGGCAAAATTAACTTCTTTAGTACCTAAATTACCATAATTTACTCCACTCTCCATTATTAACGCCTTCAAACCTTCTTTCTTGGTTTGATTAAGTGTCTTTAATCCGTATTTAATTAAGATACGATTTTCATCAATAAAAGGGACGGAATCAGCAATCGACCCCAATGCAACATAATCAAGCAGACTCCATAAATCATCCTGGTTTTTTTTTAATTTTGAATATAGAGCTTGGGCCACTTTAAAACTTACACCCACTCCTGCTAATTCCTTAAAAGGATAATTTGTATCGCATTTGGGGTTTATTATTGCTATTGCAGAAGGAAGGTCTTTTTGGGGTTGATGATGATCGGTAACTATAACATCTATATCATAATTATTTGCTTTCTCTATTTCAGAAATAGAACTAATTCCACAATCAACGGTAATGATTAATTTAATATTATTTTTAAAAGCGATATCTATGGCTTCTTTATTTAGTCCATATCCCTCTTGAAAGCGATTTGGTATATAGTAGTATAAATTAGCAGTAAACTCTCTTAAAATCGTAAACAATAAGGCAACGCTGGTTATTCCATCGACATCGTAATCTCCATAGATTAATATTCTTTCATTGTTATTTATCGCTCTTAATATTTTGTCAACAGCTTTCTCCATATCTTGAAAGATATAAGGATCTCTCAAATCTTTAGGATCTGCCTTTAAGAATTTTCTAGCACTTAAAACTTCCTTCGTTCCTCTGTTTATTAGTAATTGAGCTAAAATTGGAGAGATATTTAATTCTTTGGACAACTCTGATTGTAACTTTTTATCTTCTTTTGATATGTGCCACTCTATTTTATCTACACTCCTTTCTCGTTTCGCGTATTGCGTATTGCGTTTATATTATAGCGGGTAGTAAAACTCTTTACATAACACGATACGCAATACTAATACATTTTGAATTTACTTTTTGCCCTTTTTTCCGGTAATTCTAATACCTTTTTGATGTATTTTAAATATTTTATTCCACTCTAATAATAAGGGACTGGCGATAAAAATTGAAGAATAAGTCCCGGCAATCATACCTATAAATAAGGCTAAAGCAAAATCAGAAAGTATATTTCCCCCAAAAAAATATAAGGTTAAAATGGGAATAATAGTAGTTAAAGCTGTGTTTATTGTTCTGGATAGAGACTGATTAATGCTCATATTTATTAAATTATCAAAGGGTTCTCTGGTTTTAAACTTAATATTTTCTCTAAGTCTGTCTAAAATTACGATTGTATTATTTAGAGAATACCCTACAATAGTAAGAACTGCTGCTATTATCGAAATAGTTATTTCCTTCTGTAATAAAGAAAAAATACCCAAAACAATTAAACAATCATGGGAAAGCGCTAATATTGAAACAATAGAAAACTTAAACTCAAACCTCATAGTAATATATAGAATAATTCCTATAAAAGCAAAAAGCAGGGCATAAAGAGCTAATTTTTTTAAATTTTCTCCAATAACCGGTCCTACTGTCTCTACGCGCAATATCTCTAAATCAGTTAATCTCTCTCTAAAAGCGGATAATATTTCCTTTCTTTGCTCTGAATCAATCTTTTCTGTCCTTATCACAAATTCATTCCCTGATAAATTTTGAATAGTGCTTTGACTTAAATTAAATTCGCTTAAAACATTTCGGACTTCGGTAGTGGAAACTGATTTATCAAATCTTATTTGAATTAAAGTCCCGCCGGCAAAATCAATTCCAAGATTAAATCCTTGAAAAACAATTGAAATTAAACCGACCAGGATAATAACTGCAGAGATAATATATACTATTCTTCTATTTTTGATAAAATCGAACTTCTTTTTTCCGATTAAATCCATTAAATATATCCTCCTTAACTATGTCTATAATAAAGCTTTGGAACTAAATTTAGTAGCTACTACTTCTAAAACAATCTTGGTTACTACAATTGCGGTAAACATACTGGCTAAAATACCTACACTCAAAGTTACCGCAAATCCTTTAATTGGTCCCGAGCCAAAATATAATAAGGCAAGAGCTGCAATTAAAGTAGTAACATTGGCGTCAAATATGGTACGCAATGCTTTATTAAAGCCAGCATCAATAGAAGCCCGAAAAGTCTTTTCTAATCTCAATTCTTCTTTTATTCTCTCAAAGATCAGAATATTAGCATCTACTGCCATACCAATAGTAAGAATCATTCCAGCTATTCCGGGTAAAGTTAAAGTCGCCTTTAAACCAGCTAAAGCTCCCACAATAACTACCATACATACAACCAAAGCAAAATCTGCTATTAATCCAAACCCCTTATAGTAAATTAACATAAAGAGTAAGATCAATATCAATCCTACTATCCCGGCTTTTATCCCCTTGGAGATGGAGTCTCTTCCTAAGGTTGGTCCAATTGACCTATTTTCTAAAATTTCAACTTTTACCGGAAGAGCACCAGATCGCAAAAGTAAAGCTAAATGATTTGCGCTCTCTACAGTAAATTTTCCGGTAATCTGAGCTTTTCCGTCGAGAATTGGTTCCTGGACTACAGGAGCAGATATTTCTTTCCCATCCAAAGTAATAGCTAAAACTTTTCCCACACTCTTTTTGGTAGCCTCTCCAAATTCTTTAGCTCCAATTTTGTCAAATTCAATTAAAACAATAGATCGACTAAATTGGTCAAAGGATGATTTAGCATTTATTAAGTGGGCTCCGGTTAGCTGGGTTTCTCCTTCCTCGCTTTTAAATTCCAGGAGAGCAGTTTTACCAATTAATTCTACAGCTGCTTCCGGATCTTCCACGCCGGGTAACTGAACTAAGATACGATTTGTACCTTGTCTCTGAATTACCGGTTCTGAAACTCCTAATTGGTCAATACGGTTTCTTATTATTTCTAATACTCTGTTTACCGCATCATTGTCTACTGCTGCATTAGGAGTATCTACACACTCCAAGATAACATGGGAACCTCCTTGTAAATCTAGTCCCAAATTTATCTTTTCATTTAGAGGAAACGATAATATAATTGCAATAAAAATTACTACAAAGACGCTGGCTACCCTTAAGGTTTTAGTCCAATTCATATAAAAATCCTCTCTTTCTAATTTTTCTTACCCTCTATCTTGTTTATTACATATTGCTATATTGTTTTTCAACCTTATCATTATAATATTATATTATTTTCTTTGTCAACGAGAATGCTTAATATTCGTATCGAGTATTGCGTGAAGAAAAAAACTATAAAAAAACGAGATAGGGAAACAAAAGCAATAAATATACAAAATTTAAAGGCAGGTATAAAATAAATACCTGCCTTTAAATTATTATCGTTATCTTTATCTCTATATATTTTCTTTCCTTTTTAAAAAATACTTTGCGGTATTATTTTTCTCTTTTAACCCCGATAGCATTGCGTGTAGTGTTTACAACTACATCTTTGGCAATCTCCAAGGTTAAAGTATCGCCTTTGATATCTCTAATTATTCCGTACATACCCCCAATGGTAATCACTTTGTCCCCCTTTTGCACACTATCCAGCATTAATTTATGTTTTTTTTGTTTTTGTTGCTGTGGGCGAATAAGAATAAAATAAAATATACCAAATATAAGAATCAAAGGTAAGAATTGTTGAAGTGCTTCCATTTTTTAAATCAATCCTTTCATTTTTTTATTTTTAAAAAATATTTCCTAAATTATACATAATTTTATTCTATTTAGCAAGTAATTTTTAATCAATTAATCTAAATAATTTGCAAGAAATTCTTCTTTATATTCTAATAATCTATCTTCTAACAAAGCTAATCTTATATTCTTCATTAGAGAAGACATAAAAAAAAGATTGTGGATAGTCCCTAAAGTCGAAGCAAGTATTTCTTTAGACATATATATATGACGTAGATAGGCCTTGGTAAAATTCTGGCAAGTATAACACTGGCATTTATTATCTAAAGGTGTAAAGTCATCCTTATATTTAGCGTTAGTTATAGACAACTTACCAGATGAAGTAAATAACGAACCATTTCTGGCATTTCTGGTAGGCAGAACACAATCGAACATATCAATCCCTCTTACAACCCCTTCTAATATACTCTGAGGAGCTCCCACTCCCATTAAATATCGGGGTTTATTGATTGGTAAACAAGGGACTGTATAATCTAAAACTTCATACATTAAAGATTTTGGTTCACCTACACTTAATCCCCCTATTGCATAACCCGGAAAGTCTAATTCTACCAATTTATTAGCATTTTCAATTCTTAAGTCTTTAAATGTGCCTCCCTGAACAATTCCAAATAAACTCTGGCTGGAACTATGGTGTGCTTCTTTGCACCTCCTGGCCCATTGAATGGTTCTTTGGGCAGCAGTTTCTACCTGATATTTGCCAGAAGGATAAGGAGCACATTCATCAAAAGCCATAACAATATCAGAACCTAAGGCCATTTGAATTTCCATCGCCTTTTCAGGACTTATAAAATGTTTTGAACCGTCAATATGAGAGTTAAAAGATACTCCTTCATCACTTATCTTATTTAGTTTTCCTAAACTGAAAATCTGGAAACCTCCACTGTCGGTTAATATAGCTCCTTTCCAACCCATAAACTTATGCAGCCCGCCTGCTTGAGCAATCAAATTATGCCCAGGTCTTAAATATAAGTGATAAGAATTACTTAAAATAATCTGAACGCTTAAACCTTCTAATTCTCGAGGGGTCATTGCTTTTACTGTAGCCTGAGTACCCACTGGCATAAATACCGGGGTGTCAATTATTCCATGAGGAGTATATAATTTTCCCAATCTTGCCTTAGTTTTTTTAGACTCTTTTATCACTTCGAATTTAATTGTCAAATATGTATAACCTCTTAATTTACATTTTAATCAATTGATAATTTATTTATTATTTTAGTACACATACCAGTTTTTGATAAATTAAAAATTTAAAGCTAAAAGCGAAAAACCATAATTCAAAACTCAAAACCTCTTTAGTATATAGTTAATAAACGAAATGTTTATCTGCTTGGCTACACCAAGGTTTGTTCCTACATCTAGCTTCTGAATTCTATTTATTTACTTATCTCTTGTTACACATTACTTATTACGTGCTTAGTTTTTCGATCTCCAATTTTTCGATCTCCAAGTTGATTTTGTCTTTAATTTTGAATTTTAAGTTATGGCTTTGCGTTTTATGCTTTTCGTTTTTCGCTATATTTACTATACGCTAAACGCTGTACGCTATACGCTAACTAAATAATAATCATCGCATCTCCAAAGCTGTAAAATCTATACCCTTCTCTTATTGCTTCTTGATAAGCTCTAAAGAGAAAATCCTTTCCGGCAAAAGCAGAAGCAAGCATTAAAGGGGTCGATTGGGGGAGATGAAAATTAGTAATTAACACATCTACTACCTTAAATTTATATCCGGGATAGATAAATATATCGCTCCAATTACTGCCGCTTACAATTACACCTTGATCAAAATTAAAAGCAGATTCCAGGCTGCGAGTTGTGCTAGTCCCTACCGAAATAACGCGCTTTTTTTCAGTACGAGCTTGATTAATTTTTTTAACAACCTCAGAAGAGATAGAATAAAACTCTGAATCCATTTTATGTTCTTCTACTTTTGAAACTCTTATAGGTTCAAAAGTTCCTCGCCCTACATGTAAAGTCAAATAAACTATTTCAATTCCTTTTTGAGCAAGTTCTTTTAGTAAAGATTTAGTAAAATGAAGTCCGGCAGTAGGAGCAGCAATTGAGCCATCATGAACAGCATAAACCGTTTGATAATCATTTTCTGTCTTTAATTCTTCTTTAATGTAAGGCGGAGTAGGCATTTGTCCTATTTTATTTAATATTTCTTTAAAATTACCTTTACAATTAAAATGGATAAGATAACTACCCTTTTCTTCATTTTTGCCCTTTACTATCCCCTCTAATTCAGGCCCAAAAATTATTTTAGTACCTGTATGAACAATCTTTCCCGGCCTTACTAATACTTCCCAGTATTTGTCCTCTATAGATTTAAGAAGTAAAACTTCCACCTTTCCTTTGGTTTTCTCTTTAAAGCCATATAACCTTGCTGGCAAAACTTTAGTATTATTTAAAACTAAAAGATCGCCTTTTGTAAGGAAACCCTTAATATCTTTAAATAATTTGTGTTGAATTTCACTCTTGGATCGATTCAGAACCATCAAACGGCTATGATCTCTTGGCTTAATCGGTTTTTGGGCAATAAAACCCGAAGGAAGGTAATATTCAAATTCTTTTAATTTCATTTTACACTCATTTGTTTATTTTTAGTATTTTTTTATAATATTTATTCCCTGATAATAATATTTTAAAATATCTTGATATCTGTACCCTTGAAGCGCCATACCATATGCACCCCATTGGGACATTCCAACCCCATGCCCATTCCCTGAACCAGAAAATAAAAAGGTTAAAGGAATATTTGATTTCACAAGTTCTACTTTAAGTACTTCCTCTTCTTTTTCCTTTTCCCTTTCTTCTTTATTTTTCTTCATTAATTCAAGTAATTCTTTAATAGTCCAATCTTTCTTTTGTTCTAAAATTTCCTTTATTGACTCTTTTTGCTCTTCTTTGTCTTCAATTTCCTTTTTATCTTTTATATCTTCCATAATATTCGATTCTTTCCCGATTGCTTCAATATTAAAAAGTGTACTCCTAATCAAATCTGCCCCTATCAATCTTCTAAAATCATTAGTTTTCATATTAATAACTTTAACATTGTCAGCAGTAAAAACTAACTCGCTTGTCCTGCCGGTTTCACTTTTTTTAACTGGTTCTATAGAAACAACTGAATTTATCTCATAACCTTGTTTTTGTAGTTTTTCTGTCAAATCTTTTTCGTTTATAGAGTAAGACCAGGTGTGATGCGGAGGAGAAACTTTTTCTTCAAATTTTGATTCTACACTTCTTAAATAAGGCAAAAAGCTCCCCCAAACATTCTCACTATCCTCAGTATATCCTCCACTATCGGAATGATAAACTGCATTGATGAGTTTGCCTTTATAAGCAATAATCACTCCTCGAGTTTCATCAACAGCTTCGTTAGTTAAGGGGTCTTCGTGATTCACTCCCCCGTAAGCTTGACTGTTGGTAGAAGCACAAATATTATAACCTTTATCAATATATTTATTCATATTAAAGATGGCAAAAGTTCTTGATGCAACTGCTTGAGCTTTCAAGGCTTCTTTTGGCCAACGAGGGGAAATTTCTTTCTTTAAAACTCCATAAAGATATTCCTCGATACCGATAATATTGATGACATTTAATTTTCTATGCTCTTTATCAATATCTATCTCTATATCCCCTCGATAGCGATACTTTTGTCCATTAAACACAACCACAATTTTAGTGTTTCCTACCGGAATTATTTTTATAGGGCCAGAATAAACACCTTTTTCTAAAATCTCTATTCCTTTATCATGTGGTAATAATTTAACTATTTTGTTGTGTTCTTCACTTACAAGGCCATTTGATTTTAAATTGTAAATTTTAAAAGCGCCATCTCCACTTATAGTGATCTCGGTTTGATTTAAGAATATACCCACTCGAAGTATTGGCTGTTTTTCTGCTGCTAAGACACTACTAGAAAATATAAGCAGTGAAAAAATACATATTCCCAAAAATAAAAAAAATTTATTAACTTTTCCTATATTTAACTTTATCAATCAACCTATCTCCTCTTTTCAATTCTTCGTTCGTATGAAGTATGCTCTCCTTCTTAATAAAACTTACTATTATTTTTCATAAAACTAAAAACTCAAAACGAAAAGCGAAAAACCATAATTCAAAATTCAAAATTATTTTTTTTAATTTTAAGTTTTGAGTTTTAGTTTTGCGTTTTGCGCTTTACACTTTACGCTATTATTTTCTATAACAATTTCCCCTGAGTGTCTCTTTTTTTACCAAAATATTTATAAGTCAAATCTGTTGCTACTCTTCCCTTGGGAGTCCGATGAAGAAAACCTTTTTGCAAAAGATAAGGTTCATAAACGTCACAAATAGTATCTGTATCTTCACTGATGGAAGCAGCCAATGTTTGCAGACCCACTGGACCGCCTGAATATTTTTCTATTATAGTAAGTAATAACTTCTTGTCTATGCCACACAAACCGAAATCATCAATCTCCATCATTTTTAAACCATAATCAGCGATTTCTTTATTAATAATTCCTTCACCTTTTATTTGAGCATAATCACGAAGTCTTCTTAAAAGTCTATTGGCAATACGAGGGGTGCCTCTTGACCTTAGAGAAATCTTTTTTGCTGCTTCTTCGGTTACTTTAACTTTTAATATTTTGGACGATCTTATTACTATCTGTTCAAGTTCATTTTCCTGATAATAACCAATTCGAGTTATAACTCCGAAGCGGCTTCTTAGGGGTGAGGTAATTAGCCCTGTACGAGTTGTAGCCCCAATAAGAGTAAATTTTGGCAAACTTATACGTATAGAACGAGCACTTGGACCTTTGCCGATCAGAATATCTAATTCATAATCTTCCATAGCGGGATATAATATTTCTTCTACTGCTCGATTTAGTCGATGAATTTCATCAATAAATAAAACATCATTTTCCTGCAAATTAGTAATTATAGCTGCTAAGTCTCCTGCTCTTTCAATAACTGGGCCGGAAGTCATCTTAATATTGACTCCCATCTCATTAGATATTATATAAGCTAAGGTAGTTTTGCCTAAACCGGGGGGACCGTATAAAAGAATGTGATCAATGGGTTCTCCCCTTTTTCGGGCAGCACTTATATATATATTAAAATTTTTTCTAATATTTTCCTGCCCAATAAATTCTTTAAAAAATTTGGGCCTTAAGTTTATATCTAAATCCGGTTCTTCTTTCCTTAATCCTAAATCAATAGCTTTTTCTTTAAATTCCATCTATTACTCCATTGCTACATATTAAAATGAAACATTTTTAAAATAAATAATTACAATTATTAAAAACTTTCAATAAATAAAAATTAATAATTATCCTATAATCTTCAGAGATTCTCGGACTAACTCTTCTGCAGTTAATTCCCCTTTAAATTTTTCTTGGGTTTTTTCCACCGCGGATTTTGCTTTTTTATAAGTATAGCCTAACACTTTAAGAGCATCTATGGCGTCACTTATATTCTCAGATTTAAAAGTTTTTTCTACACCTGCTTCCAGGAAAGTGGTCTTGCTTATTTTTTCTTTTAATTCTAACACAATTTTTTTAGCTAACTTATTCCCGATACCTACTATCGCAGTAATTGAATCTAAATCTTCTTGGAGAATTGCTTTACCAAAATCATCAGGAGTCATTTTGGATAAAATATTTAAACCTACTTTTGGACCAACCCCCGGTGTGCTAATCAGTAATTCGAAGAAATTTTCTTCTTCTTTAGTTAAAAATCCATAAAGCATTATTTTGTCTTCTCTTAAATATAAATAAGTATAAATTTTAGTTTTATCACCGGTTTTCAAGGAAAGATTATTATAAGCAGGGATATTAATTTGATACCCTATACCGTTTGTATTTAATACAAGATAATTTAGGCCAATTGTATCAACTATTCCTTCTAAAAAAGATATCAAATTTAAACCTCCTATAATAATAGTTAGCTGGTTACTTGGTTAGTTAATTCATTAGTTGTCCGGTTAGCCAGTTTACCGGTTCATCAGTAAAATTAGTCGTTAGTGAATAGTCGTTAGTATAAATTCAGGTTTTCAGTTATCGGTTTACAGTTTGCAGTTTAAAAAGATACAAGATATAAAACTGGTTTTTAGTTAATGGTTTATAGTTTTTAGATGAGATTGCCACACTCACTTCGTTCTCTCGCAATGACATTATAAACAGGCGAGACACCTGTCCTACATTGTATCTTATATCTTATAACCGGTAAACTGGCTAACCGGGTAACTGGATAACTAATATCCTACACGCTATACGCTCTACGCTATTAATATTTAGTATGCACATGGCAAATTGCCGCTGCTAAAGCATCTGCAGCATGGTCCGGCTGAGGAATTTCAGATAAATTGAGCAGGATTTTAACCATGGATTGAACTTGATGTTTTTCCGCTCTTCCATTTCCCACAGTAGCTTGTTTAATCTGTAGCGGGGTGTATTCATAAAGTTCTAATCCCATTAGAGCAACGGTTATAGCTACCATACCATGAACCTTGCTAACTGTAAGTGCACTTCGAACATTCTTATTAAAAAATATTTCCTCAATAACAACTTCATGAGGATTATATTTTTCTATAAGTTCTTTTATCTTATAATATATTTCTTTTATTCTAAAACTAAAAGTATCTTTCTTGTAAGTTAATACGCATCCGTAATCAATTAATTCAATTTTCTTTTTCTCATATCGAATTAAACCATAACCGGTATTACTAAGTCCGGGATCGATACCCAAAATAATCACGACTTATCCTTATTGGCTGATATTTCTTCCATAATTTCATCAGCAATATTAAAATTAGCATAAACTTTCTGCACATCATCTTGGTCTTCTAACTGTTCCATTAAATTTAGCATTTGCGTTGCTTTTTTACCTTCCAAATCTACAGTAGTTTTTGGAATTAAAGTAACTTCATTAAGTAAGTAATCAATATTCTGTTCTTTTATTAAATTGCTAAATTTCTCGTAATTCTCAGATAGAGTGATAACTTCAATATTTTCATTATCACTTTTTACATCTTCGGCTTCTGCTTCAAGTGCTAAATCTACAATAGTATCTTCATTAACTTTAACTTTCTCGAAGATAAAATACCCTCTTTTATCAAACATCCAGGCAACGCAACCATTTTCACCTAAATTACCCGCATTTTTGGAAAAAATCTTTCTAATCTCCGGAGTTGTTCTATTCTTATTGTCAGTTAAAGCTTCTATTAAAACTGCAACTCCCCCTGGCCCATAACCTTCATAAATTATTTCTTCATAAGAAACTCCATCGGCTTCACCGGTTCCTCGTTTAATAGCTCTTTCAATATTTTCGTTAGGCATATTGCTTTCTTTTGCCAATTGAATTGCAGCTTTTAATTTTATATTAGTCTCAGTATCCCCTCCTCCTGAACGTGCAGCAACAGTTATCACTCGAATTATTTTGGTGAAAATTTTTCCTCTCTGTGCATCCACTTTACCTTTTTTTCTTTTAATAGTACTCCATTTTGAATGTCCAGACATATTTTATTTCTCCTTGAATATAAAATTATTAAAACTTCAACTGTGGTTAATTCTTAATAATTTTAGCATATTGAAAGAGCATATTCAATAAATTAGTCGTTAATATTTGTATCGAGTATCGAGTATCGAGTATCGCGTGAAGAAAAAGAACTAGAGAAAAAAGAAGATAGAGAAACAAAAGCAATAAATATTTTTTTCTCTCTTTCTTACTACCCTACTAAAGTTTACACTAACGTCATAAATTAGTCATTAGTATTTACTTAAGAAAATATGAAATTCAAAATACGAGGGATAAAAAATATGAAATATATCTATTTAAAAGGGAGGTTTTGCAGGAGTAGTTCGTTTATGCGCACTTTTAGTTATTTTGTCTTGAATCTTTTTTTCTATTATTTTATTGTTTAATTTTCCTGTTTTTAAATACTTATCTAATTGCTCATAACTTATACCAATTTCTTTTTCATCGGTTTGACCTTCCCAAAGGCCTGCAGAAGGAGGTTTGTTTATAATTTTTTTGGGAATACCTAAATATTCTGCTAATTCTCTAACCTGACTCTTTAATAAATTACCTAAAGGTAAAATATCTGCTCCGCCATCACCATATTTAGTAAAATATCCTATCATTAACTCACTTTTGTTCCCGGTTCCTACAACTAAATAATTTAACTTATTAGCAAAATAGTACAAAGTTGTCATTCTTAATCGGGGTTTTATGTTTGCTTCTGCTAATTTGAAACTTCCTTCTTTTTCTTTATCATTTAACAGATGAATGGACGAATCATATACTTTTGATACATCAATTATTTTAGAAGGAATATTAAATTTATTAATAAAATCTAAGGCATCGTTAATATCGGCTTCAAAACTATGGCAAGGGATAATTATGGCTAAGGTATTTTGGGGAAAAATTCTTATGCTTAAGGCTGCTACTACAGCAGAATCTAATCCCCCGCTTAATCCAAATACTATGCCTTTGGCCTTTGCTTCAGTTACTTTATCTTCCATCCAAACACATAATTTTTGCACTAATGTTTCCATAAATTAATTCTCCGATAAATTAATTTGCCAATTAACTAGTCGTTAGTGAATAGTGAATAGTCGTTAGTATAGAATTAGCGTATAGCGGGTAGTGTTTAGCGTATAGTTTTGGATCAACAAAAGATTATGCGAATTAAACGAAAAACTAAAAACCACAATTAAAAACTTAATATTTTTTATTTAATTTATCGTACAAGGGGGTAGATTTCTCTACATTAGGTTATCTTAATAGCTTTCTTGTGGGTACGATGCATCGTACCCCTACATATTATTATACATTACTATTTTCTTTGCGAGATACGATTCACGAGATACGAGATGCGAATTTATTCCGGGTAACTGGATAACTAATATCCTCTACGCTAAACGCTATACGCTATTTTTTACATTATACAATAAAAGTAAGTAAAAATAAAAAACCCCGGCAGTGTCCTACTCTCCCACAGAAAAACTGCAGTACCATCGGCGCAGGAGGGCTTAACTACTGTGTTCGGGATGGGAACAGGTGTGACCCCTCCGCCATTACCACCGGGAAAATTATAGAGAT
>Ga0315549_1001369_pt1 | contig 25583 bp, 27 predicted proteins | sample SalMarSW160200MG_FD_203101 | JGI IMG/M metagenome (GOLD analysis project Ga0315549, IMG submission 203101) | Salt marsh sediment microbial communities from the Plum Island Ecosystem LTER, Massachusetts, United States - Salt Marsh Sediment SW1601-200 ... | reverse complement strand
AAGTTAAGGGCAGAGCGTAGGTTGGGGGAGATGCTGGGGGAAAATCCAGAGATACATGCTGGTGGTAATCAAACAAAGTTACATGATGTTACTTTGGAAGAGCTTGGCATAACCAAGATGCAATCCCATCGCTGGCAATCAGAGTCATCAATCCCTGAAATAAAAGAGCTTGCCGACCAAGCTGATTTATACAAGCAATGGCTCAGAAAGCAGAAAGCTGGCTTACAGGCACGAAATGCTTGGTGATTTTTAACTAGGCACAAAAAATTTATTTAAATTCTACATTTGTTAGATTTAAAGGATGTAGAAAATTGACATCAATTTACGAACAAAAGAAAAACAAGGGTGCGATGGGTGTGGGAGTGCCGTTTCACGATGAAACAGCACCTACTTTAGAAGACCTTGATAGAAAATCATCCTTACATAATGAAAGAATGAAATTAGAAGACTTAGGAATATCTGAAATTCAATCTCACCGGTGGCAACTAGCTTGCCTTAATGGTTATTGTGCGCCTGTAGACTAGATATTGAGCGTGGGAAAAGATTAAAAATGGAAAATATCGAGCGTAACGAACTGAGCATTGAAAAATTAGTCGACCAAGCAGTAGATGCCAGGCGTAAACTAACCGGTAAAATTAGGCGAGAAGTTTTGCCGACTATAAGGCGGCACAAAGCCAATAATTCAGTCTGGTATACATATTGCCATGGCCGTGGACACGAGATATATCTTGGTACTGCCGATACAATACTAAAAGCTATGAAGGGGCAAAGGTGAGTGAAGCCAACAAAGAGCCATCCTCTTCATCGTAAACAGGCGATAGCCAATAAATTTTACCCTGGCAGTAAATGTTGGAGGCTACATTTCAGGATACAGCGCATATTAGTAGAACTCGGGTTCACCTACGAGGTTAAGTAATGAGAAAAAATGAAACAATAGCACAGGTATTGTTGGCTGGTGATATTAACGAACTAGCTGGCAATTTGATAGATTCAGGCTTCAAACCAGAATCCCTTATCTTGATTGGGCAGGATGCATCCGGGATTATCAGGATAAAACATAATTGCCGGAACCGTGCCGAGCTGGTAGGGATACTGACACTCGGGCTTTCCGGCATTTCCGCATATTACGGGGAAATCGAGAGTTAGGAGGGGAAAAAGAATGGCGAATACACCACAATCAAGGCAGCAAGCAGAACAGGCGATGCAGAGGGCGATGGCGGAGGCAGCCAGGCAAGCTGCCTCGGCACGGGCAAAAGGTAAGGCACCCGGCGCAGGAGACGCCGCGGCAGCGGCACAGGCACGGGCTGGTGCTATGGCCCGGCCAGGAGTAGTACCACCTGAGCAACCAGCAGCCGAACAACAGGCGGCGGCGGCACAGGCACGGGCCGGTGCTATGGCCAGACCGGGGGTTCAGCCAAAACCAAAAGAAAAGGGAAAAAGACAGCCTGGCGGAGTTGGCGGTGCACCTGTAGCCTTAGATGTTACCAAAGAGGCTCACGCAGAATCAGTGCGGCGGCAGGTTAATATCATACTTGAGCAACAGGCACGGGCACAGGTTGGGACGCCGCCACAAAGGGCAGCAGCTAAGTCAGCGAAAAACCAGGCTGAGATAATAATCAACCAAAATGTCGGGGCACTCCCAAAGGAATTGAGGGACGCCTATAAGAAGGGTGGTATTGATGCACTTAATAAGGCAATCGAAAAGTGGAATCGGAAGGTAGCCCACCAGAAAAGCGGTATCTCACTTGAAAAGATACAATTGAAGGATAGCATCTTAACAATAGATAACTACAACATCCTGGTTAACAAAGGAAAAAAGAACTTCGAGGGTAAATATATCGAACTCGGGGGACAATACCTGGAAGCATCTGACTGGCACGAGCTACCGGATAAGTACAAGGCTATAGCGCGCCGTGCCAATAGCTTCACCCCGATGATAGAAACGATAAAGGCTGATAACGCCAGAGTTGAAGCCACTATGGAGGCACTTAAAAAATACACTGATAAAAAAGGTGGCATAAATCTTTACCTTGCTATCGCAGACTGGAAAGAGGGTAGAAGCAAGGCTTCGCCGGACAATATCAAAGAGGTAATGAAGCCGGAAGACGTGCACCTTGTCGACGGTGCGCTGAAAGCCTATGATGTCAGCCGCAAGACACACGTAGCCCTGCCGGGCGAAGAGAAAAAATGGATTAACGTACTGACCGGCAGGATAATCACTAACAACGAATATAAGAAGCTGGGACACAGCCCAAAAGTAGATGAATATGTCCTGGCGCCGACCACAGCACGGCGTAAACTGATTGACATAGCAGAATGGGTATTCGTACCTGTCAGGGTAGCCAAGCCGGAAGTCGAATTAAAGGACATATCTACAGTGGAATGGGCGGTAGGCGGTGCGCAGCTTGCAATACTGGCTGCGCCATTCGTGGGCGGCGCGGCGGGTAGAGTGATATCGGCGGGAGCCGGTGCCACCTTTGGATATGCCACAACCAAAGGTATGATGGATGAAAATATAGAGATGAAACCATGGCAGATAGGGGTTGGTTATGGTGTAGCGGCACTTTGCTTGATACCCGCTGGGTACGGATTGATTAAAGCGGGGATTAATCGTATACGCCCCGGTGTGCTGACGGGCGAATCACTGGCACTTACTACAGATGTGGGACGTATGCAGATACCAAAGGATATGCATAATTTGGCAGCGCGGCAGCTTGTCCAGGATATAGAGCGCCTGCAGCTCAACGGAGAGATACCGGCAAGGGAATTACAGCCTCTTCGTGGCGTTACCAATGTCGAGAGTGTAAAGATAACCCGTTCCCCCAACGGCACGGTCGATATTGTCCTGAAAAGTGCGGATGGCAACGCCGTGGGCAGGATATCCGGGATGCAGAGGGTTAATTCCGATATCATTTACCATTCTACTGGCAATACCGAGAAGATTATTAATCAAATCAATGACAAGGGCTATTTTGAAGTTAAAGGACCGCCGCCGCGCGGCGGGCTATTCCTCAGCCAGCAATCGGCGCAGCAATTCATGTTCAACGTGCCAAAGGGCACGCCGGTTAAATCGCCGGGTATATTCGCTATAAGGCTGGCAAAAGGTGAGTTGAAACGACCACCGGCAAGCGTAATGGATAGCCCAAAACTCGGCGCCATGCGCAATAAGATGTATGCGCTTAATGAGGCTGGCAAATTAGAACCGGGGGTATACACACTATTCAAAGGATACGGCGATCCGCTAACGCTGGAATATGAATTGTGGGCGGCGGATGGTACGAAGTTCTACCCTGCCAAGTCAACTTGGTACGCACCCGGCGAAGTGCCCAAAATGAAAGTCAGCAGTACGGTAGGCTATGATGGACCCGGGGAAACCGTCAGGCCCGGCAAAACCCTGCCGATGTACTGGCTAGGGAGTGAACAGGCGATCGCCGCGGGGAGCGGCGTACCGGGGTTGAAGCAAATATATGCCGCTAAATTGCTGGGCGACCTTACGTCAATTCGGCAGTACGCACCCTGGAATCTCCGGTGGGGGCACGCGGCAGCCGAGGGCGAAGGCGCCTATGCCGGTGGTCCATGGCACTCGGCAATCAAGCAGATAACGCTTAAAGCAGTACCGGAAGATAAGGCGGCCGGCCGTGTCAGTGCCATTGTTCACGATTCAGAAGGGCGTATCCTGCTTACCAGGACGCAGGGGCAAAAGAGGTTCGACCTGCCCGGCGGCGGTGTGGTTAAGGGTAAGCTCAAAGCAGAGCCTATCAATAAGGCTATGACTCGGGAGCTGGCAGAAGAAGTCAGAATAAAGCCGGAATACCTTGACCATATCGACACATTCGACAGCACGTTTAACCCTGGTGACAAGCCTCAGAAATTCCAGATATTCGAGACAACCACAAAAGCAAAGCCAAAGGCGAGTGTGGAGATTGCGGAGTACGTATGGTGGGATGGCAAAAGCAGACTTAAATACCCTATCGCTGAATTTACAAAGGATGCGATAAAGCGTCAGAGGATTAAAACCTCTTACCAGAATACAAAGATAGTGGATACGGCATTAAAAAATGTCGGCAATTCAGCTAAAAAACTGGACGATATCTCCGAGGCATCAGATGAACTTGTGTCACAATCGCTAAAAGAGGCATACGAGAGGGGATACCTGCCGTACCGCCCAGCTGCTAAGAAACTCGGCGCATTTCCTTTTACCGAGAATGTGAGAGAAGCCGATATCAAGAGGGCTTCCGTGGAAGAGCCTCTAATCAGGCGTGCCGGAGCCGAGCGCCCGGTTGCAAAAACTGAAGAGATAGCACCAGTCAAAATTGAACGCAGGGCACCAGGTGAAAAACCAAGAGATGAAAGGGGCAGGTTTATAAGAGAAGGCAAGACGATTACCAAAGCAGAGGTAAGGCCTGCTGGCAGACCTGAAAGAGAAACGACGGCGAAAATTGAGGCACCATTGAGGGTTGTGCCTTCAACGGAACGCCCTGTAAAGCCACCAGAAGAAGAACCCGCAAAGATAATACCGGAGGAACCACACAAATTCAAACCAGAAGATATTGACCCGGAGATACCCATACCCGAGTTGGAAACCTTTGAAATAGAAACGACACCCCGTCCGGTGCCAGTAATCAGCGGCGGTGCTGGCGATGAAAAGAAACGCGAGATAATCGCTAATTCTAACGGTGCCATCGCCTGGCGGATGGGACAGCTCCATGGTAAGCCTCGCTGGGACGTGATTGTCAATCCATATAAGAGTAACGAACATTACATGATGGTGTTCGGTAAGCCGCCGAAGGGTGCGACTATTGCTGTGGGCGGTCCTAAATCCGCCTACCGGACGGCACAGATGCTTCACGGCAAGCCGCCGAGCAAAGCGGTGCACGTTGATTCAGGCTTTCAAGATATCATCGCTACTGCCAGTGGCAGGAATATTAAATTGCATTTCAAGCCGGACCCAAAGCTTGAAACGACTGGCAATATCTCAATAGGTGGACACAGTGAACGTGTAAGTAATCCGGCACCCAGAATTAGCAATAGACTGGGTGGGATATCCGGGCGTAGAGGCATACGGATAACACCAAAGATGGGGAAGTTAAGGTAAATAGTCTCTTACATAGTATTGAAAAGGAGGGGGTAAAAATGGGTGATTATAAATATAAAACCAAGGGGGATCCTGAACCACGGAAACTCAAAGCCCTAAAACCCCAGCCTGATTATTACGATATTAAATATGATACGGTTGACGAAGAGTCAGAGGAAGAAGAAATATTCAATCTGGATATGGGAACAGGTTTTAGTTATCCCGGCCAATGGATTGAGAGCGAGGCACAGCGTAGTGTTCTTGATGACGAAGAGGATTATTACTAATAAGTTACTTAATAAATATCTTATTATACATATGTACGCGGCACCTGCTACCACTAACATCTCGTATATAAATATACTTTACTTGCCGCCAAGCGTGACGCAGGGGGTTACTTAATATGTCAGTATTCCAAGATAGGCACGGTAATTGGCATAATTCACAGCCACACGAAGCCACCTTCCGAGGTAAGCACAATAAAATTAAGTCTATGGTTCTTATATACTTATTCGCCCGGTATAAAAAGAATTTAGGTGGTTTGTCTGCTAAAGAAATTCATACTACTATCGGGGTATCTTTGACTACCCTAAAAACAAAGCTCCCACAATGGGTAAAATGGGGGTATGTTAATCGCAGGGCGGTAGCAGGTAGCCGTCCTCATTATTCCTACACGATAGCAGAACGCGGTGCTAAATTCGTGTCTATCAGGATACCACCGGACAAATACAACGAGTATGCCCAAGAGATAAACAATTTTAATAGTTTACATAACCCCTTAACTTCTTTAAAGTAATTGTATAATTATGTAAGCCATAAGGTGATTAGATTTTGAAAGGCGGACTATGTTAAATCGGCGCCGTTCGTCCGTTAGTCAGAATATGTATAGGTGGTGAAAGTTATCAAAAGAGGCAGGAAGCCATCGAACCCATATATCAAGCTGAGTTATTGCACTGACTACGTTTGCCGCGGTGAGGTTATAGATACCTACCGTCCTAAGCTAAACGGCGACCATCGGCATTGTCCCAGATGTGCAAGTCTACTTTTCCGAGACACAGTAGATTTATCATGTTTTATATGTGGCTGGCGGGAGTCCTTTTACTTCGATAAAAGGGGAATGAAAGCATCTGAATTAAATATACTCATTGAGAATAACTCCAGGCTGATGGAACAAAAAGAGGGGGTGGCCGCCTATCATCGCCGATACTACGATGAGCACAAAGCAGAGTTGGACGCCTATCATCACCGGTACTACAAGAGGCACAAAAAAGAGATTGCTGACTATCATCGCTGGTACTATAAAGAGCATTTGGTTAGCCGGTTGCTTACTTACTGACTCTATATATTATATATATTATAGGCTTGCCGCCGCCGCTTGGACGGACGTACTGAGGTAATGGGGGAATGGAGCATCATCATAAAAAGCACCATCGTTCAAAACGTTCCTACACAAAGGATATTGATATCCTCGACCGGGGTATTTGGAAAGTCTTAATGTATTTATCAGCCTTTGTCGCCGCCACATGGTTCGTTATCTCATCAATACCTACTGACGCGGAATTAGTCAAGTCAGCACACGAAACACTTGCCTACATCAATCAGAATCGCCAGAGCGCCGGATTAAACACATTGGAGTGGGATAATGAGCTTGAAGCCATGGCCATGACACATAGTCAATGGATGCTGGACAACGAGGACTTCAATCATTCTGACTACGGACTTGTTGAGAATATCGCCCGCGGCCAGTTTGGTAGTGAGTCCCTTTTTAATCTTTGGAAGAATAGCATATTCCACCATAACAATCTACTCGAAGATTCTATTCAATATGCTGCAATCGGTGTGGCATTTGATAGAACGGAGTTGTGTATCTGGGGACATCGTATCCCGGTATACTGGGGGGATAAGTACGCCACTTTCTTAGCACGTTAGCCTTCGTAAATTCTGCAAAAAGGTATTGACAATTTACCTATTAGGTGTTACTCTATAGGTAATGATATACGTTCATAAATGTCTCAGATGCAAACATGAGTGGCCAAGTAAACAAAAACACCCGCGCATATGCCCCAGATGTAAATCAGCCTACTGGGATATACCCCCCAAAAAATAATAAATAGCCGGCCCGATGCCAGAACACCGAACCGGCGCAGGAGGTAATGATGAACAGACCATCAACACCCCCCATATCAAGTCTACAGGACACTGAACATCTTGTAAATAGTTTCCTTACCAGCTGCCGCAACCGTAGCCTTTCAGACTGGACAATCAAGTGGTATAGCGGCGTATTGATTCCCTTCGCCGACAAATTCAAAGAGCTGCCGGCAAACCCCGAATTGATAGAGTCTTATATTGGCAGCTATCGGTCAGGGGGCGAACGCCGGCATGGCATCTACCGGATACTCAGAGCCTTTTACAACTTCACCTGTAAACGCCAAGAGATAAATAATCCCATCGAAAAGGTATATCAACCGCGCGTTCTACCAAAAGCCAAGAAGGCTATGACTCTATCTGAATTAAACCAGTTGTTAAGCTATCCTGCACATAATGACGTGATAAAACCTATACTACACCTGCTGGCTGACACCGGGATGCGGATTGGTGAGCTGGCGCGTATTACCGCGGCTGATATATCAGCCGGTACTGTTAAAATCAAAGGAAAGACAGGTGAGCGCATAGTTCCGATATCCGATGATGTTTATAAGATGCTGGAAGCCGTAATGCCTCAGAGCACCGCCAAAGAGCAAAGACTATTCCCCTGGACACCACTATGGTTAGGGCGCTTGGTATCCAGGGCGATAAAGGCAGCCGGACTGGACGGCTTTAATTGCCACTCGTTAAGACATACTTTCTGTACTCTTTGGGATGGCAACGATACTGCTTTGAAGTACATCACCGGACACGCAAGCTGGCGGATGATTGAGCATTACAAGCATAATAGAGAAGCCCAGGCGGCAGGACAACACCGAGTCCACAGCCCGCTAGCACAGCTAAACGGCAATAGACAGCCAGAGTCGGAACCTCTCCCCAGTCCGGCATTTTCAATTCCAGAAAGTAATAACGCCGGGGATTTGAATACAGTAATCAAGCTGGCTGAGGAATTGGGAGCCGCTAAGGAACGAATCCGGCAATTGGAGGCTGAATTGTTATTGACACAGGTAAAGGGGGTGACTTTATGACTTATAAAGAATTAATTAAAGAGTTATATGATATGGTGCGTAAGCACCACAAGGATTGGAGCATCAAGGAAAGTCAGAAATCAGCTATTCATTTTGCGCACATACTTACAGAGAATGACAAGGATGATGCTAAGTTTTTGGATGCGGGGATATGTCCAAAATGCTTTACACCTGGTTGGCTAATTAATGAAAGTGCTGACCATATTACTTGCCTCGAATGTGGCGAGGGATATATTAGGATATCATAATCTGGAAACTGATATTCCGAAGTTTATCGCGTGGTCACTGTAATATTACAGTGACCACAATTCTTATGAGTTATATAGAGCGGAGAAAAGCGGGGTAGATGAAAGCACGGTTAGAAAATCAGTTTCGGAAAATTCCGAAGTTCAACCTGATAGGATTCTAGGAAGCGAGAGACTGAAATAGTTTACATAACCCCTTAACTTCTTTAAAGTAATTGTATAATTATGTAAGCCATAGAGAAGGAGAATTATATATTGAAATGCCAAGCACCAAAACCGAACGATACCATTTACGAACAAATAACAAAATCGGGCAAATATTATTATCTTGGCGAAAAAATAGATGACGGGAAAGACTAAAGAACGAGTGTGGGGTTTAGATATATTTCTAACCCTTTCATATACAAAAAGGTAAGATAACATGGCATTTTTGGGTATCGTTCGGTTTTGGGGTATGAAAGAAAAATAATAAAAGGGGGATATTATGGATAACGGATTTATACGATTCGAGACGGTGACTATAACACCACAACAAGCTGCTGATTGGTTAGAGAATAATAAGGATAACCGTAAGCTCAGCAACCATAAGGTAAGGGAGTATCTAAACGAAATAAAGTCGGGTAGATGGAGGTATACGCATCAAGGTATAGCCTTCGACACCGATGGCTTTTTACTTGATGGACAGCATAGATTAGAGGCCATCAAAGAAGCTGGGATTGCCACCAAGATGGTGGTTGCCTATGGGGTTAATCGTGGCGAGTTTACTATCATTGATAGAGGTTTCCCGAGAAACATGATGGTAATTACTGGGATTGATAAATATTACACAGAATGTTATGTATTTCTAATTACCATAGCCACACGCCACGCACAGAGGCCAATGCCTGATGACGTTTTCCATCTTCACAAAGTATTAGGACACAGGCTGAAAGAATTGCATGATTGCTGTAACAGTAGAGTAAAGGTATTTACTACAGCCCCATTTAGAACTGCGGCCTTAGTCGCCATGGTAAATGGTGAAGACAAGGCTTACGTTTTGAGTACTTATGGTGATCTGGCAGCGGGTCGTCAAACAATGCCAAAAGTTGCTTTCTCTTTGTTCAAAACAACCGAAGAATTAAAAAAGTCCTTCGGTTGGCATGGCCGTATATCAACTTATTTTAAGGCCAGATATATATTTACAAAAGACTATTCTGATAATGAGAAAGTGCGAATTACTGAAAACCTAGAGGATAAATATTATAAAGATACTTCAAATATTGTCCAACAAGCATTAGTTGATAGCCCAGATAGAGAAAAAAACACTCTATTGAAAATGATTGAGGAAAAGGAAAAACAAATAGATATTGAAAGGCGTAGGTATTTAAGAGTAGTTTCACAAAATATCCAATCAGAGCAGATAAAATTATCAAGAGAGGCAAGGGATTAGTTTAACATAATCCGCTAATTTAAAAATTTAAAAGCGACTATTATGTAAAACAGTAAGGTTCAAAAATGGCGGAGGTAATAACTAAAATAACCTGTAAGAATTGTGGTTCTACCGATGTAGTGAAGGTAGGCTTTCACGGCGGAGTGCAGAGGTATCTCTGTAAATCTTGTGGGCGAAAATTCAAGGCGGATGATTCACCTTTCCATATGAAGGTATCGGCTGGACATATTTCCAGTGCCTTAGCCATGTACTACACAGGTAGCAGCATAACCGATATTCGCAACCATATCAGGCAGGAAACGGGATATTACCCCTCTAAGTCTGTAGTCTTTGACTGGATAGAAAAGTACACTGACCAGGCCACAGAACACTTCCGCCAGTACCGCCCTAAAGTCGGTGATAGATGGATAGCCGATGAAACTATGATAGATTTGGATAAAGGTAAAAAGGTGTGGTTCTGGGATATCATAGACGCCAATACGCGTTTCCTGCTTGCCTCCAGAGTATCAATCTCCCGCACCACGAAAGACGCTAAGGCGTTGATTCAGGATGCTGTGAAGCGTGCGGGGAAACCTCCAAAGATGATTATTACCGATAAAATGAAGTCATACCCCGATGGCATATTTACAGCACTCGGCGGGGCTACCGAACACCTTCAAAGCAGTCCGTTCAAGATTGCCTCCGAGAGCACAAGCAAGATTGAACGCTTCCACGAGACGCTGAAAGAACGCACAAAGGTCATGAAGGCGTTCAGGGATATTGAGACATTGATTACCTTCGCTGGTGGCTTCCTTGTCTATTACAACTTCCTGAAACCCCATGAGGCTTTGAAGGGTAAGACACCCGCCGAGAAAGCGAAGGTGCGATATACCGCTAAGACGTGGGTGGACTTGGTGAGCGCACCAGTGGCAAAACAGGCCGAGGTAGCCAAGCATATATCCCCCCGCATGAAGCTGATACAGCCACGCACATCTTTGGATAAGGCTTTCAAGAGGCACAGGATTACCCCCAAGACGCCGAGCATTAGCCAGAGTCAACGGGCATTCCCTCTGGGTGGTATACGAGCAAGTCCCTCCCATAAGGGAAGGAGAAGGAGAATTATATATTGAAACGCCAAGCACCAAAACCGAACGATACCCATTTTTGTACGAACAAAAACGAAACAATCATATACAACGACAAAATCTACCGCATCAATCAGGACTTCTCCATTACTGAGGAAGGCGATGGCCAGGAAATTGACGCCTGAGCGACAAAAACTCAAACAGGAAGCGATAAGCCTCCGGTATGACTATGGATGGACAATAAGAAGTATTGCGGGACAACTACACTTACCCAAAACTGTAATACATCGCTATGTGTCCCACAATTCACACTCAGGCTTGTCCCATAATTCCAACCACATTCGCTTATTAGAGGGTGACTGCCTGGAGTTATTGAAGGATATCCCGGACAATATCAATCAGGACTTCTCCATTACTGAGGAAGAAGATGGCGACAAAAGAGACGATGGGTAACGTGGAGTTTGCAGGAAAATATCAGATATTCCCACCTCTGACCGACGAGGAATATCAATCTCTCAAAGATGATATTGCTCAGCATGGTATTCTAGTTCCCATCGAAAAAGACGAGGCTGGGAATATACTTGACGGACACCATCGTATAAAAGCCTGGGAGGAATTGAGGGCTGATGGTGTGAAGGTCCCCCAGTATGAAGTTTCATTCCGTGCTGGCATGACAGAGATAGAGAAGTTGACCCATATCCGTAGTTTGAATCTGCTACGCCGGCACCTTTCCACCGAGCAACAAAAGCCACACTGGAAGGAAATGCGAAACTCCGGTATGACTTACCAAGCGATTGCGGAGAAAAGCGGTGTATCAAAAAGTGAGATCCATGCTATGCTCAATTCCAATTCTGGAATTGAGAAATCAGAAATCACAAATACCCGAGGGCAGAAGCGCCCTGCCAGATATAAACCCCGGCAGCCCTATTTTTGCTAACGGATTTGCTAACGAACTTTTATAGCTACCAAAAAATTTAGCTTCAAATGTTGCAAACCAGCCATCACCAGTTTTTACCGAATTGAAGCTAAAATGACCTGTTTTCACAGCTAATCGCTAATCCCGTATGCGCTACCACAGTAGAATGATATTTGGCAAACAAATATTTTTTCTAAATTGCTGGAAAAACCCCTTGACAAATATTCTAATATGTGCTATTTTTTAAATAAGCTATATTCTAGTGAGGTGAGAAACAGTGAGGAAAAGAAGATCAATCAAGTTTGGCGATATCCTTCATACTACCGGGCGAATTATCGCTATGGGGGATTCTGTAGCAATCACCTTACCTAAATCATGGGTGAGAGAGCATGGCCTAAAAGTCGGCGATACCGTTGTCAAGGTTGCCAATTCAATGCTCACTGTAAACCCAAAGCCTATCGAGGGGGAGAAATGAGAGCCGCGTTATATACTCGGGTATCATCCCAGGAGCAAGCGCAACATGGTGTTAGCCTTGCCGAACAAAAGGAAAGGCTGAAACACTGGGCGAAGGCTGAGGGGTGGGAAATAGCAGGAATCTATACAGACGAAGGGTATACAGGTGGGAATGATAACCGGCCAGACCTGCAACGTTTGATGGCTGACGCTAAAACTGGCGCCTTCAATATTGTGGCTGTTACCAAGATAGACCGATTTTTCAGGAACACACGCCAGTTATTAAATTATATACATGATTTAGAATCATACGGCATACCTTTTATGGCCCAGGTGGAGGGGATTGATACCAGTAAGCCCGGCATGGGTAAGGTAATACTTTCGATGCTGGGAAGTGTTGCGGAATGGGAGCGGGAACGTATTGGCAACCGTGTATCTGATTTCAGACAGCACCTTGCCAGTAAAGGACAATGGAGTTCAGGCCGTACACCTTTTGGTTACCGATTCGACAAAAAGACAAAGGAGCTGATAATCGAACCGCTGGAAGCGGAAGCGATTAAATTCATTTTCCAAACGTACACAGATAGGCAAGTCGGTATAGTGCAAACAGCGGAACTTGCTAATAAAGAGGGAGTAATTACACCACGTGCCGGACGCCGGCAACATACCACCTGGACACAATCAGCAATCAGGCACGTACTTACCCACCCATCCTATAAGGGCGGACCCAGTGAGGACTGGCAGTTCAATACACCAGCCATTATAACCGACGAATTATGGGAATCAGCACAGCGCCAGATGGCTGGTAATCGCCACTTCCGCGCGGTAGAGAATCACAACCCCTTTACTGGCCTATTACGCTGCGGTTTGTGTGGTTACGCACTTAGAATAGGTTACAATCACAGCACATCACAAGTTTGGGAGTGCCCAGGGCGTCTTAAGAGGCTACACCTTGACGGGAGCCCACGGTGTACCTTGCCACGTTTACCAGCTGAAGGGCTGACAGCATACCTGGCATTCAAGGTAACCGAGATATTCTCCGACCCGGACAAACTTCAGAGTTATATCAATGATACAATAGCGAATTTGCAAAAAGAGAAAGCAGCCGTAAAAAGCAAATTAAAACCTCTAAAAGCAAAGGCTACTCGACTGGAAGAATCTATGACAAAAGCTGATACGATGTTTGAACTTGGTAGGCTGAATAAACAGGAATACCAGGCGCGAATAAGAGGCATACGCCAGCAATTAAGAGAATTAGAAAATCAGACAACCAGTGCGGACCCGATGTTGCTAAAGCAGTTGGATGATTACGATAAGGCAATCAAACATTACACAAATATACCTGAAATGCTTAACAAGTGGCTTGAAATGACGAAATCTCCGCTTTTATCGAAAGAGGCATATCCATTAGCAAAGATATCCAGCCCATTTGTAAGTGAACTATTCAATACTGTTGAGTACAAAACAGAAAAAACTGAATATGGGCACCGGGGAAGTATTACTAATCGAGAGGATGAAGCGGTTGCAAAGTATCTCCGGCAATTTGGACTATATGCTTATATCTATCCTGATAAAGTAGAATTCAAAGGTGCAATAAGGCAGAGTAATATTTCATCTGCTTGTAGGTCAGGCCGTTGCCCACTATCTCAATGAAGGGCATTCTTTGTAGTATTGGCGAGTCCTTGACGATGGTCTCCACCACTCCCTGTAAAAGCATATCGTTGGACAGCTTGGCTGCCTCATCTAAAAGTAAAGCCATTTTTATTTCACCTCACATTTTCTAATTTTCATTGTCTGAACAGGTTCTTCGTCCTGTAATTCCGGGACCTTTTAAGAAGAACTGCCTATTGCGTACTGTATCTTCTCCCGGGGCGATAGCCCCGAAAGGTCCAGCGGTACCCTCTGCGGAGCGCCCGCCGGTATCCTTGTCTTTGAAGCCTCCGCTTCCATTTCCTGCCTGACCCTTTCCACCAGGGCCAGCGCATTCTTCAAAGACTCGTCAACCTCCTCGACCGTCTCTCCGGTTATAAGCTCGGTCAGTACCCCGGGATTTATTTGTATTACCTGGGCTTTATAAGCGCCCACTGCTTTGGCCAGAGCCTCGCCGGTTTCCGCCAGTTTCCGTTCCGATTCCGCTAACGTCTCCTTTAATGCGTCTATTTCGCCATCCTTACTGGACAGCGTCTGCTCGAGCTTGATATAAGCGGTATTTCTGGATTTAAGCTCAAGGACAAGGGCTTCGTTCTCCTTCTTGAGAATGCTCAACTCATCACCGCTGACTCCATCCTCTCCCTCTTTTTCCGGTTCTTTTTCTGTTACCATCATCCCTCCTGATTACTCCTCAACGCCTTCCGCCTGAGACAGTAAAGCACCCTCTCTCGCCCCGTTTCTGGCAGATTTAGCATTAAGCTCTTTGTTCATTCTGAGAATCGACTCCCTCTCTTCAAGCCACAGCCTGAACTCATGCTCCGGGTCCTTGATGCCCACCTCATCCATAGCCGTTCTCCGCGAGTGTATTCCGGTCTGTACCAGTACCTGCTCGTTGCCCACCTTCCTCACCATGTCCTTGGGCAGCACCGGTCCCCAGACCACCCGCAGATGGTTGTCCCCGAAATCTTCCCCGTGGTATTTCTCCAGCAGCTTGAGAATCATCTCGTTCCGCCGGTTATAAGCCGCCGTCCGGATGATTCTCTTCCTTCTCACCTTTTGCAGCAGCGGCTGGAGTTCAATCTCAAGGGCTACGCCGGACAGGTCCCTCTCGATTCCCCCGAAAGCGGACCTCGGCGATTCCGATAAATCGTGCAGGGCCCGGTATATTAAATCTATATAATTAATATGTAAGTTAACGCCGCCGCCTTGCAGCAGGTCGAGCAGGTAGGCCTTGGCGTCCTCGGGAATGTTCCACACCGCCCCCGGCCTGATGGCAATGTCCTCGGACTCCTCCACGTTCTCTAGCACGGCGATGGGATTACCCGATAGTTCCAGTATCCGCGAAAGCTGGCTCATCGCCCGGTTCAGCTCCCTCTGCGACTCCATTATGTGGGGCAAATCAGAGATTCCCCAGAACTTCTTGGGCTCGCGTAGATTGGGGTAGATAACAAAAGGTATGAAGCCGTAAGGATTGGGCTTGGCCTCCACCGGGATATTATCCAGGTACAGCTCGAAGTCCTCATCCGTCCACAACTCAACAACGGTCGCCGTCTTATTCTTGGGCTTTAGCCCGTAAAGAATCTCGGCTTCCTCGGCGGCAAGCCTGTATCTTGAGGCCACTCTCCACACATGAGAAGTATCATCCCCCGAACACCAGGCGTAAACACCCTGGATGTCGGGGGCAGTAACCCTGACCCACTTCTTCGTGGTATCCCAGATAACCTTGTAACAGGCGTCACCCAGCACAGCGCAGTCTATCTCGGTCTCCAGGTCAAGCTGCTCCAGTTGATTTTCATCGTATACCTTATAAAGAGCTGCCACTGCCTTCCTGGCTCTGGCTCTGGCCTCGTCCGAATCTTCAACGGGGTCAACGGCGAAATTTATGCCCGTCATCAGATATGACGTGATTTTCTCCACAAAAACCCTGGCGTAGTTAAATATTAAGCGTCTTTCGCCGCGTCTCTCCCGGCCTTCCCACTGCCGGCCGCAGTAAAAATCAAGCAGTTCCTTGTACCCTTTAATCCTTTCCAGGTCCAGACGGTTTAACTGTGAAGGAATAGTCTCATTCATTTATCTCCATTTCTCCCTCGTTTAATTTTCTTATCCACCTTCTCTAAAGAAGATTTCTTTAATGTACTTTTTAACGCCCTCTGTACCGTTCTCTGGCTCAGCCCCAGCAGCAATGCCAGTTCTTTTACACCCCAGCCGTCGCTGAACAGCCTGCTTATCTCTCTATTTCGCAACTCCTTCAGCCATCTCTGTCTCCCTCTCGGCTCTTCGTAAAGACACTGGGGAAACGGACAATTAAGACAGGAATCGGCAAACTCACACCCCTCATCACGGTAGCGGCAGTATTCCGGCGGTAAATCTGGTTCATGCTCGGTGGCCTCCCCTCTCGCTATCTCTACTCCGTCATCACCAATCTCAAGCACCAAATCCATCGCTCACCTCTAGAACCAAACATGAACAGAATAGCACATTTGTTCTATTTCAGTCAACGAGATTTTGTCGTTTTTAGCGCCAAAAGTCCCGACAGGACTTGACAAATGTGCCTCGGAATGTCATAATTGCTTTGACAAAGCAATATTTATTTAGTGAATATCATGCCAGTTTGGGATAATTATCTGAATGTAATAGAAGCCAGCCGCCTTCTCAAGGTTCACCCGGAAACGGTAAAGCGGCTGTGCCGGCAGGGCGATTTGCCGGCTAACAAGATACACAATACGTGGCTTATTAACAAGGATACGCTGGACAATTTCGCGGGGACTTATAATCCCAGCTGTGGTGCCAGGAGAAAATTACTACAGTAAAGGGAGGCAACGAAGGGGAGCCGGAAACACTCTGAAATAGGTCTTCTCTCCTCCACACGGAGGTGAATGTGGGAATGACAGGATATTTTGCAGGATACCATAAAAACCTTCTGATACCAGCCGTAGTTCTACCCCTGCTCGCCGTACTCGTACTGAGCACGCCAGTCTGGGCGGCGCCGGTAATTACATTATCTCCCGCCGCCGGTGCCATGGGAACCACAGTTATGATAAACGGAACCAACTTCGACTCATATCAGGGCGATAGTATTTCAATATACTTTGATGATATTCAGATTCCCATCAGCCCGCTGACTGTTCCCGGTACAGGAAGTTTCAGCACAGAATTCACCATCCCTGATGACACGGAAATCGGGAGACACTGGTTCACCGTTTATGCTGAAGGTAGCACGACCAATGCCCTGGCCAAGAATTTCTTTATCGTTGAAGAAGTTGATATCGCTCTAGACATTGCCGACGGCCCTGTCGGCACGAAAACTACCCTCAGCGGCTGGGGATTCTACGCCGGCAGAACCGTAACCATCTATTACTATAATATTATCAGCGAGAAGCTCGGTACTGCGGTTGCTTCTCCCATCGGTGAACTAACTTACCAGTTCGCTGTCCCCAGCAGTACTGCCGGGGAGCACAAAATTACCGCGGTAAATAACGATGGCAATGCGGCTGAAACCAGTTTCCAGGTGATACCATCAACCAAACTCAACCTGACCTCCGCCAGCCCCGGTGACATCTTAACCGTCAGTGGCACTGGCTTTGGCTACAGGGTTGAGGTTACTATCAGCTTCGGCACACGCCCGGTAGCTTCCGCCAGGACCGACGAATTCGGTAATTTCGAGGTTAGATTCAACATCCCTGAAGTTTATCCAGGTATGTATGATGTGAAGTCACTGGACGAACACGGTAACCTGCATAAAGCTCAGTTTATTACCACCGCCGGAGCCAGCCTCAGTCATACTACGGGCTCCATCGGTTCCAGGCTGACCGTACAGGGCGCTGGCTTTACGGTCGCAAAAACTGTTATCGTTGATTATGATAACCTTCGCGTTGCCAAAGCTACTGCCGATAATAATGGCGCTTTCACCGCCTCTTTCAACGTCCCCGTAAGTACCGGCGGTGAGCACGTAATTACCGTCAGCGATGGTATCATTACTAAAAAGTTCGCCTTCATTGTAGAATCCGAGCCGCCCCCGGCGCCAGGCCTGCTGTTGCCCACCAACAACACCGAGACCACAGCCAGGGTATATCTGGACTGGCAGGCTGTAACCGACTCCAGTCTGCCGGTGGTTTACAGCCTGCAGATTTCCCCCAACCAGAACTTCTCCACTATCATGCTGGAAAAGGCGGGACTAACCGAATCCGAATACTCCATGCCCGAAGAAGAGACCCTCCCCGCCGTCAGAGAGGAAGTACCTTATTACTGGAGGGTAAAAGCTACCGACGGTGCCAGTAACAAAAGCGAGTGGTCGGCCACAAGATTATTCTATATCAGCGCACCACCGGTTCCAGAGCTTCTTCTGCCCGAATCAGATAGTGAGGTGGAAATGCCATTATTCTTTAACTGGCAGGATGTCTCCAGCCTCAGCCCGCCGGTAACCTATAGCTTCCAGATAGCCTCAGACCTGAATTTCACCTCCATCATACTGGATGGAAAAGGATTGGCCGATTCTGAATACTTTCTACCCGAAGAAATGGAATTGCCGGAACTCCGGCGTGATATACCGTACTACTGGAGGGTGAAAGCCACGGATGATGCCGGTAACGAAAGTGGCTGGTCAGCCCCGTGGTCATTCTATTTCGGCTCTTCATTCACCTTTCCCGTATGGCTCATATATACCCTGATAGGCATCGCAATCATTGCCGTCGGCTATATCGCTTTCCGGGTGGGTAAGCGAACCGCTATCAAACCACCCGACTAAATCCTGTAATACCGGGAGGTAATGGAACTAAAAGACCATAGAGTAATTAACCAAATATTAATAATATATTAATAAGATAGTAATATGATAGAAAATGAACCATCCGTAATCTTCAGAAATATCTTTATATGAAGTAACAAAAGACTGAATAAAACGTTAATAATATATGAACAGGCTTATAATAAAATAAGAAGAAATACCATTATTTATCATAATACCCGGTTTAGGAGGCAGTAAAATGAAGAAGGCAAGAACGCTCAGGATAATAGGGCTGGCCATTATCTTGTCTCTGCTGATGGCAGCCATACCGGCGGCGCCAGCCATGGCTTTCAGTTACGATGCTGAGGCTGACCCTGACGAAGGCCCTATCGGCACTGAGATTACTGTCGTCGGCGAAAGCTGGGGCTGGAGCGATACTACAGAAAGATACGTTTCAATCTTCTTCTCGGATGAGGTAGGGGACGTTAATGACTTTATTGATGAAGATATTGAAAATTACGAGACGGTAGTATCGCTTACAGACGTCGAAGAGGATTATGATGGCAGCTTTGAGGTTACCTTTGACGTGCCGGATACGCTTTCTGACGGAGAGGATGATGTAGATGTAGAATCCGGCGATTACTATCTCTATTTTACCCTCACTACCGAATCTGCAACGGCAGTCAGTGTTGATATCAGGGAGGTTGTCGATTTCACCGTTATCGGCGGCGATATTGAGATTGACCCCGAGGAAGGCCCGGTGGATACCTTTGTGGAGATAATCGGTGAGGGCTTTACCTCTAGGGAGGATATTGAAATCGAATTTGGCGGCGATGAGGTTGACATAGAAGACGGTGACGATGATACCGATAGCAGCGGTGATTTCGAATCCTTCATCATCATTCCCGAAAGCACCGCCGGCGACCACGATATTACCATCATCATAGGCGGCAGCGAGACTGACATCGAGTTTACCGTAGAGCCCGACATTATTATTACACCCCAATCGGGAGAAGCTGGTACCGAATTAACCATCAGCGGCACTGGCTTCGCCAGGAGACCTGATGAAGCTATCATCTACTTCAACAACCAATCGGTAGCTGTAGGGACGATGAATACCAACGGGAGTTTCAGCACAACATTCCTTGCACCCGAGGGATTAACAGCCGGTGTCTACAACATTGAGGCTGAAGACGAAGATAATAATATAGCCACTGCCAGATTTACCCTGAATGTCACTCCCCCACCCGAACCCGAACCCGAACCCGAGCCTGAGCCCGAGCCTGAACCCGAGCCTGAACCCGAACCCGAGCCTTCAGACACTGACCTCAGCATTACCAGCAATGGTGATATCATCGGCTCACTCGTCGGAATAGGTGGCGCCGGCTTCACCCCCGGCGGGACAGCGACAATCAAATATGACGAACTCGTAGTAGCCACGGCACAGATAGACGCCAGCGGTATGTTCATGGTTACCTTCGAAGTACCACCCAGCATGTATGGAGACCATACTATAACTGCCAGTGACGGCACTTCTTCCAACCAGGTTACCTATACCGTGGAAGCGATAGCACCCCAAACACCAGTGCCGCTTTTGCCGGAAATGGGAGTAAAGGCCAAATCACCAATCTTCTTCGATTGGGCAGATGCCATTGATGCCAGCTTACCGGTGACCTATGTCTTACAGATTGCCTCCAACGAGCTCTTTACCCCCAGTTCTGTAGTCCTGGAAAAAACCGCGCTTGCGGAATCAAGCTATACCCTCACCGAACAGGAGGAACTGGATCTCGCCGGTCAGGAAACCCCCTACTACTGGAGAGTAAAGGCCTTGGATGCCGCCTCAAACGAAAGTGAGTGGACAGGCGCCGGTGAATTCTATACCGCCACTTCCTCCGAATTCCCCAACTGGGCGTTATATACACTGCTCGGAATCGGGGCTGTACTTCTCTTCGGCCTCGGCTACTGGCTTGGCAGGAGGACTGCCTTTTACTACTAGAATTCTCATCTAAGCCCCTACCCCCTTTGTCCCCCCTCTCCTTCAGTACCTGCCCCATGAAGGAGAGGGGGATTTTATTAAAAAATCCACCCCTCTCCCCCCATTTCCATGTTATCTATTCCCACCTTTATCCTTCCCGTCAGGGTAGGACAGCCACCCTCTTACCATCCGCAGCTAATACGTAAAAGTCCCCCCCGTTACACCTGGTGGGGTGTTAAGGAGGCGGCGTCCTGCTTAATCATTGCCGCTACTTGCCTCGTTTAAAGAAACTCCCAATCAGTCAGATTCCCTTTGTTAAAATTCCCCCTTCCTTATTAAGGAAGGGGGCTAGGGGGATGGATTATTATGAGCAACTCTATCTTATCTTTTCCCACCCGCCGCCCTCGCGGCATCAGCGAATTAGGCCGTGGGTTTGCCCCACCCAGTTCTCCCCTTTGAGAAAGGGGGATTAAGGGGGATTTTCAACCAGCGAGGGAGACTAATGCGGGTAAGCCATAGATATAGCTGCTTGACAAAACCTTCTCAAAGCTTTAGATTGTCCACGTCACGTGTCTTTTTACAGACGGAACAAAATGGATGAAATACGCATAAGGAGGTAATACCAGTGGAATTCAACTATGACGATGTCATCAAGTACATGAAGACTTATTTCGAAACATTCAATCAATATGCGCAGCACCCTGATACCGTCCACCGCATGGACGACTATTTCGCGCCGGACTTCAACTTCATTCCCTTTGTAGCCAGCATCGAGCCCCGCAACGGCCGCGAGGCGTTCTACGAAGTGCTGCTATCTCACCCCTCCGGTTTTGAGAAGCTGATGCCTCAGGACATTATCTTTGACGAGCGTCGCAAGGTTGTCGTCGTGCTTATTAAAGCTGAAGTATCCGACAGCAACACCGGCGAGTTGCTGGTCACCAAGCATTATTTCGCTCGCTACCCGCTCGTGCTGGACGAAAATAACACGATTAAAATCAAAGAACTCAAGCTGTTCTGGGAGGTCCTGCCGCCTGGAGTCATGGAAATCGACGACGTTTTTGACAGGGACCGCAAAAAATAACCCGAAAAAGAGGAGAGGGTTACCCATCCCCCTTTTCCTCCCCCCGTTAACATGATGGCGGACTTAACCGCTTTTCACGCCCTTCACTCTCGCATTCTGAACTTCTTCCGTCGTTTCCTTACCCGTGACCGGGTGCCTGAAGTGGAACGGCAGTATATAGCCGGAGGGATATGCATAAGGGATACCCTTCGGTGGCAGGTCAGGCTTCCACCAGTCCGGCACTCTCATTTCACCTTCCCTGGGCGGTCTCGGTTTGGCAACTCGTTCCGGCCTTACCCACCCCTTATCCAGTGGCGCGCTGTATTGTGGCACCCACTTTATTTTCCAGAGCTTCCAGACGCCGTCCTCTTTGATGAATTCGTTCTCGTAGACACCACAGGCCAACGCCTGGTTTATGCCCGCGTCGCCCATCGGGATGGCCATCGCCCCGAATCCCCACCACCGCCCCTTGGCTGTCTTGCCATCCGGTGCCACGTCTATGATGCCGGATATCTGCATCATCTGGTGCATGAACTCCAGGTTCCTTTCCTTGTTTATGTTCCCGAAAAACTGCCTGACGCCGTCCTTCCCCAGGAATGTCCCCTCCGGCCACTCCAGCGTTGCGTCGCCCCTTTCTGTAAAGCAGTCTATCAGCTCCTGGTTCATGAAGTTTATCAGGTAATAACCGTAGGCGTTTTCCAGCTTTCGTATCGCCTCGATGTCTTTCAGTCTCTGAAGTTCCTTCTCCATCGCCTCTACCTTTGCTTCCAGTTCTTTCTCCACCATGATACGCTCTCCTTTTCCGGTTTCGATTGACTAAATAATAGCACAAAAAAAAGAGGGGTGTGTTACCCCTCCCCTTTTCCCCCGCTATGTTATCTTTTCCCACCCAGCCGCCCTCGCTTCATCCGTGGCTAATTTGGAGGAATCTACACATTATTCGCCGGCGGGGGATAAGGAGGCTGCGTCTTCTCTATACTTCGTCAATACTGGCCTTTTTCAAAGTAAGCCCCAATTAGCCAGATTCCCCTTGTAAAAATTCCCCCTTCCTTTTTAAGGAAGGGGGTTAGGGGGATGGATTATTACTTCTTAGTTATCTTTTCCCACCCTGCCGCCCTCGCATCATCCGCGGCTTATCCCAAAAGAAACTCCCTTATCTTAACAACTTATCCGAAATATTTATCCAACTACTAATTTTCTATCTCTATGAATATATAATAGTCCAATACCGCTTTGGAATGTCTTCTTTAAAATTTCTTAGACATCTTTTCAAATTTTTAAAACATACTTCTGTTAAATGGTCAACGAAAGTTACTTGTTTATTTTCCAATAATATATCTACATCAATGGGATATACATTATCTAACTGCACATATGTATCTTTGGGAAAACCTTGGTCACATTCTTCATAAATACAAAAGATACTTTTACTAGAGTTACAACCAGGTAATGCTTGAGGATAATGTTTTTTTTGAGATGTAGTTTTTAGTACTAGACAAGCTTCAGTGTTATCACCAGTATTAAGAACAATACAGAGCTTATCTCCTTTTTCTCCATCAAGAAAGGCAAATTGTTTATGCCTTAATATTTGTCCTGCTTGAGGCAATAAATATTACTCTTTCTCTAAATATTACTCTTTCTCTACAGGTTCTAAGCCGAAGTTTTGTATCATTTCAAAATGCTCTTTTAGTTTTGTTTCTGCTTCATCCTTACTTAAAGGTGATTCATCGTCAATACATAGCAGGTAGTCTATTGGCTGATAGTAACCTTTGGTTTTAACTGTAGTATACCAAGGAGAATTGTGAAGATGAGTAATTTCTGACATTTGACCAGCAGTTGCATCGCGATATATATCACATAATAAATTTAATAGTTTTATTTCGCGAGGAGTAAAGATAGATGTATCAGCGTGAATTCTAGATTTATTTTTATAAACAAACTCCTTAATTTCATTGTATTCTTGTCCCCAATCCTGTGGTATTGCAACTAATTTATCAGCGAAATCAGAAGGAACACTCCCACCTTTAATCTCTTCATAGAAATCTTTGGGTACTGGCCCATGGTCAAAGGCAAAATACACGAATCCCAACGATGGATAGCCAGTCTGTTTGAAATGAGTAAAATCTAAGAAAGAGAGCAGTTTAAGAAGTTTTGTAGTATTACAGCGTTTAGTATTTTCGCAGAAGTATAGAACAGCATTAAGTAGCTTAGCTCTATAATGATTCATTCTACATCCTCATCACTTAAGAAGTATATCACATCTGTCAATAATTATGTATAATAAGCCATATTACATAAGTAATATACATAATATTACTTTCTGTATTTGCTATGTACCAAGTTAATACCTAATTTAACATAAAATACACTCATTTCGAGTTTAGTCCCCCCTCACTCCCTCTCTTCTCCCCTCGCCTCTCTAGGCTCATACATATTCGCCGCCTCCACCAGCAGCGCCAGGCTCATCAGGAAGTCGTCGTGGCCCTGCGCCGGGTCCACGTAGAAGTTCATCGTCTGGCTGGGCCGGTAAGTGCTTTTGGCCCGCTCCATCTCAAGCCAGAACTCCCGGTACTCCGCCGAGCCGTCGCCTTTATAGACCTTCAGCCGCCCTGCGTTGACCGCCGCCAGCAGGTTGAACCCCAGCTCGCTCTTCGATTTCTGGCTGAACTTGAACGGCGTCACCCTTGAGCCGAGTGCCTTCCTCAGGAATGATGCCACCGGCTCACCGACCCCCGTAGCGTCCACCGCCACCCTCCGGCAGTGCCACACGTTCTTCAGTATGTCCACCAGCCGTGAGTAAAGCCCCGTGTGCTTTATCCCCGTCCAGCGGTAATGCTCCACGATTCTGACGTTGGGCTCCCTGACCATTTCATCGCAAGACGAAAAATCCACCTCGCCGATGGTCACCACGGTGGCGTCCCGGCGCGGCTTCAGCGACCTCAGGTAGTCGCCTTCCCCTTCCTCGGACTCCCCCGCAATGTCGATACCGGCCACGTAAATCCTGCCCGCCTCTCCCCGCCGTTTCCGCGAATGCTCCCCCTGCATCTGCGCCCTCTGCTGCGCGCTCAGGAAACCGCCCCCGCCGTGTATCGGCAGCAGACGGTACTGCGTCAGGAAAAGCGGGTGGTTCTCCCCCAGCCGCTCCTTCTCCGCCTCAACGTAGGCCATGTAATCGGGATTATATCTGGCGACCTCCTCCCAGTCGTAGTGGAAGTGCCGCCTGACGCTGTCCTTCTTTTCCAGTTCTAGATTTGTCTGCTTTACCTCCTCCAGCAGGGTCGTATCGTCCCATGTCGTGCCGTAGTGGACGGTGGTGACGTTGGTGGTCGCCCCCATCGGCTTGAACTCCTTGGTGTATTTGTCCTTGCTGACGTCCTGCGATTCGTCAATCTCCAGGAGGATATGGGCGGTGTTGCCGACGACGTTGGCTGATTCGTCCGCCGAGAGGAAAACGGCCCGGGCGTTTCCCAGCCTCACGATGTAGCCGAGTTCGGACGACCATATTCCGTCAAAGCCGGCATCGTTCAGCCTGTCCTTCAACCTCATCATGGAGATAACCGTCTGCGGTCTGAAAGTGGGTGAGCATTTTACTAAGTTTTTTGGCTCGACCATATATAGCGTCAATAACAGCAGTTCGAGTTGTGCCGAGAGTTCGTTCTTGCCTCCCTGTCGGGCGATTTCTACGGAGAATGTCAACCCCTTCCCGCCGAAGACGCTGTCAAGAACCGCCATCGCCACTTCCCTCTGGTACGGCCGGAGTCCATTTATAGGTTTATTTGGTTCCATTGCCACCTCTACACCACCCCCCTTTTCTCATATCT